>Ga0209803_1000354_pt1 | contig 30180 bp, 26 predicted proteins | sample GraSoiAngelo_138_FD_185895 | JGI IMG/M metagenome (GOLD analysis project Ga0209803, IMG submission 185895) | Grasslands soil microbial communities from the Angelo Coastal Reserve, California, USA - 14_0929_09_40cm (SPAdes) (version 2) | ecosystem: Environmental > Terrestrial > Soil > Grasslands ...
CTGCTCGGGCCCCTCCACGGCCGAGTAGCGGTACGCACCCGGCCCGAAGCGCAACTCCGCCCGACCGCCGGCATCGAAGCGGAGCGTGTTGACGTGTTGCCGACCCTCCGCGGTGAGCAAGACCCGCACGTCTCGCGGCGCTCCGGCGCCCGTCCAGCGCCAGACGGTCGGCAGCCCGTTCGGAACTTCGTAGGTCACCGGAGCGAACCTCTCCCCTCTCCCCTCTCCCTTTTCCAGAAGCCAGTCAGCCAGTCCCGCCATCAGCGCGCGATACGCCTCTCCGCTTGCTCCACCCCGGAACGCCCAGCGATACAGCCCGCCCGCGGCGATCATGGCGCGTCGCCGGCCGTCCCGCTCCGACAGGAGCAGCACCGGGCGTGGCGGACCGCGGCGGGCGAGTCGAGCGGTCAGCGCGACGACGGCCGAGCTGTCGGGGGCGGACGAGAGGTCCGCGAGGGACGCCGCCGGGGGAAGCGAGTCCCACGCGACACCGGCGAGCGCCGCGGCGAGCGAGGATGCACCGGGTGGTTGCACGTACCAATCGCCGTCAGTCCGGCTCGTGGCAGGCCAAAGCAGCATCGCGCCCTTGGGCGCGAACGCGGTGAACGCCGCCGGGTCGCCCGCCTCGATCACGAGCTGAGCCGACGCCACGCTCCGCACCACTTCGGCGAGGGGCCGGCGTTCGAGCGACACGGCATCCCGCCAGCCTTTGCCCGGCCGCTCCGTCTCGACGAACGTCCGCACGGGCAGGCGCGCCACGTCCGCCAGCGTGCGCCCGAGGAACCGCGTCTCCCAGTCGGGCGGCGACGCGAGGAGCACGACGGACGGCTGGGGACTCAGTTCGATCGCGAGCCGCCGCGCGTCGTCGCGGGGCTCTTCATCCCCGACCCCCTCCAACCCCACTTCCACCGCCGCCCAACCGGGAGAGGGGAAACGGGAAACGGGAAACGTGAGGTCGGTGGACACAATTCCGCTATCGGGGAGGTCTACGATCCGTGATGCGATCTGCCGAGAGCCGACGCTCACTGCCAGCACCGCCGTCTTCTTCCCGTTTCCCCTTTCCCGTTTCCCGGCCGTCCCGTAATTCACTTTGATCCGAACGGTATCGCCCGTCGCGACTCTCCGCGGCGCCTCGACATCCGAGACGAAGGCGTCGAAGAACGGTGTGCGGGGCAGCACGACGATTCGCGCGCGTCGGAGGAGGTCGGGCGGGATATCGGCCACGTCGCTCACCCCGCCGTCGGTGACGATGGCGATCGGGCCGCCGCGCGCCGCGGCCGCCGCGACGGCGGGGCCGAGCCGGCTCGCGCCCTCGCTCGGGGGCAACGTGTCGAATCCGGTCACACGCTCGCCAAATCTCCAGATGGTTCCGCCGCGGCCGAGTGCGCGCGCCGTGTCGAGTGCCTCACGCCAGCGGCCTTCGCCACCGCGGCCCGCCATGCTGAGCGATGCGTCGAGCAGCACCAGCGGTGCAGCCTCCCCGGATTCGCGGCGCGCGGTCGTCGGATTCCAGGCGAGCAACACGATCGCGGCGAGGCCGCTGGCACGCAACGCGGCGAGCCCGAGCGTCACGCGGCGGCGCACGCCAGGGCCTCCCGCAGGGTGAACCGGCCTTCGTGCAGCGCCCGGCCGACGATCGCGCCCGCGAGCCCCGCGTCCCGAACGCGCCGCACATCGTCGAGCGATCCGACGCCGCCCGACACGACCACCTGGAGGCCCCCTCCAAGCGCCGCGATGGCGCCCGCGCCTTCGACGTCGGGCCCTGTGAGCGTTCCGTCGCGCTCGGCGTCGGCGTACACAATGGTGCGCGCTCCCACCGGTCCCATGCGCTCGGCGAGCTCGAGCGGAGAGACGTCGAGCACCATCTTCGAGCCGCGGGGCGACACCCGTCCGTTCCGCGCATCGATGCCGACAGCGAGCCGGTCCGCCCCGTGTCGCGCGACGAGCCGCGCTACCAGCTCGGCATCGAGGGCCCCCGCACTCCCGATCACGACGCGGCGCGCCCCCCACGTGAGGGCTTCGGCGATCTCGGCATCGGTGGTGAGGCCCCCGCCCACCTGCACCTGGAGCATGGATTCCGCCATGACCCGGCGGGCGAGCCCGCGGTTCTCTCCCTGGCCGAGCGCGCGATCGAGATCGACGAAGTGGATCCAGCGGGCTCCGTCGCGGGCGTACCGATGCACGAGAGCGACAGGGTCAACGGTGGCGGCAGCGCGCGCGACGCGCCCGCCTTGAACGTCAACGGCGGGGTAGACCTCCACAGATGAAAGGGAAACTAATCGCGCGTGCTGGCGACCGCGGGAGCTGCCGGGAGAGGGGGCGTGACGGGCGCCTTTGGCTCGAGTTGAGTGAGCAGGTGGTCGCGCACGGCCGCGTACGCGGCCTGGAGGCGCTTCGGCACCGGCGTTCCGGTGCCCATGTCCTTGCGCTGCGGGTTGGTCGGGCGGCCGTTCACCAGGAACTCGTAATGCAGATGGGGTCCGGTCGACAACCCGGTGGACCCGACGTACCCGATCGTCTCCCCCTGTTGCACGCGCTCGCCCGTGTGCAGACCCTGCGCAAACGCCGACAGGTGTCCGTACCGGGTGCGGATCCCGTTCGCGTGCCGGAGGTCGATCAGGTTGCCGTAGCCGCCATCCTCACGGCCCACCCGTGTCACGATGCCGTCCGCGGTGGCGCGCACGGGGGTGCCATACGGCGCGGAGAAGTCGACGCCTTCGTGGGCCCGCCACCGGTGCAGGATGGGATGGAAGCGGGCGCCGAAGCGACTCGAGACCCGGCGGAACTGAAGCGGCGCCCGGAGGAACGCGCGCCGGAGCGACCGGCCGCGCTCGTCGTAAAACCCCGTCACGCCGCGGCTCCCCCCGCCGTCGCTCTGGTCCGGATCCTCGAAATAGAAGGCGTAGTCGGGCGTGCGGGCCACGTCCACGCGCGCCGACAGAATGCGCCCGAATCGCCGCTCGCCCTCCGGCGAGTCCAACCGCTCCAAGAGCACGGTGAACCGGTCGCCCGGGCGGATGTCGCGCGTGAAGTCCACCTCCCAGTCGTACACGTCGGCGATCGCCCAGGCCAACTGGCGCCGCTCGCCGGGCGGGAGGAAGCTGTCCGCAACTGCCTTGTCGAGCGCGTCGTACAGCGAGGTTTCGATCACGCCCGTGACCCGCAGCCGGGTGATGCTCCACGGGATGGTCTCGACGGCTTCGGCCCAGCCGTTCGAGTCGCGTACGAGGCCGAGCCGGCGCTCGGGTGACAACCGCACCGTCACGCTGGTCGTCACGCTGTCCGCCTTCAGGCGGCGGAAGTGGAAGGCGAGGCCGGGGCGCAGCCGCCTGACCGGCAGGCTCTTCGCCGCGCGAAGCAACGCCGCGTAATCCCGCCCCCGCACACCGCCGCGCGCAAGCACGTTGCCGAGCGTCTCGCGCCGGCCCAGCGTTTCGGTGAAGTCGACGTACGCCGCATCCACCACGATGGGACGCGCGGTGAGCGGTCGTCGCCAGGGCCACGCGTCGCCCGCCGCCCAGACGAGGCCGCCGGCGACGAGCGCGCCGGCGACGACGTAATGGCTCAGCCGCCAGCCCCCCCCCATCAGTCCATTTGCCGGCGGATGAACGTGGGGATCTCGAGCTCGTTCATCTCCGCTGGGAGCGGGGGCGGTTGGGGGGCCGCCGACCGACGAGCCGGCTGCTCGGGCTTCACGTAGCCCCCCCCGACTCCAACTCCGGGCGGCGCCCCCCCTGACCGCGCCGCCCGTTCGCGGAAAGGGAGGACGCCCGGCGCTCCCCGCGCCGGCATTTCCACGCCCGCCGGCTTGTCGAACCCGGTGGCGATCACGGTCACGCGGATTTCGCCATGCATGGCCGGGTCGTTCACGGTCCCGAAGATGATCTCCGCCTCTTCGCCGGCGGCGTCCTTCACGACGTCGGAGATCTGCGTGACCTCACCGAGCGTCATATCTTCGCCGCCAGTGATGTTGATCAGCACGCCAGTGGCGCCGGTGATCGAGATGTTGTCGAGCAGCGGTGAGGAGATCGCCTGCTGCACCGCTTCCATGGCGCGGTTCTCGCCCCGCCCCATGCCGGTGCCCATGATCGCCGCGCCACCGTTCTGCATCACGGTGCGCACATCGGCGAAATCCACGTTCACGATGCCGGTGACGGTGATGAGCGAGGAGATGCCCTGTGTGGCGTGCAACAAGACCTCGTCGGCCTTTTTGAGCGCGTCCTGGAACGGGATGCCCTTGCCCACGACCGCGAGCAGCCGCTCGTTCGGCACCACCACCATGGTGTCGACGTGCTTGCGCATCTCGGCGATCCCCATGTCCGCCTGGCGCATCCGCTTGCGCCCCTCGAACAGGAACGGCTTCGTGACGATCCCGATGGTGAGGGCGCCAATGTCGCGCGCCATCTGCGCGATGATCGGCGACGCACCGGTGCCCGTCCCGCCGCCCATGCCGCAGGTCACGAACACCATGTCCGCGCTCTGGAGCGAGTGCAGCACTTCGTCGCGGTTCTCCTCGATCGCCTGGCGACCGATCTCCGGGCGCGCGCCGGCGCCCAGCCCGCGGGTGAGCTTCTTGCCGATCTGCACCTTCACGTCGGCCTTGTTGTTGAGCAGGGCCTGCGAGTCGGTGTTGACGGAAATGAACTCGACGCCCTGGAGTCCCTCGTCGACCATGCGGTTCAGGGCGTTGCCGCCGCCACCGCCCACGCCGACGACTTTCATCCGCGCGTTCTGCGATACGGTCTCTTCGAGCTCGAAGATCATGGCTCCCTCGGGTGACCGATCAGAAGAAGTCCTGCAGCCATCGCTTCAGCGGTCCGAACAGCTTCTCGACGCCCCCGCTCCTCACGAGCACTCCGCCCGGCGCACCGTCGTGCGCCAACCGGCGCGCCGCGTACAACACCAACCCCACCGGCACCGCGTAGCGCGGCGCCTGTACGCTGTCGACGAGCCCTGAGATCCCCTGCTCCGGGGTTCCCGCCCGCACCGGTACCGCGAACACGTCGCGTGCGAGCTCTACCATACCCGGCAGGTGGGCGGTCCCGCCGGTCAACACCACGCCGGCCGGCAAGCGGCCGCCGCCGTACCCCGCTCGCTCGAGCTCGCGCTGCGCCAGCTGGAAGATCTCGTCCACCCGCTGGTGGATGATGTGCGCCAACAGCTCGCGCGACGCCTGACGCGCGCCCTGGCTCGGGGTGGACGGGAGATTGATCATCTCCGCCGCGTCCACCAGCGGCTGGTAGGCCACGCCGTGGCGCTCCTTCAACCGCTCGGCGTCCGCCTGCGTCACTCCCAGCCCCTGCACCAGATCGCTGGTCACGTGCGTGCCCGCGAACTTGAGCGACGCCAGGTGCCGGATCTTCCCCTCGTGGAAGATCGCCACGCCGGTCGAGCCCCCGCCCACCTCGATCAGCGCCACGCCCAGTTCCTTCTCGTCGTCCGTCAGCACCGCATACGACGCGGCGAGCGGCTCGAGCACCAGCTCGACGGGGCGGTACCGCGCGCGCTCCACGCTCTTGCGCAGGTTCTGGGCGGCGGTCGACTGCACGGTGACCAGGTACATCTCGACTTCCAACCGGGTCCCGGTCATGCCCACCGGGTCCGAGATGCCGTGCTGCTGGTCGACCACGTACTCCTGCGGAATGTCGTGCAGGAGCTCCTGGTCTCGTCCCAGTGAGACGGCGCGCGCCACTTCGTTCACGCGCGCCACGTCCTCCGGGGTGATCTCGTCGCCCGACACCGCGACGACGCCGGGCGACGTGCGGGCGGAGACGTGCTCGCCGGCGATGCCGCAGGTGACGGTGTTCACCTTGACGCCCGCCATCCGCTCCGCGTCGCGCATGGCGCTCGTGATCGAGCGGCTCGTCTCGTCGATGTCCCGCACCATCCCGCGCCGCACGCCGGCGTTCTTCGCCAACCCGACGCCCAACACCTTGGCCAGCGGCATCCGGGGCAGGTCGCCGACGATTTCCGCGATCACGGCGCACGTCTTGGTGCTGCCGAGATCGAGCCCGGCCACGAGCTGGCGGTCCCGGCTCACGCGCCTCCCTCACCGCCCTTGCTCGCCGTCGGCTTCCGCCGCACCACGACTTGGCCGGCGAAGCGGGCGTCGAGCTCCGCATACGACTGCCCCTTCGCGGCGAGATCCTGCGCGACCAATACCACGGCCCGTATCACCTCCGGTCCGGCGTCCCGTCCCACCACCACCCGGCGCGACCCGATCTCGAGCACCACGCCTCCCCGGCGAATGGTCCGCGCGCCGGTGATGGCTTGAAACAGTCCCGGATCCACGGACTGGATCAGCGCCAGCACAGCCGTGACCCCGGAGTCCGCGCTCGCCGCGATCGGCAGGTCGAGCCCCCCTCCGCGGGCCGGGTCGAACGGCAGCGGCCGGCCAGTGGCGTCCACCACCACCAGACCGCGCGACCCGCGGGGACCGGGCGCGAGCGCGGCTGGCTCGACCTCGCGTACCTCCACCGTCAACATGGCCGGTAAGCGGCGCATCACGCGCGCGTCCGCCACGCCTGCCAGGCCGCGCACCCGATCCGCCAAGAGCCGCGTGTCGCTGAACACGCTGGCGCGCGGCCCCAGCCGCAGCGCGGCGATCACCGCGTCCGGCGTCAGATTGCGCACGCCCACGAGCTCGACCTGGCGCACGCGGAAAATCGCGAGCCGCTGGAGCACGACCGGCGCCGCGAGCCAGAACGACCCCAGCACCGCCGATCCCGCGAGCCCCGTCAGGGCGCGACGCCGCCATCGCGGCCAACGCCGGCGTCTCACGTCCCCTGCTCTTTTCCTCGCACCGGCTTCTCCAATCGTTCGATCAGCTCCGGTCCCACGCGGGTGACGTCTCCCGCGCCGAGCGTGAACACCACGTCGCCCGTCCGCACGGTCTCGGCCACGCGGTCCGTGAGGCTCGCGCGATCGCGCACGGCGACGGTGGTGGCGCCGGCGCGTGCGGCGCCGCGCGCCACGACCTCAGCGCTCACGCCAGGGAGCGGTTGCTCGCGCGCCGCATAGATCGGCGCCACCACCACCACGTCGGCCGCCGCCAGCGCCCGACCGAGCGCGTCGCCGTGCAGCGCCGTCCGGGAGAACAGGTGCGGCTGAAACACCGCCACGACGCGTCGGCGCGGAAACGCCTGGCGCGCCGCCTCGAGGGTCGCCCGCACCTCGGTCGGATGGTGCGCGTAATCGTCCATGACCGTCACGCCGCGGGCTTCGCCTACCCGCTCGAACCGGCGCCCCACCCCGCGGAACTCGGCCAGCGCCTCGAGCGCGCGTTCCAGATCCGCTCCAAGCTCCTGCACCACGGCGAGCGCCGTGGCGGCGTTGCGCACGTTGTGGAGCCCGGGCACCCGCAGGCGCAGGGTCAGCGTGCGACGCCCTGCTCCCGGCAGCTCGACGCGCGCCGTGGAGCCGCCCTCGGTGAGCTCGAGCGCTCCGATTCGCACGTCCGCATCGTTGCCCGTCCCCACCCGCCACACCGGCGCCGCGAGTCGCGCCGCTACCCGCCGCGCACCCGCGTCGTCCCCGCCCGCGATCACGCGCTTCGCCCGCCCCGCGAACTCCACGAACGCGTCTTCGAGCGCCGTCACGCTGCCGCCGTAACACTCGAGGTGATCGGCCTCGACGTTGTTCACGACCGCCACCGTCGGTCGGAGCGCGAGGAACGCCCGATCGAACTCGTCGGCTTCGACGACGTACAACCGGCTGCCGCCCGCACCGCTACCGACCCGGGCGTTGCCGCCCCACGTAGCGACACGGCCGCCGGCGAGTCCCGTGGGATCCCGCCCGGCGGCCGCCAGCGCCTCCGTGACCATCGCCGTCGTGGTCGTTTTCCCGTGCGTGCCCGCCACGGCGACCACTGTTCCTCCGGCGACGGCCTGGCCGAGGGCGTCGGCCCGCCGTACTACCGGGACCCCTAGGGCGCGTGCTCGCTCCAGCTCCGGGTGGTCTCCCGGTACCGCAGCGGTGACCACGACCGCTCGAGCTCCAACCACATGCTCGGGATCATGCCCCCGCCATATTTCCACCCCTTTGGCTGCCAAATCGGCGGCGCCCGAGTGGTCATTATCACAACCGGTTATCGATATGCCCTGCTGCCTGGCGAGGAGTGCCAGGCCGCTCATACCTGCTCCGGCGATGCCCATGAAGTGGATCGGGCGGGGATCCACCCTTGCAAACAAGGTCATTAGTGGGGGGCTAATATAGCAAATCTACGAAACTTGCGAAAGAGACCACGACCTTTTTATGAGGTCAGTGTCAAGATCTTCGACACGATTTCCCGGGCAGCGTCAGGGTGCCCCCGGGCCCGCGCGCTGGTACTCAGCGCCTGGAGACGCCCCGGGTCATCCAACAGTCCGCGCACCCGCTCGGCGAGGGAGTGGGGCGTGAGCTCTGTTTCGGCGAGGTAGATCGCAGCGCCGGCCGCCGCGAGGGCGCGCGCGTTCTGGGTCTGGTGATCGGCGGCCGCCGTCGGCAACGGCACCAGGATGCTCGGCTTCCCCCATGCGCATAGCTCCGCGAGGGTCATGGCGCCGGCCCGCGACACCACGAGGTCGGCGGCGCGGTAGGCCGTGGTCATCGGATCGAAGAAGCCGCGCACGACCACGCGTCCGGTGACCGCGTAGCCGATGAACGCGGCCGCGTGCGCCTCACCGGTGCCCCACAGCACGTTCATTCCGTCCAGCAGCCGCCGCTCGAGCGCGCCCGCGACGGCGTAGTTGATCGCCCGCGCTCCCTGGCTACCGCCGAACACCAGGAGCGTCGGGCGTGCCGGGGCGAGCCCCAGGTCGGCGAGGACGGCGAGCCTGCCGCCCTCCTCCGGGGCTCGTGGGCGCACCGGGTTGCCGAGGGTGAACACCTCCGTGTCCGGCCCGGTCGCGAGCCGCGCGCGTGCTTCGGGAAAGCCTAGGTGCACCTGGCGTGCGCGACGCGCGAGCCAGCGCGTGGTCACTCCCGGAAAGGCATTTTCTTCGACCAGCGCCGTCGGGATGCCGGCGCGTTGCGCGCGCCAGACCACCGGACCCGCGGCGTAGCCACCGGTGCCGACGACGATCCCCGGTCGTTCGTCCTCGAGCACCTGGCCCACCGCGCGCCACACGCGCCCCGCGATCAGGGCCCAGCGTACGTTCTTCCACCACGTGCGGCGGTAGATCGGCTCGATCGGGAGGAGGTGATATCGGAACGGGTAGCGCGGCAGCACCTGTGCCTCGATGCCGCGCTCCGCGCCCACGAGGACGGGCTCGATGCCCTCCCCCGCGTCCCGAAGGGCCTGGGCCAGAGCCAATGCGGGCATCAGGTGGCCGCCGGTGCCGCCGCCGGCGAGGAGGATTTTCATCGTGTGTATGATTTCGGATTGCGGATTGCGGATTGCGGATTATCCAGGGCTGGTTCGATCCGCGATGACTGACGCGTCTCGCGAAGCTCGCTCGCTCCAATCCGCAATCCGCAATCCGCAATCCGCAATTGCTTCTCCTCCGTAATCCGCAATCTCATGCTCCCGAACTCCGCCGCCCACGCCCAATGCTGATCAACACTCCGGTCGCCACCAGGGCGACGAAGAGGCTCGACCGCCCATAGGAGATGAAGGGCAGCGTGATGCCGGTCGCGGGCAGGAGCGCGAGGCTCACGCCCATGTGGAGCGCGGCGGTGATGCCGATCAACCCCGTGAGCCCGACCGCCAGCAGCTGGCCGAACGGGTCGCTCGCCGACCGCGCGATGCGGAACCCGAGCCATACGAACGTGCCGAACAGGATGAGGATCCCGAGGATGCCCAGGAAGCCCCACTCCTCCCCGATGGTCGAGAAGATGAAATCGGAGTAGGCGTACGTGAGGTAGCCGAGCTTCTGCTGTCCCTGTCCCAGCCCCACGCCGAGCAGCCGCCCGGCGCCGATCCCGACGAGCGATTGGTGGACCTGCCACGTCGCCTCGGACGGCGCGCTGCCCGGATTCAGGAACGTGACCACGCGAGCGAGCCGGTATTGCGCGCTCGCGACGGCGCCGAAGAGCACCGGCGTGGCCGCCAACCCGAGCGCGAGGAAGTGCCCGATACGCGCGCCGGCGGTGAACAGCACGACGCACGCGAGCAGGGCCACGAGCAGCGCCATCGAGAGGTTCGGCTCGAGAAAGATCAGGGCGATCACGGGCGTCAGCACGACGATGAACGGCAGCAGCCCGTACTGAAAGGTCCGGATGCGCTCGCCCTTCTTGGCGGCGAGCATCGCGGTCCAGAGGACGACCCCGAACTTGGCGAGCTCGGATGGTTGCACCGTGACGAATCCGAGGTTGACCCAGCGACGCGCACCGTTGATGGTCGGAGCGAGGGCGTGCGTGAAGGGGAGGAGGGGGAGCAGCAGCAACACGGTGACCACGCCGAGCACCGGCCAGGCGGCGCGCCGCCAGCGGCGGTAGTCCGAGCGCGCGAGGAGCGCGGCGACGATGCCGCCCACCGCCGCGCCGAGCGCCTGCTTCAGAGCGAAGCTCGAGCCGACCTGCCCGCCCGCGATCGTAAGCAGGCTCGAGGCCCCGTACACCGCCGTGAGGCCGAACACCACGAGGATCGCGGCCACGAGTACGAGGAGACGCGTCTCCCAGCGGACGTCTCTCACGTGGAGTCGCGACTCGCGGCCTTGATCACATGGCCTCCACCAGTTTTCGAAACGTCATCCCCCGTTCCTCATAGTTCTTGAACATGTCGTAGCTCGAGCAGGCGGGTGACAGGAGGACCGCGTCCCCCGGCCGCGCCGCGCGGCGGGCCCGGGCCACCACGTCTTCGAACGTCGTACCGCGCTCGAGCGGCACCTGGTCCTTCAGATCGCGCTCGACCTGCGGCCCCGCTTCGCCATAGGCGATCACGAGCCGGCACCGCTCCTTGAGGAGCGGCGCGAGCCGGGTATACGGCTCTCCCTTGTGCCGTCCGCCCAGCAGCAGCACGAATCGTCGATCCATCGCTTCGATCGCCACCACCGTTGACGCGATGTTCGTCGCCTTCGAGTCGTTGATCCAGCGCACGCCCCCGACTTCGCGCACCGGCTCGAGCCGGTGCGGCAACGCGTGGAACGAGCGCAGCCCCTCGCCGATCACGCCCGGCGCCACCCCGGCTTCCTGCACGGCGAGGGCGGCGGCGAGCGCGTTGGCGACGTTGTGGTCGCCCAGCAGCCCGAGCTCGTCTCGTCGCAGCAGGGCGTGGCCCCCCAAGCGGAGCCGCCGATCGCTTGCATCGTACCAACCGTCGGCGGGACGGCGCAGCGAGAACAGCGCGCGCCGCCCGCGCGCGTCGCCCGCAAGATCGAGGACGGCCGCGTCATCGCCGTTCAGGACCCACACGTCGCCGTCGCTCGCGTTTTGAAAGAGGAGCCGCTTGTCGGCGTAGTAGGCCTCGACCGCCGGATAGCGATCGAGGTGATCCGGGGCGAGGTTCGTGACGACACCGATCGCCGGCGCGAAGTGCGGGCTGTCGTGCAGCTGGAACGACGACACCTCGACGGCGAGCCACTGGTAGTGGTCGGCCTGGAGGGCCACGTCGGCGAGCGGGCGGCCGATGTTCCCGGCCGCCTCGGCGTGGAGTCCCGCCACGCGCAGCAGATGCGCCACCAGCGCGGTGGTGGTCGTCTTGCCGTTCGTGCCCGTGATCGCGATACACCGCGTTCCCGACGCGGCGAGCGCTCGGAACCCGAGGTCGATTTCGGAGAGGATCGGCACGCGGGCCTCCCGCGCGGCGGCGAGGGGCGGTGCTTCGGGCGACACCCCGGGCGACACGATCACCGCCGCGGCCGAGCGGATGCGCGCGAGGTCGTGCCGCCCGACGTCGACGGTGACCCCCGGGAGCGTGCGCAGCGCCGTCAGCGCGTCGCCGCCGGACGGATGATCCGAGGCGTCGCTGGCGTACACGCGCACGCCCTCGCGCGCGAGCAGTCGAGTGGCCGCCACGCCGCTCTTGCCCAGCCCCACGACGGCCACGGTGCCGCGACGCCATGCGTCCGCGATCACCGCACCTTCAGCGTCGCGAGCGCGATCGCCGCGCACAACACCCCCAGGATGTAGAACCGCATGACCACCTGTGGCTCGGCCCAGCCGAGCTTCTCGAAATGATGATGCAACGGCGCCATGCGGAACACGCGATGGGCGTCGGCGAATTCCTTCCCGTGACGTCGCTTGTTCCACCGATATACGCTCGTCTGGACCAGCACCGAGACCGCCTCGGCCACGAACACGCCACCGGTGATGAGGAGCAGGAACTCGGCTTTGAGCATGATGGCGACGCTGCCGAGCGCCCCACCGAGCGCCAGTGCGCCGGTATCCCCCATGAACACTTGCGCGGGGTGCGCGTTGAACCACAAGAACCCGAGTGCCGCCCCCGCGAGCGCGCCGCCAAAGATCGCCAGCTCGCCCGCCCCCGGGAGGTAGTACACGCCGAGGTAGCGCGCCGCGTCGAACCGCCCGAACAGATACGCGAAGATCACGAACGCGCCGGCCGCGATCGCCGTGAGCCCGGTGGCCAGCCCGTCCAGGCCATCCGTGAGATTCACCGCGTTCGAGCTGCCGGTCACGACCAGCGTAACGAACAGGACGTACAACGGCGCCGGCATCACGATGAGGATGTATTTGAAGAGCGGCAGCTGTGTCGATGCGGCGGGGAGCTGCGGCGCGAGGGGCCAGACGAGCAGCGTGACGCCGAGCGCCGCCCCGAAAACAACCTGGCCGATCAGCTTCCAGCGCGCGACCAACCCTTGAGACTTGCCGCGGACGACCTTCAAGTAATCGTCGAGGAACCCGATCGCGCCGGTCCACAGCATCGCCGCCACCGCGACGAGGACGTAGCCCGAGTCCAAACGCGCCCACAAGAGCGTCGGCACCACGGCGGCGAGAATGATGATGACGCCGCCCATGGTGGGCGTGCCCCGCTTCGCGTGGTGGCTCGCCGGTCCCTCGGCCCGGATCACCTGACCCACGTTGCGCGCCCGCAGCCGACGGATGATGGCGGGACCCGCCAGGAACGCCAGGAGGAGGGCGGTGAGGACCGCCCCGGCGGCGCGAAACGTGATGTAGTTGAACAGGTTGAAGAGGATGTGCTGCTTCGCGAGCGGCGCGAACAGATGATAGAGCACGCGCGATCCTCAGTTCAGGTACCGGAGCACCCGCTCGAGCGCCACCCCGCGGGACGCCTTGAGCAGGACGATCTCGTTGCCTCGGAGCGCGGCCTTGAGGCGCGGGCCCAGCGCCTCGACGCTCGGCGCGGTGATCAGCCGCTCGCCCAGCGCCGCCCGATGCGGCTCGAACGCCGCCACGAACTCGCCCACTGCGGCGACCAGGGCCGGTCGGAGCGCGGCGATCTCGGCCGCCGCGGCCGCATGCAATTTGGCACTCTGCGCTCCCAGCTCCAACATCGATCCCACCACCACGGCCAAGGGCCGCTGGCGCCGCCCGGCGAGCCACTGGGCGAGCTGCACCGCCCAGTGGAGCGACCCGGGGTTCGCGTTGTACGTGTCGTCGATCACGGTGAGACCGTTCTCGCTGAGCGTCAGTACCGCACCGCGTCCAGCGGGCAGCCGCACGTTCGCGAGCGCCGCCACCGACCGCGCGGGATCCGCGCCCGTTTCGCGTCCCACCGCGAGTGCCAGCATCGCGTTCTCGATCTGATGGAACCCGATCACCGGAAGCGTGACGGTGTGACCGCGCCAGGTGATTCGGGGATGTCCCCCGTCGTCGAGCTCGGCGGCATCCGGGCGGACCTGCGCGGCGGCGCCCGTACCGGCCACGACGGTGGGCGCGCGACGGCGCGCCTCCACCGCCAGCTCCGGGGGTTCGGTGCCGACCACCGCGATCCGCGCTCCCTCCGCGAGCGCGAGCTTCTCCTGCATCACGCCGGCGAGCGAGCCGAAGCCCTGCACGTGCGCGTAGCCGACGTTCGTGATCACGGCGATCGTCGGCTCGATCACGTCGCGCAGGCGGGGGATCTCTCCCGGGACGCTGGCCCCCGCTTCGACCACCAGGGCTTCGGCGTCATCCGGCGTGCCGAGGATCGTCAGCGGCACCCCCACGAGATTGTTGAGGTTCCCGCCGGTCGCGTGCACTCGGTAGGCGGTCTCGAGGACCGCGCGGATCATTTCCTTGGTGCTCGTCTTCCCGCTCGAGCCTGTGATCGCCACGACCGGGCTTCCCGGCGGCAGCCGGCGCCGGCGGGCCCGCGCCAACTGGCCGAGCGCGGCGAGCGTGTCATCGACCTCGAAGAACGGCAGGCCGTCCACCGCCGCGGTGCCGCGGCGCACCACGGCTGCCCCCGCGCCCTTGGCCTTGGCCTGATCCAGGAACGCGTGCGCGTCGAACCGGTCGCCTTTCAGGGCGACGAACAAGGTGCTAGGTGTTAGGTGTCGGGTGTCCGTAGACACGCCGTTGAACGAGAGCTCCGCGGGAGAGGGCACTCCGAGCGCCTCCGCGACCAGGGAGCTGGTCCAGATCGTCACGGGATCTCGCGGTGCTGAGCCGCGAGTTCACTCGCGACCACTACGATGCTCCCAATTCGTGCACTACTTCCCGCTCGTCGAAGTGCTGCTTCTCGGTCCCGATCACCTGGTAGGTCTCGTGCCCCTTCCCCGCGAGGAGCACCGTATCGCCAGGCCGCGCGAGCTCGAGCGCCCGGGCGATCGCCCGGCGCCGGTCGACCTGCCGTTCGTGCGGCTTCCCGCGCATGCCGGCCTCGACCTCGTCGAGAATCCTCTCGGGATCCTCGGTGCGCGGATTGTCCGATGTCGCGATCGCGAGGTCCGCCAGCCGGACGGTGATCTCGCCCATCGGCGCCCGCTTGCCGCGGTCGCGATCGCCCCCGGCTCCGAATACGACGATGAGCCGGCCGGTCGTGAGCGGGCGCAGCGTCTCGATCGCCCGCTCGAGCGCGTCGGCGGTGTGCGCGTAGTCGCGGAGCACCGTGGTCGGTCGCTCGGCGATGCGCTCCATGCGGCCCGGGACCTGCGGCGCATCCGTCAGGCATTCGGCCACCGTGTCCACCGGGACCCCGAGCCCCCATGCGCAGGCCGCGACGCCCAGGGCGTTCGCGACATTGAAGCGGCCGAGCAGCGGCAGGTGCACCGGCGCCGAGCCCATCGGCGTCACCAGCTCGAAGCGTGCGCCGGTCGCGTCGAGCGACACCCGCCGTGCCGTCACGTCGCCCTCGCGTTCCCCGAAGGTCACCCGGCGATGAGCACCACTGCGGCGCAGCCGGACCCACGCCGGATCGTCGGCATTCACCACTTCGAGGCCGTCGGGAGCGATGTAGCCCAGCAGCTTGGCCTTCGCCCGGAAGTAGTCATCCAGGGTCTTGTGGTAGTCGAGGTGGTCGCGCGTAAAGTTCGTGAACACACCGGCGCGGAAGACGAGTCGATCCACCCGTCCCTGATCGAGGCTGTGCGAGGATACCTCCATGGCGGCTCCCCGCGCGCCTCGCGCGACGAGCGCCGCGAGCGTCGCCTGGAGATCGATGGGTCCCGGCGTCGTGAGATTGCCGGCCTCGCTCGGCACCGCGTCCCCCGATGGATCGAACGCCCCCAGGGTTCCGATCGAGCCCGTCGGCTCGAGCGCCGAAAGGACGTGGCGCAATAGTGCGACGGAAGTCGTCTTGCCGTTCGTCCCCGTGACGCCGACCAGGTTGAGCTTCGCGGCCGGATGGTCATACCACGTCTCGGCGGCGACGGCCGCGGCGCGCCGTCCGTCGCGGACGAGAATCTGGGCCAGATCGGCGTCCTGCTCGCGCTCGACCAGCGCCGCCGCGGCGCCCCGATCGCGGGCCGCGCTGACAAACTGGTGCCCGTCCTGGACCGACCCCCGCACCGCGCAGTACAGCATCCCGCGCGCCACCTTGCGGCTGTCGGCCGTGAGCCCGCTGAGCTCGGGCCAGGTATGCAGGTCGGGCGTCCCGACGAGCAGCTGCGCGCGCTCGAGGGCGGCGACTATTCCCGCCAGCCCGGTCATCGCCGCGGGCGACGCGGTGGGGTGGGTTGCGCGAACAACGTCACCACCGACCCCGAGTTCGCACTGTCGCCCGCCGCGGGCCAGGTATGCTCCGCCGCTCCCCACCCCCGCAGCGCCACCCGGAATCCGCGGCGGTGCAGCGCGCGCACCGCCTCGCGGATGCCCAGGCCTGTCACGTCCGGCACGGCGCGCCGCGACCCGACGGCGGCGCTGTCGGGGTGATAGGGCCATGGGACCAGGTACGGCACGACGCCGCCGTCGTCCTCGAGCGGCGTTGCCCCCCCCACGGCCCGCGGGACGGCGGTCGAGAGCCGCGCGCGGTCGAGCGCCACGTTACGGGCGGCGAGCGCCTGCTCGAGCATCGAGCGCGTGACCGGTGCCGCGGTCTGCGCGGCGAAGTAGCTCCCCTTGTGCGGGTTGTCGATCTTCACGACCAGGACCAGCTGGGGCCGTTCCGCGGGGAAGAGTGCCGCGAACGAGGCGGTGTACTCGCCCGCCGCGTAGCGGCCGTTCACGACGCGTCGCGCGGTCCCAGTCTTCGCGGCCACCGGAAAGTTCGTGAGCGCCGCCTCGGTTCCGGTGCCATGCTCCACCACGCCGCGCAACAACTCGCGCAGCGCCGCGGCCACGTCCCGGGAGATCACACGCCGCACCGGCTCGGGTCGGTGTCGATACCGCACGGTGCCGGGCGCGCCTCCTTCCACACTGCCGCCGCGCACTTCTCGGATGAGGGTGGGCTCGAGCAGGACGCCGTCGTTGGCGAGCGCGCCGTACGCCATCGCCACCTGGATCGGCGTCACGGAAAGCTCGTACCCCATGGCGAGGCTCGCCGCGCTGGGGCGCTGCCATACCGAAGGGGGCCGCAGCCGTCCCGCAGCCTCCGCCGGAAACTCGATGCCCGTGGGCGTGCCGAACCCGAAATCCCGCAGTATGGCGTATTGCTCGTCGGGCTCGAGCCGGGCCGCGAACTTGACGATGCCGATGTTGCTCGAGACGCGGATCGCATCCGCCAAAGTGAATGAGGGCTGCGGGTCCTCGTCGGTGATCGTGCGACCCGGTAGGCGCCACTTGCCGCCCTCGCCCGACACGCGATCGGTGGGCGACACGCGGCGGAGCGTGAGCAGGCCGGCGGCCGCGAAGATCTTGGCGATGGAGCCCGGCTCGAACGTGTCGGTGAACGCGCTCGGACGGGCGCTGCCCTCTCGGGTCCGCGACGCGAGGGCCAGCACTTCCCCGGAGGTCGGGTCGAGCATCACGACGTCGCCGCCGTCGGCGTCCATGCGACGCAGGGCGTCGTCCAGGGCCCGTTGCGCGATCTCCTGCAGCTCGGCGTCCAAGGTGAGCACCACGTCGAGGCCCGGCACCGGCGCGGCGATGACGCGCGCGGGCGACTCGTATTCGCGCCCCGCGCGGTCCTTGAGCACGACCGCCGCCCCCGACCGGCCCGCGAGCAGCGTGTCGAGCGTCTTCTCGAGCCCCGAGCCGCCGAGCTCGTCGTCCCCCAGCCGGCCGATCGTCGCGCGGGCGACGCCCGGGTCGGGATAGAAGCGGCTGAGCACCGCCTCAAGGTGCACGCCGCGGACGGCGCGGAGCGGCTGCACCTCGAGCGCGCTGTACGGGCCGGCGAAATAGGCGTACCGCCTCCGCAACGCCTCTTGCCAGCTGCGCGGCGCGAGCCCGAGCCGTCGGCTGATCAGCGCCCCGTCGGCCGCGGGATCCCGCAGCTCGTTCGGGGCGACGCCGACGTGATAGGTCTCCTGCGTGACGGCGAGAGGGGTGCCGTGGCGGTCGTAGAGCGTGCCTCGGCGAGCCGGGAGCACGATGCGCTCGGTGCGTTGCGCCTTGGCCTCTTCGGCCCACCGACGGCCCTGGACGATCTGGACCTGTGCCGCCCGCGCCACGAGGAGGGCCAGGCCCACGAATACACCGAACTCCACTACTTGCGTGCGAACCGCGAGCTTCGCCATCTACCGCGATCCACCCGGTGCCGGGATGAGGACGATCTCGCTGTCGCTCGGCAGGTGCAGACCGAGGCGCGCCTGAGCGCGCGGCACGAGCACCGCGCGGCTCTCGGCGGTCCGGATGCGGCGCTCCAGGTCGGCGCGATGCCCCTCCAGGTTGGCGCGCCGCGCGCGCAGGTCGGTGAGCTCCCGCGCGGCGCGGATCGAGCCGGTCTGCCGCCCGTAGACGATCCACGTGGTCGCGAGGAATGCGAGGAGCCATACGGCGACCCAGTGGCGCCCCCTAATCATCGGCCGTCACCTCGAACGCCCGGAGGCCGGCCGAACGGGCGCGCGGGTTGTCGCGCAGCTCGGCGGGGGCGGGGCGGATCGGCTTCTTGGTGAGCACGCGGCCGAGTGGCCGGCCGCGACAGGTGCAAACGGGCTGCCCGGGCGGACAGACGCAGGGCCGGCTCCAGTCTCGAAACGCGTTCTTGACGATACGGTCCTCGCCCGAGTGGTAAGTGATCACGGCCAGGCGGCCGCCGGGCTCGAGCGTGGCGCGGAGTGCCGGCAGCGCGAGCTCGAGCTGCTCGAGCTCCTGATTGACCACGATGCGCAGCGCCTGGAACAGCCGCGCAAAATCGGCTGGTCCCGACCGTGGGCCCCGCGCCTCGCGGATCGCGTTCACCAGATCGTCGCTCGTGGCGAACGGCGCGGCGGCGCGGCGGCGCACGATCGCGCGCGCCAGGCGCCGGGCCCGCGGCTCGTCGGCGAGCTGGCTGAACGCGTCCGCCAGTCGCGCCTCGGGCCACGTGTTGAGGACGTCCGCCGCGGTTACTCCGCGTCCCGCCGCCATCCGCATGTCGAGCGGCGCTCCGGGACGAAAGGTAAACCCCCGGACGTCGGTATCGAGCTGGTGCGACGAGACCCCCAGATCGAGCAGGATGCGGTCCGGACGGAACGTCTCGATGGTGCCCAGTACCTTGGCCGAGCCGAATGCCCCGGTCGAGTAGCGAATGCCCCCTTCGCCCAGCTGGTCGCGGGCCGCGGCGATCGCTTCGGGATCACGGTCCACCGCGAGGACCTCCGCGCCCGCCGCCAGGAGCAACGCGGCGTGCCCGCCGCCGCCCACGGTGGCGTCCACGGCGCGGCGGCCGCCTTCCGCCCAGGCGCGCACGGCGCCCGCGAGGACGGGGACGTGGTACGTGGCCGTGATGCTTCCCCCTTCCCACAAAGCGAAAGCCCCGCCTGCCGTGGCAGACGGGGCCGGATGCGTCGTCCCGCGAGGCGGGTTCAGGCGGGGCTGACGGGGCTCGAACCCGCGACCTCCGGTGTGACAGACCGGCACTCTAACCAGCTGAGCTACAGCCCCCTGCGACGGAGGGTCGCAATATAGGCCCGCGTCGAAGCCAATTCAATGGTTCAGAAATTCTTGCACTTGAAGGCCTGCTTCACCTTCAGCATGGCCTCTTGGTATTTCGCGAGGCCGGCCTGAAGTTGCGCGACGAACGGTGGCGACACGCGTGCGCCGAGATCCATCGCCTCCTTGGTCCGCTTGATCCGTTCGTTGATCGCCTTCGCCTGCTCGCAGCTCTTGGACTTTGTCATCGCCGAATAGGGACCCGCCAGAGTCTGGAGGGAAGCGAGCCCGTACCAGAAGCTCGCTTGGATGCGAATCTGCTGGCGCGGCCCGACGGTATCCGCTGGCGTCTTGGGGGTGAGCACCGTGAGCAGCTGATCGAGCCAGGGGTAGGCGTGGTCGTACGCGCCCGCTTGCGCCATCTTCGACCCGCCGGTCAGCATGATGACCATCGCGTTCAGCCGTTGCGTCGAATCGTTCGCCGCGAGCGCGCGATCGAGGAACGCCTTAGCCGAGTCCACGCGGTCGGCGAAGGCGGTCCGGAATTGCCGCAACGCGACGGTGTCGCCCTTTAGGCGGTTCACTTTCGCCGTATCGTACGTGGCGCCGTCTACGATCGCCTTGGCGACGAGGAGCGTGCTGCTGATGTCGTTCGGGTCGATTCCCAGCGACTGCTTGTACGCCCAGAGGGACGAGTCCCGTTGGCCCTTCAGGTCGAACGCGGCTCCCAGCGTCTTCCAGAACGAGGCCGACTTGGGGAAGTGCCGCGCGGCCACGTGACTGAAGAACAGCAACTGCTGCGTATCCGCGACCAGTTGCGCCGCGCCCAGCGTCGCCTTGAGGAAGGTGCTGTCGGCCCCTTTGGAGGAATCCGCCGTGTATTGCCTGACGAAGCCGTCGAGAGCGCAGCGCGACAGACCACCCTCGATACAGATGCGCAGGCGGAAGTCCTCCACGCGCTGATCCGCCGGGTTGCGCGACAACCAATCGTCGAGCAAGGCCTTCCCTCGCTCGTATTGATGTTGTTGCCGCAGCAGCTCGACGATGCCGAGGCGCAGCTGGACGTTCTGCGGCTCACCGGCGAGCTCGCGGGTCAGGGCGTCGATGGCCTTGAGCGTGTCGCCCTTCTGCTGGTAGATGTGCGCGATGTTCTCCCACGCGGTGGCGTTCAGCGAGTCGCCCTTCGACGCGCGCTGATAGGCCACGAGCTGACTGTCGAGCGGCATGTGCTGCGCCTCGTACACGGTCGCGACGCACATCTGAGCGGCGGGGAGGTTGGGCTCGATCACGAGCGCCTTGCGCGCGGCGTCGAGGGCCTTCGGGAACTGGCTCTTCTGGCGCGCCTCGACGCACTCGCGGGCCTGCTCGGCGGCCTTGACGACGTTGTTCAGACGATTGGCGATCCCCTCGCCGAGGGACGCCGCGGTCCCGGGGTTGGGACTCGACACCGAGACGAGGGCCGCCATGCCCGAGCTGCCGATGTCGCGCACGCGGATGGTCGCGCCGAGCGAGCCGTTGCTCCGCTCAAGGGTGCCCGTGGTGTACGCGTTGACGGTGAGGAAGCGCGCCAGCTGGCTCGCCTGCGTCTCGTCCAGCAGGACGTCGCACGGATAGTCGGACGCCTTGAGGGCCTCGCACAGCTTCGGCTTGGGGATCACCTGCACCTTCGAGCGCGCCATCCCGCCGAGCTTGTCGCGCGCCGCATCCATGACGGCGACGCTCATCGCGGAATCGGTCGGCGTCTTCGCCATCAAGGGCAGCACCAGCAGCTTGATAGCGGGTGGTTGATACGACTGCTGTGCGGGAGCCGCAGCGGCGATGCAGCCCAACCCCACGACGACCGGCACGATTCTCACACGCGCATTCCTCGCGTTTCGGTTTGGTACCCCAATGGGCGAAGAGGGATTCGAACCCCCGACTTCCTGCGTGTAAGGCAGGCGCTCTGAACCGCTGAGCTATTCGCCCGTCGCACCGCCAATGTCTAGAGGGCGAGGCCTACCGGAAAGAAAACGCAGTACCCAAGGACGAGCAGAATCGGCGCCGCCGTCGTCGACCCCTGATGCAGCAGCCAGTAGCCCAAGGCGAGGGCCACCGCGGCAGCCGCCAGGAACGACCAGTTCTTGGGTCCGAAATGCAATCGGGACCGCGCCAAACCCAGGTCGGGCATAAGGGCAAGAGTTTACGCGGCAATTTCAAGGCCGTCAAGCAGTTGGCTCATCGTCCTCGGGAATCACCCACCCCTCGTCGAGCCGCGCCCGGCGCGCTTCATCGCGGCGCCGCCGCAGCCGAACGAGCCACACGAGCGCGAGACCCAACAGGGCCCAGAACAACCCCGCGGCGCCCGCCCACCCGAGCCACCCGTACCGCGTCTCGACGTCGCGCCCCCAGCGCATTTCAAAATCGCCCTCGGTCACGTGGTACGTGTCGCGCAGCGCGGCGTCGAAACTCGGGTCGCGCGACAAGCGATCGATGAGTGGCCTCAGTCCTTCCGCACCGCCCCATCGCTCGAGCAGGAGCACGGCGGTCGTCGCGAGCGCGTACGCGGTCGTCGCATCCTCCCGGTCAGCTCGCAGCTCGCGATCCAGCTCGTCCAGGTCCGGCCGGATGCCGCGCGCCACCTGCCAGTTCAGCTTCAAGGCGTCGAGCCGGTCCCACTCTCCGGCCGCCACCGCGGCGTATCCCTCCTCGAACCAGAGCGGCGCCGGGCGACCCACGCGCCACCGCAGCGCCAGGTGGGCGAGCTCGTGCCGGAGCGCGCCGGACAGGTCCACGCTCGAGCGGTCGGCCAGCAGGAAGATCGTCCCGCGCTCCGGAAACGCAGCGCCCTCGCTCCAGCTGGGCAAACGCCCGCGCGTCAGGGAATCGAGTGCGGCGCGGCTCGGTGCGAGGACGAGACGAATGGGACGATCGGGCAACGATCCCACGCCCGGGAACGGGGCCGCTCGGTCGGCGGTTTCGGCGAGGGCGGCCGCGAGGCCCGCTTGCGCGGGCCACGCGACCGCGGTCACCCGCCCCACCGTGATGGTGGTGAGGGGACTCGCCTGCGCAACGAGCCACGCCAGGACTAGGAGCGCGGCGGCTCCCGCCCCTGGCGCGCCTGCGCCAGCGTGTCCTCGCACTTCTTGCCCCAGGGATTGAACTTGTTCGCCTTGAACCCCGCGTCCCAGGTCTGCTGCGCCTGCTCCCGGTCGCCGGCGAACCAGTACGCGCGCCCCAGCTCGTAGTAGGCCTCGATCAGGTTCGGGCCCAGCTTGAGCGTCTTGTGGAAGAACGTCTGCGCGTCTTCGTACATCTCGCGTTGCAGGTAGACGAGGCCCAAGTAAAAGTGGGCGTACAACGTGGCCTTCTTGTCGTTGTCGAGACGGATGGCCTTGGAGAGGTGCTCGATCGCCTCACCGAAGATCCGCTTCTTCAGGCAGATGTAGCCGACGTTGATGCGGGCGAGGGAGTTCGCCGGCTCTTTCATCAGGACCTTCTGGAAGGTGGCGAGTGCATCGTCGTACTCCTCATGGAGCATTTGCGCCCAACCGAGGAGCGACTCTGCCTGCGTCTCGCCGGGCGCGAGCTGCAGCGCCTTCTGCAGCGACTGGATCGCACCCGTATAATCGCCCAGCGATATGAGACTCCACCCCTTCTCGATAAAGGTGGAGGCGCCGAGGTGGTCCGCATGGACGCCCGGGCGCGCGCCCGTGAACTCGGGGGCGGGGGCGGGGGCGGGGGCGGACGCTTCGGCCGTCGACGCCGACATCTGCTTGAAGCGCTCCACGAGCTTGCGGATGTCTTCCTTGAGCGCGGACAACTCGCCGATCAAGGAGTCGATCTGCTTGAAGTAGGCGATGATCTCGCGTTTTACCGCCTCGCGCTCCGCGCCACCGGTCACCGACTCGACGCGATGCGCGATCTGCTCGTACGCGGCCCGGAGGGAAGGCAGCGGCGAATCGACCATCAGGCGTTCGCCGTCTCTTTCACCGCGGTGTCGAGCGCGACCTTCTCTTTCGACGTGAGCAGTCGCGCCGTGTTGAGCACGATGATCGTGCGGCCGTCTTTCACCACGAGGCCCGTGATGTACTCCGCGGCGAGGCCCTTCACGATCCCCGGCGGTGAGGTGATCTCGGGGGCCGCCACCTCCAGCACTTCGGTCACCGCGTCCACGATGACGCCGAGCTTCCCCCCCTCCCACTCGAGAATCACGGTGCGCGTGTCCTCCCGCAGGGGCGCGGCCACGTCCAGCCGTTTCCTCAAGTCTACGAGCGGCACGGCGACGCCCTGGTAGCGCAGGACGCCCTCCAGGAAATCCGGCGCCTTGGGCAGCGGCGCCGGCGCCTCGTAGCGCAGGATTCGCTCCACCTGAAAAATGTTGAAGGCGAAGTCCTGGCCGGACACCTTGAAGGTGACGAGTTGGACGTCGTCGCCGGCGGTCATCCGATGCGATCTCCCAGGGCATCCAGGTCGAGAATCGGCACGAGGGCGCCGCGCCGCCGCGCCACCCCCGAGGCCCAGGGCAGCGACTCGCCGTGCGGGACCGGGAGCGCCGCCTCGCGCACCACGTCGTCCGCGTCGTCCACTTCGAAGGCCACGTAGCGCGCGCCCTCGCCCGCCCCCAGCTCCACCAGCACCGCCGCGCGGCCGCGCGCCTCGGGCGGCGACCGGTCGCCCATGAGGGCCCCGAGATGCACGACCGGCACCAGCCGGCCCCGCACCGGCGTCAGCCCGCGCATCGCGACGAGGGCGCGCGGCACCTCGAGCACCTCCGCCAGGTCGCCGACCTCGACCACGCGGGCGAGCGGCAGCCCGTACGCCTTTCCATCGACGCGGACCAGCAGATATCCCCTCATTCGCGCGCTCCCTGATCCGCGGCCGTTCGGACCGCCAGCTCCACGTCGATGCGGTCCGCGATCTCCGTCAGCGGATACACGGCCTCCACGCCCCCGATCTGCACGGCCGCCGTCGGCATCCCGGCGATCACCGACGAGCCCCGGTCCTGGGCGATGCCTCCACCGCCCGCGGCGCGGATCGCCCGCACGCCTTCCGCGCCATCTCGTCCCATGCCGGTGAGCACCACGCCGAGGCTGTTCGCGCCGAAGACCTGCGCGACCGACCGGAACAACGGGTCCGCCGCCGGCCGGACTCCCCAGACGGGCGGCTCCTGATCGAGCGCGATCGCCGGACCGTCGGGCGCGCGAAGCACTCGCATATGATAATCGCCCGGCGCCACGTACGCCGTGTCCGCGACGATGGGGGCGCCGTGGTCCGCCTCGACCACGTGCAGCGCCGACAGCGAGTCCAGGCGCTCGGCCAGCGAGCGCGTGAACTTGGGCGGCATATGCTGCACCACGAGCACCGCGCTGCCCCACCCCGTGGCGAGTCGGGGAATCACTTCGGCGAGCGCGCGCGGCCCGCCGGTGGACGCGGCGACCGCGACGGCGAACCGGGCGCGCGCGCGCAGGCCCGCTTCCGGCGCGCGGCGCGCGGGCACGGGTGGCCGCGCCATCACCGAGACGTGAGAGACGTCCGCGGCGAGCGCCCGGCGCACCGCGGCGCGGAGCTCCGGCCCCATGCGCTCGAGCGCCTTCCGGCTCCCTTCGTCCGGCTTCGCGACGATTTCCAGCGCGCCGAGCTCGAGCGCGCGGATCGCCGCCCCGGTGCCCGGACCCGCGTGCGCGCTGACCACGACGATCGGGCGTGGTGATTCCGACATGATGTACCCGATCGCGCCGAGACCGTCGAGCTCGGGCATCTCGAGGTCCATCGTGACCACGTCGGGATCGAATTGATGGACCTTGCGGACGGCGTCAAATCCGTCGCGCGCGGTCGCGACCACGCGGAACTCGCCATCGGCGGTTTTGCCGCCGCTCCCGCCCAGCACGTCGCTCAGCACCCGCCGCATGAGCGCGCTGTCGTCCACGACGAGCACGCTGGGCCGGCGATCAGAGGACGGTGGCATCGGCTCCGACCGACCGGATCTCCACGCGCCCATCTGCCACGGAAAACCGCACGGAGCGCCCCGCGCCGCCCCCCACCGCCTCGCGCATGAGCGGGATGCCCGCGCGCCGCAGCACATCCCGACAGGCAACGATGTTGCGCTCGCCCATCTGCACCGACCCGGGCGTCATAAGCTGGGCGAACATGCTCGCCCCACCCGCCAGCTTGGCGATCAGGCGCCGCGGCTCGGCGCCGAGCGCCGTCAGCCGTTCGACGAGGAGCGGCACGGCCGTCTCGGGAAATTTGGCCGGGTTCGTGGCGTCGCGGGCGAGGCTCTTCGACGGCAGAAGGATGTGGGCCATCGCGCCGGCGCAGGCCTCCGCGTCGTGCAGCATGATGGCCACGCACGATCCGAGCCCGAGCGTGACGAGGACCGCGTCGCCCCGCTCGGCGGCCCAGTCCGCCACCTTGACGATCCGCTCGATCACGCTCCCGCCTCGGCCCGACGATAGATCCGCTCGCGCGGCTCCTCGAGCACGAGCCGCGCCCGCGCGGCGCCGAACAGCGTCTCGACCTTCCCGAGCAACAGCACGCCGCCGGGTGCGAGGGCGTCGGCGAACAGCGAGAACAGGCGCTCCTGCATGCGACGGTCGAAATAGATGACGACGTTGCGACAGACGACCAGATCGTACGGCGGCGCCGGAGGCGGCTCGCTCGTCAGATCGTGCTTCAGCACGCGGACGATCCGCTGGAGCTCGGGCAGCGGCCGCCGCGGGACCTCCGCGGAGAAGTAGCGGCGCACCAGCTCCCGCGGCATTTCGGTGAACGCCGCTTCGGGATACTGCGCCGCGCGAGTGCGCTCGAGGCTCGTGCGATCGATGTCGGTCGCGTCTACGCGCGCCCGCGACAGGAGCGTCTCCTGCCCCAGCCGTCGCGCCGTCTCGGCGAGCGCCACGGCCACCGTGTACGGCTCTTCTCCCGACGCGCAGCCCGCGGACCAGACGCGCACCTCGCCGTGGCGCGCCGTCCACAGTGCCGTGAGGCGCGGCTCGAGCGCACGCCACGTTTCCACGTTCCGGAAGAATTTCGTGACGTTGATCGTCAGCGCGTCGAGCAGGAGATCGTACTCGCGGACGTCCTGCTCGAGGAGGCGGCCGTACTCGTCGAAGGTGTGGACGCCGCGGGCGCGCATGCGCACGGCGATGCGGCGACGCAGGCAGCGATCCTTATAGGAATCGCAGACCAGGCCCCGCGCCCGCGTGATCTTCTGGGTGAGCGCCCGGAACGCCCGGTCGTCCTGCTCCGACGTCACGACAGCGCGCTCAGAGTATCCAGATTGGCCTTGACGAGCTCGTGCTTCGGGTTGATCTCGAGCGCTTTCCGCCACAGCTGAGCCGCGAGCTCGCGATCGTTCCGCTTGTACGCGATGTTGCCGAGCTTGAAGTAGACGTCGTCCCCAAGATCGGGCGCGAGCTCCACCGCTCGGTTGTACGCCTCCCACGCCTCGTCGTAGCGAGAGCCGCGATAGGCCAGGTCGCCCAGGTTCTTGGACAGCTGTGGGAGCGACGGCTCGTTCTTGCGTGCCGCGCGCACCATCTCCTCCGCCCCGGCCAGGTCACCCGAGAGCTCCTTCAGGACCGCGAGGTTGTTCTGGAGCGCCGCGTGCGACGGGTACGCTTCCGCCGCCTCTTCGGCCAGATCCTCGGCCGCCTCGAACTCGCCGGCGGCGGCGGCCGTGAGCGCCCGGGCCCAGAACCAGGCCGGTGGCGGCACCTGGCCGAACAGCTCACGCGAGCGGTCGAGGCGGCCGGCGGCGCTAGCGTAGTCGCCGCGCTTCAGCGCGACCACGCCCCACCCGAGGTACACCTTGGCGTCAGTGCGCGCCCGCGCCGCCGCCTCGGCGTACGCGGTTTCGGCCTCGTCGAGCCGGCCCATCTGCTCGTACGCGAAGCCCAGGTTGTGGAACACCGCAGGCCGGCCCCCGCCTTTCTCCGCCGCGAGCCGGAGCGTCTCCATGGCCTCGCGCCAGCGCGCCTGTTTCAGCGCCACCAGCCCGATGTAGAAATGCGCGTTCGCCTCTCCGGGCCGCAGCTCGGCCACGCGCCGGAACTCGCGCGCGGCTTCGTCCAGCATGCCCGTCTTGTAGAAGGCGACCCCGAGGTTGCGGTGCTCCTCGACGCGGGCATCGGTGATCTGAGCATCGGCGGCCGAGGCGGTGCGCCCCGTGCGGTGCACGAATCCGGCCGTAATCAGGCCGTAGAGCGCTTTCCCGACCTCGAACTCTCCCAGACCGAAGTCCTCGATCACCTGGTTGACGTCGCGCGACCCGTCGAGCAGGGGCAGGAGGCGCTGCTGCGTGTCGGTGAGCTTCGCCTCGCTGATCGCGAGCCGGTCCTTGTCCAGCGCGAAGATCAGGTCGAACGAGGGGATCTTCTTCTCGATCAAGCCCCACTCGTCCACGCGCCGCGCGCCCTCGAGGAGCAGCGACTCGGGATTGATGGAGACCAGGAAGTCCTGCCGCTCCGGACGGACGTCGGCTTCGAAGTTGAACGTGCCCTGGGTCCAGGTGAACAGGTAGTAGACCGACTCCTCGATCTGTACCCGCATGTATCGCTCGAGGTCGGCCTGGGAGATGACCGCCATGGCGACCAGGATCTCGCCGAGCTTCTTGCCGTGCTCCTTGGTCTGGCGGTGGACCGCCGCGGTGAGCTGCTCCTGGGTGATCCTGTTGTGCTTCACCAGGATGTCTCCCAGGCGGTCGCGCCGGTTCACGATCGAGGCGTAGCAGATCCGGCCCTTCTCGAAGTAGATGTAGCCGAAGTTGGAACGATCGGCGATGGAGAGGCAGCCCGTCTTCTGCCCCAGTGCCAGGAGCTGGAGCACATCGGGGAGCGACGCCTCTTTGAGCGACCCCTTGATGGCCATCAGCGAAACTCCTCGATCACGCGCTCCGACACGTCCGCCCACTCCCAGACCATCTTCTCGCGGCTCTTGATGCCGCCGAGGCTCGAGACCACGAGTCCCGAGGTGCGGAAGCCGCTCGAGCGGCGGGCCTCGCGCGGCGCCTGGCCCTCGAGCACCTCGCGCGCCAGCCCGGCGTTCAGGGGCCCGTCCTGTGCGGCCGCCGCGGCGATCACGCGCTGCACCACACCGACGAGCGCCCGCACCGAGTCGGCCGGACGATCGGCCAGGTAGTCGACCACCGCGGGCTCGGGCGTCACGTGCTGCTGCGTCAACAGCCGCTCCAGCACCACCCGCTTCACCTCGCGGTCCGGCTCCTTGAGCTCCGCGACCAGCCCACCCTCGAGCCGTGTCACGATGCGCTCTTCCAGACCGGTCAGCGTGTTCGGCGGAGCGGGCGCGGTGAACACCAGCTGGCGCTCCTTGTCCTGGAGCAGGTTGAACAGGTTGAACAGCTCCTCCTGCGTGCGCTCCTTGCCGGCGATGAGGTGGATGTCGTCGAGGAGCAGCGCGGTAGCCCGGCGGTAGCGCGCCCGCCACCAGTCCACGCGGTTGCCGTCGATCGCGGCGATCAGCTCGTCGATGAAGGCCTGCGTGGAGAGACAGGCGACCACCGCGCGGCGGCCTCGCGCCAGCTCGAGGCCGATCGCGTTCAGAAGATGCGTCTTGCCGAGACCGCTCTTCCCCACGAGCACGAGCGGGTTGTACTTCTTCCCCGGCTTTTCGAGCACGGCGCGGGCAGCGCTCACGGCCACCTGGTTGGACGGACCGACGGCGTAGGCCGCGAGCGGGAAGGCCGCAGAGGGCCCGGGGGGCGGCGCCGCGCCGTCGCGCACTTTGGCCGCCACCTCCTCGGCCTCCGCCACGCGCTCGGGATCGCGGAACACGCTGTCGCCGGCGGCCTGTGGATCGAGCTCCGCCACTTCGGCTTCGAGCTCCTTCAGGCGCTCCACGTCCTTGGTGAACGCGACGACGGCCTTATCGACGGAGCCCGGCGCGTCCCGCTCGAGGAGGGCCTCGAGGCGCTGGGTGCGATACCCCTCTCCCTCCCATCGGAGCACCGCCTCGCCGACCCGCGCGCGCCAGGCCTCGACCGCCTTCCCGACCGTGACAGTCACGTCGGCCAGGAAGTCGCCGAACTCGTCCGCTCCCCCTGCGGCAGCCCGCGCACCGCCGTCCCCGGGCGTGGCCCCCGGCGCGCTCGCCAGGCCGAGGATCTGCTTCGCCGTTGTTTCCGCGTTGATGGTCGTATCGTTGACGGCCTGGAACGCGACGAGCCGGTTGAGCGCGCCCATCAGCTCGCGCACGTTGCCCGCTTCGGCCTGCGCCACGGTCTCCAGGACCCCCGGCGCGAAGCGCGCGCCGCGCTCGTCGGCCTTGCGCCGCAGGATGGCGACGCGCGTCTCGTAGTCGGGCGGGCCGATGTCGACCACGAGGCCGCCCGAGAGCCGAGAGATCAACCGCTCGTCGAGGTCGGCGATCTCGGGCGGCGGGCGATCGCTCGTCAGCACGATCTGGTGGCCCGCGACCTGGAGCGCCTCCGTGAGCCGCAGCAGCTCGGACTGCATCTCCTTCCGATTGGTGAGAAACTGGACGTCGTCCACGAGCAGGACGTCTACGCTCTGGAAGCGGCGGCGGAACGTGTCGCCCTGCCCCGCCGCGACGCTCGCGTGGAACGCTTCGACGTACTCGTCCAGCGTCAGATACTCGATGTTCAGGAGCGGGGAGGCCTTCTTGGCGGCGTGGCCGATGGCCATGAGGAGGTGCGTCTTACCCAACCCGGAGCCCGAGTACACGAACAGCGGGTTGTAGGCCGCGCCCGGACTCTCGGCGACGGTGTGGCCCGCCGTGACGGCAAGGCGGTTGGCCGAGCCCACCACGAAGGTGTCGAACGAGTACTTCGCGTTGAGCGCGCTGGTCACGCCGCGGTCCCGGCCGCGAGCTTCTTGAGCACGAGCTCGGAGATGGCCTTGAGCGTCTCGAACACTCCCAGCCCGTGGAGCGCATCGGCGTTGAAGCTCGGGA
>Ga0209803_1000358_pt1 | contig 30134 bp, 33 predicted proteins | sample GraSoiAngelo_138_FD_185895 | JGI IMG/M metagenome (GOLD analysis project Ga0209803, IMG submission 185895) | Grasslands soil microbial communities from the Angelo Coastal Reserve, California, USA - 14_0929_09_40cm (SPAdes) (version 2) | ecosystem: Environmental > Terrestrial > Soil > Grasslands ...
GCCGATCGAGATCATATAGCCGCCGAGGAGGACCGCGATGCCTCCGAGGGAAGCGAGACCCACGAAGATGTATGCGAGGACGATGAGGAACGGCCTCGTCCCGAAGATGTCCTCGAGGAGCGAGAAGAACCGGTTCACCGGCCGAGCGCCCGTCCAACCGCTCACCAGCAGCAAAGCGCCTGCGAGCGCCGCGAGATACGCGGCCTGCTCGTTCCGCCGCAGAGGTTCACCCGGCCCGGGTGATTCGTTGCACGGCTTCGAGATTCTCCGGGTGCGCCTCAAAGTAGTTCCGCACGGGCGCGAGCTCGTCGTTCACGCCCACAGCGACGCCCTCTTTCAGGTCCTTCGGGTGTAGCCCCCCGTTCGCGTATGCCTTCGCGAGATCGCCAAACGTCTCGTAGACGACATCGCCCCCGAACTTCGGATCCCGCGGAATCATCAACTTCCCGCGACGAGGGAACAGGATCAGGCGCGCAATCTCGAGGACCGGATTGCCGACCGGCTCTTTCGCAGGGCAGAACGCTTTGCCGATCTTCCGCTCGACCTCGCGCGGGTCGTCGTTCAGGAGGATGCTCGCGTCCGGTCGGGATTTCGACATCTTCCCCGCGACGAGGTCCATGCGACCGCCGCCGTCGAGGGCAGGCAGGAGCGGCGTATGGAGGGCGACCACCTGTTTCCACCCGAGCTTCGGGGCCACGTCGCGGTACAGCATGTGCGCGTGCCGCTGGTCCATGCCGCCGAGCGCGAGGTCCAGGTCCATCCAATGGATGTCGGCGACCTGCATCGCCGGGTAGATGAGCTTCGACGCATCGAGGTCCGCCTCCTCCTCCTTCCGTCCCATGATCGTGAGCGCCCGCCGGATCCGAGCGACCGTCGAGGCTTTCGAGGCCTGGATCACGTTCTGCCAGTACTCCGGATGGCGGACGAACTCGTTCGCGTACAGGTATTCGACGGATTCCGGCACGCCGACCGCCCGGAAACCGTCCTTGAAGTACTCCGCGCAGATGCGCAGATTCTCCAGATTCCGCCCGAGCTTGTCGTTGATGTACGCATGCCAATCCGCGAGGAAGATGATCGCATGAAAGCCGGCGCGAATGAGGTCTCCGACCTTCGATCCGATCACGAACGCGGTGCCGATGTGCATCAGCCCGGACGGCTCGAGTCCCACGTACGCCCGCGGGGAGGCGGTCCGATCGAGGAGCGTCCGCAAGTCGTCGCGGGTGACGACTTCCTCGGAGCCGCGCAAGACGGCCTGGAGTCGGTCCTCCGGGGACACAAGCCACCGAACCTGCGCAAGCGGGATAAAGGTTTCAATCCGGGCACAAGTCGGACTGCGGCAATCCGACAATGGCCTTAAGTCGAGGAGCGAGCTTCCTACCGCGGGGAACTGGTATGGGGGTATTTGTGAGCCTTCTCGACCTGGGTTCGGTGACCGCGCTGCAGGGCGCCGATCTCGTCGGCGCCGCGGTCGGCGCGTTCATCTTTGTGATCATCATCCTGATCCTGCTTTTCGCCAGCCTCAAGGTCGTCAAGGAGTACGAGCGGATCGTGAACTTCCGACTCGGGAAAGCCCAAGCGGAGAAAGGGCCCGGGATCGTCGTCGTGATTCCAGGGATTGACAAGCCGGTCCGCGTCGACTTGCGGGAACGATTCCTGACGATCCCGCACCAGACGTGCATCACGAAAGACAACGCCCCCGTGGACGTCGACTTCATCGTGTACTTCAAGGTCGCGAGCGCCGCGGACTCCGTGATTCGGGTGAACAACTTCGAGGGAGCCGCGATGGGAATCGCGACGACAACGCTCCGAGCGGTCGTCGGCGACATCATCCTCGATGAGGTGCTGTCGAAGCGGGAGGAGATCAACGCGATCCTGCGGACGAAGCTCGACGAGGTCACCACACGCTGGGGTGTCAAGGTCACGAACGTCGAGATCCGGGAGATCCTCCCTCCCAAGAACGTCACGGATGCGATGATCCTCCAGATGTCCGCCGAAAGGAGCCGGCGGGCCGTCGTCATCGAAGCCGACGGGAGGAAGACCGCCACGGTCACGATCGCTGAAGGGGACAAACAGTCCGCGGTCCTCCGCGCGGAAGGTGCACGACAAGCCGCGATCTTGAACGCGGAAGGATACGCGCAGGCCCTCTTGACGATCTTCGGAGCCGCGAAAGGGGTCGACGAGAAGACGTTGATGCTGCAGTACCTGGACGCTCTCAAGGCGCTCGGCGCTGGCCCCGCGACGAAATTCATCCTCCCGCTCGAATTCACCGAGCTCATCCGGCCCTTCCGGGGCGTGCTCGCCTCCGCCGAGGGAGCTACGAGAGGGGATGACAAGTAAGAGTCCGGACCTGCCGGTATCGAGTCTCCTCGATCGGCTGTTCCTGTACGGCATCCGGTCGCTCCTCGTCGTCCTGGCCGTCGTCGCCTTCGGCATCTTCCTGATCGCCCACGGATGGCTCGTCAGCCGGTTCGACTATCTGGCGTCCGGCATCCTGATCGTCATGATCGGCGTGGGATTAGCGTTCGCGTTTCAGCAGACCACGACGAAGGTCATCACGCAGCGCTACTTCTCCGGCGACACGCTGGTCGGCAAGACCGGTCGCGCGGTCGTCGGAATGAAGGCCACCGCGAAAGGAGTCGTGCACGTCGAGCACGAATCGTGGAGCGCGGTCGCGGAAGAGGACATCGCCCGCGGAGAGCCGGTTATCGTGACCGCGGTCGATCCGGACAACGTCACGCTGACGGTTCGAAAGCACCGGACTTGAACGAGCTGCCTATGGCGAAGAAGGCGGCGCCGCAGAGGGTTCGTTGGACTTCGGCGGCTCCGGTCCGCCCGGCGTGGCGACCGTGACCTGGATCTTACCGTCGCCGTACCCGGTGACGCGGATCAGGGTGCCCTTCGGAATGAACTGATCCGATTGCGCGGTCCAGTCCTCAGCGCCGACGTTGGCGACGCCATCCTTTCCGGGAACCAGGTCTGTCGCGGCGCGCCCGGTCATGTTGACGATTCGCGTGGGATCGATGAGCTTCGGTTGAGCCATGAGGGCCTTTCGGATCCTAGTGAGGTATAGGAACGCGACCACCAAGGCGGCACCTGTGCCTCCGAGGATGACGTACTGCGTGACCCCGTATGGGGAGGGGGAGTACTCGACGTTGTAAGCGAGGAGGTAGGTCCCCGCGAGACCGAGGACGATGCCTGTGATCGCGAAGAGGCCGTGGCCCGCCTTCACCTCGAGGATGACGAGGGCCGCCGCGATGATCAGGATCAGGATTCCGACGACGGACGCCCCGATGATCTGCGCACCGAGGAACCCGAGGGCGATGAAGATGACCGCGACGACGCTCAAGAAGAGCGTCCGGTGGAACAGATCGAGGACGAGGGCGATGATCCCGATGAGGATGAAGAGCCCGTCGACCGTGGGATCGCTCAGGAAGCTGAGGAAGCGATCGTACAGCGGTTGCTCGAAGGGCGTGACCGGTACTCCGTTCAACCCGACCTTCGTCAGGAAGTCATTGAGGCTCTGGGCCATGCCGGTCACGAGGCCGATCGCGGCCGCCTCGGAGCCGGAGAAGGCCGTGTTGTTTTGCGCCATGTCGATCGCGGCGGTCACATTGTATCCGTGTGCCTGCGCGAGGGATACCATGAGGGCCGTCGCGAAGTTCTGCACATGCTGCACCTGGCTCGGGTCCCCGCCGATGATGTAGGGTGTCGACGGACCAATCACCGACGCGTTCCCCATGTAGATCGCGTTCGACGCCAGGGCGATGTAACTCCCGGCCGACGCCGCGAACGCCGCAGGCGGCACGAACGTGTAGACGGCGAGCCCGTGATTCTGGACCTCCTGCGTCGAATTGATGATCTGGACCATGTTCGAGAGGAGCCCACCCGGCGTGTTCATCACGATGACGAGATCCTGATTCGATGCGATGGCCGCCTGCGCCGCCCGGTGCACGTAGTCGGCCGCACCGGCGTCGACTTGGATGTCGAACGTCACCAGAAGGGCACCAGCCGGACTCGCGAGGGGGCGCGGCACGACCGCCAAGGCCGTTCCCGCGGAGACGGTCAGTGCCGTCAGCAAAAGGGTGAGGACTCCACAGAGTCCAATCGCAGCGGTCCGACCCACGTATCCACTAGGCCCGCATGCGTAGAAAACGGTTTGGATGGGACTCCCGGGATCGTCAGGGTTGCCGGCCGATTCGGACCTTCTCTCGGATCTTGTGGACTGCGTTTCCCGTTCGTTCTGTGGCCTTCGAGACCGCCGGTTTCACCGCCGCGACGGTCTTGTCTGCGACTTCCTTTGCGACTCGCACCGTGGCTTCGGCCATGGGCGCCATGGCGACGACCACGTCGTTCGTCGCTTTGCCGACGGCCTCGACCGCGGGCCGCAGGGTCTGGACCGCCTTGTCGAACGCGGGCTGGAGGTCCTTGGCCGCGCGGTCTAACGCCTCGGTGCCGGTCGTCAGAGCCAGGAGCACGGCCCGTTCCGTCTCGCGCACGAAGTGGTCGATCTCACTGCGGGGCGCGCCGCACGACGGACAGTAGGCCGCTTCCGCGGGCAGCAGCGTTCCACATTTGTGGCAATTCATTCCCATCACCGACGTCCGGAGCAAGCTCATCCTTATTCAGTGTTTCGGTCGCTCACGGTCGACTCTGGCGTGTAACCTCCACTTCTGCCCGGGAGTGGACGATTCCCGGAGCGTACGACTTCACAATCCGGGTTTGAATCGAACGGACATTCATCCAGTGGGCCCGTGCGGCCGCGGCGAGCCTGCGGGTCAAGGCATCCGGATACTGCTCCTTCGGGCACAATTCGTGGTAGACAATCGTCCCCTTGCTCCGGAGTGTCTGGAAGGCCACATCGAGGTATTCCCGGGCATCGAAGTGGCCCATGATGACCCAGTCTGCAACCCGCGGCGGCGCCACGTCCCGGCAGTCGCCCAGGAGCGGCACGAGGTTCGTCGTGCGGTTGAGCCGGGTGTTTTCGACCAGATACCGGAAGGCGACCGGATTGAGCTCGCATGCGTACACCGTTTCCGCGCGGCTTCGAATCGCGATCGGGAGCGAGAAGTAGCCGATCCCCGCGAACAGGTCCACGACGACCGAGCCCGAACGGACGCGGTCCGCGATGCCGATTCGTTCCGCGAGGTTCCCGGACGAGAACATCACGCGCGCGATGTCGAGCGCGTATCGAATGCCTCCCTCGACATGCACGGTTTCGGTCCCGCTTCCCCACAGCACGCGAACGTCGGGTGTGCGCAGAGGTCCATGAATGCCCGAGACGTCCTGAATGACCGTCCGGACGCGGAGGACCGTGCCGAAGATCTTCGCGATCGCCCGCGCTTCCCTCAGCTCACGCAGCGGAAATCGGAGGACGAGGACGTCGCCAATTCGCTCCCACCGCCGCGGCGCGCGTTCGACCGGGATGCCCGCCGCACTCAATCGTTCGCGGATTTCCTGACGTGGGTCGCGCTGCGTGACGCGGATCGGAAGCGATGGGCGGGCCTGTATTTCCGCGCGAAAGGAGCTGAGGTCAAAAGCGGGCGCCGAGCGGACCGGGATCAAGACCGCATCTCCCTGCTTCACGGTCTTCATAGTTCGGTCGACGAGACGTTGGCTCAACAACTTCCGGAGCAGCGACTCCGCATTTTCCTTTGGCACCTTGATCGCGGGCAACGCTCGGACGAATGGCTGATTCGATTTCACTCTATTCTTCGATACACTTCGCGATACCTATATGAAGAGCGACCCGCTTCGGCGCGCATCATGCGGGCCCCGGCCTTGGCCCTCGCCTTGCTGGTCCTCGCCGTGGTCTTGACTCCGCCGACGACCGCGGAGGATTGGGGCGCGGTCGGCAAGGTGGGCAGGCTCATTTCTGTCAGAGCCTCGCCCGAACTGGCCCCCGGTGACAGTGGGCGATTCGAGTTCTACTTCAATTCGACGTACTCCGAGCCGATGATCAACGTGACGCTGAATGCGAGCATCTATCGCTACGCGACGATCGATGAGAGCATCGCCCTCGACTCGTCGTGGCCGTACGCGTATCCCAGGATCGCGGAGACGGGGACGCGGGCGTGGAGCTGGACCGCCTCCCGGGTGGATCCGGGGAGTTCCCGACTGATGAACTTCACCGTGGCCACGGCCGCCGACAGTCGCGACATGCCGCACGGATCGATTTTCTCCCAGTCGAGCTACTTCGTCCGGTTCTCGGTCGACTTCAAGGGGAACGTGAGCGGGACGCTGACGCCGTTCCGGATGGCCTCCCGCGGATTTTTCACGGACGCGCAGTGGAATCTGGCGACCAATGCGAACGCCACGAATCCGTGCACGCCGCCGGCATGCCGAGGGAATGTGAACCTGACCGTCCTCGGCGTGGACGGCCTGCTGCCCGACTCGGCCTTCGGGGTGAAAGAGCCGATCCCCCGCTGGCCATTCTACCTGCTGATCGGTCTGGCGGCGCTCTTCCTGGTCCTCGCGTTCCTCTTCTGGGTCGAGGAAAACCCCGGGTCGTATCCAAGGGTCGACACGTGGTGGGCGCGGACCCGCGGGCGGCTGGCGCGAACGATTGCTCCGCTCCGACGCCGAAGGCCTCCGAAGGGGTGACGAGAAAGGTTTTTACTCGGTGGACCTTTGCGCGCGACATGGCGGAGGTCGCCTTTCCCAGGGTGGTCGCGTTCTGGTTCTACGCCCTCGCCTTCCTCTCGGGAATCCTGTTCTACCTTATCTGGGGATTCACCTACGGCTCGTGGAACCTCTTGAGGCCGGAGTGGGTCGGCGCCTATGCGGTGACGATTGTCCTGGTGGGCTTCGGCATCGTCGGCATGCTCCTGTATCGGAAGTAAGGACGCCGTCGGCGGCAACACAGTTCCCCTTTTGATACGGGCGGGGGAGGGCTTAAGGGTCGTCCGGGAATCTTTCGTTTCCCAGAGGTCCAGATGCGGCCGGCGATTCGAAACGACCGTGAAGGGGTGTCCCCCGTCATTGCGACAATCTTGCTCGTCGCCATCACCGTGGTCCTCGCCGCGGTCCTGTACGTCATGGTCTCGGGCCTCCTGACGCCGGTCGGGAACGGACCGCAGATCATGGGGGTCGCCCTCAGCAAAACCGGCGACGGCAAGAACTGGAGCCTCGAAATCGCCTCGACACCCCTCGGTCTCACGCCGGGAAGCGTCCATCTCGAACTCATCTCTCCGGGTGGCCAGACCGCGGTGTACAAGACGTTCAGCGCGTTGAGCTGGCCCGCCGATGGGGCCGTCTATTTCGGAAACGGAACGGTGATTGCCGCAGGCGACCGCCTCCTCATCGACGCGGTTCGGTACCCGATCGACTACCAGGTCCTGATTTCCTCGACCACGATCCTGTACAGCGGGACGCTGCGGTAGGACTGCGCTCAGTACGCCTTCGCGGCGTACACGACCTGCTTCGTCTTCTCGCCGTCAATGATGCACTTGCCTTCGAACGGCTCCGGGTAGAAGGGCGTCCCGAGGACGCTCATCCCGGTTCGTTCGGCAATCGCCTTGCCGCAGGTCTCCTTGCCGCACCAGCCCATCCGGTTGAATCCGTCGCGCGCGTCGTCCAGTTTCGTGATCGTGAAGGTGTTGTCCTGCAGGATCTTCTCAGCCCGGTTCCACATGGCGAGCTGCATGAGCTCGAGGACGGATCGCAGGCGGTCCGGGAGCAACTCCCGCGGGAGCTCCTTCTTCTCGCCCGTGTCCCGGCGGACGACGGTGACCGATTGGTTCGCGAGGTCTCGAGGCCCGAGTTCCACCCGGAGCGGCACGCCGCGCGCCTCCCAATAGTAGTACTTCTCCCCCGGCCGGATGTCGCGATCGTCCAGCTTCACCCGCATGCGCTCGCGGAGCTCGAGGAAGAGCCGCTGCGCCTCGAGGAGCATCTCTTCTTGCCGGCCTTTCTCGAGAATCGGCACGACCACCGCCTGGACCGGAGCTGTGGCCGGCGGTAGGACCAGTCCTTTCTCGTCCCCGTGGATCGAGATGACGGCACCCAGCAGGCGCTCGCTCATTCCGTCGGTCGTTTGGTGCACATATTTGTGTTCGCCCGACTCGGTCTCGTACGTGACGTCGTACACCTTCGCGAAGTTGTCGCGGTACTGATGGAACGTCGCGACCTGCGCCGCGCGTCCGGACGGGAGGAGGGTGTCCGTTCCGAGGCTGTAGGCGGCCCCGGGGAACTTGTCCCAGTCCGGCCGACGCGACACGATGTACGGTAGGGCGAGCATGCGCATGACCCGCTCGTTCATCTGCAGGTCCTCGTGGATCTGCTGCTCCGCGTCCTCGAACGTCGCGTGCGCGGTGTGCGCTTCGAAGAAGTGGATCTCGCGGACGCGCATGAACGTCCGGGTCATCTTCGTCTCGTAGCGGAAGACCGGGACGATCTGGTACACCTTGAGCGGCAGGTCCGCGTGGCTTCGGATCCAGAGTTTGAACATCGGGTACATCGCGGTCTCCGACGTCGGCCGGAGGACGAGTTTGATGTCGAGCTCGTTGAAGCCGCCGCGGGTGACCCAGAACACGTCGCCTTCGAAGCCCTTGACGTGCTCCGCCTCTTTCTTGAACTCCGACTCCGGGATGAGGACGGGGAAATTGACCTCGCCGTGGCCGGTCGAGTCGAACTCGTCGCGGATCGCTTGGTCGATCAACTTCATGATCGCCCATCCGTAGGGCCGCCAGACGTTCATTCCCTTGATCGGATAGCGCTTGTCGCTGAGTTCCGAGCGCTCGATGACCTCGTTGTACCACTCGCTGAACTCTTCGTCCTTTCGCATGGGAATGCGACCTTCAAAGAGGCATTGCGATAATATCCTTACGGTGGCGGCTTCGCTTCTTCCGGAAACTTGTACCCGCAGAAGAAGCACGTCACATCGATAACGTTCACGTGCGTGTGACATCGGGGGCAGACTTTCTTGTCCGGTGCGAGTCCCGGTGTGACCGTCGCGGCTCCGACCGGGGGCAAGATCGTCGGCGCGAGCGGAGGACTCGGCGGCGGTCCGGGTGGCGGCGCGGGTTTCTTTCGGGCTCGGAGGAATGCGAAGAGCAGGAACAGACCGAGGACGATGGCAATGAGAGCCGCGACGACAATGGCGAGCGACGACTGTCGGGTCAGGCTCACGGTCCGTGTGTCACTCGCGCGAGCACCAAAGGGGTCTTCGACGTCGACGCGGACGAGGACGTTGGCTACGGCGATGTCCGGCGTCATCCAGAGCACGGCCGTGTCGCCCAGGGTCTCGTTGAGAAGAGGGATCGTCTGGGTCCCGATCGTGACATTGACCCACACCAGGAGGTAGCTGGATAGGAAGACGTCATCGGACATGGTCCAGGCGATGATGAACGCTCCCGCCGCGGGGACCGCCTGGCCGTTCGTCGGCATGGTTAGGGTGACGATCGGTGGTCCGTTGGGCGGCAGGCCCGGCTCCAGGCCGATCGTGAAGTCCGACGGCTGGTTCGTGTCGGTGCAGGTCGAATCCCGCTCCAAGATCCGACCGGGGCCGGGTGCGGGCGCATCGCCCATGATCGTGTTCCCGGGCTCCCAATCGAGCGTCCCGCGCCGGGTCGCGTTGAACTCGACGCGATCCACGACGACGTCCCGACCCGCGGCCGATGCATTCACTCCGCCAGGGTTCCGGTAGGCGAGCTTCAGCGCATCTCCGGTCGACGTCAGCCACGTCGGGAGGGGGAGGTCTTGACGGATCGTCGACGCCGCGTTCATGACGCCGCTCAGGGAAAGGCTCGAGCCCTGGTACGTGCCGGGCGCGTCCGTCTCGAGGTAGTACGCGGACAGGGCGACCGATCCCCCGGTGGGGTTGCAGAGGTAGACGAATTGGTTCCCACCGCGGGCGGGCTGTGTCACGAGCCCTTCGATCTTCAAGGGCTGCGGCGTCGTCGCGTTCGAGCCGACGTGCAAATCAGTCATGCGGATGGTACCTGGAGACCACGGAACGGTCTCGCGGAAGACGTCCGTCGCCGTCGTGAAATCTCCCGCCGCGTAAATCACAGGATCCCCCAGGTTTGCGCCTTCCTGGACCGTCGGCGTGTCGGAGACGTTCGCGTTGTCTTTCGAATTGCCCGAGGTGAGGATCGAGTATGTTCCGGCGCCGTTCTGGACCTGCGGATCGTTCGAGTAGTCGACTCCGTCCACGAAGGCGCGGATCGGCGTCGCGACCGGAAGGGCCGTGCCGGCGCGGTCAAACGCTTGGCCCTGGACGCGCATCGGAATCGGCGGAGGCGCGGCGACGAGAATCGCCGAGAGGAGTGCCGCGGCGACCATGGCGACGATGAGGAGGGACGCGAACACCCGAACGCGGCCCGTCATTCCCACACCACCGCAGGGAGACCGGTCCGCGCCACAAGGTTCTCGTTACTTAATGTTTCCGCGGACGCGTCTCGGGCGGAGAACCGGGAAAGAGTTTAATGAACCCGGACGCTCGTCGCCCCGCAGGCCCCGACATGCCGGAGATTGTGGAATGCGTCCCGAATTTCTCCGAGGGGCGCCGCAAGGACGTTGTCGATGCCCTCGCCAGTGCGATCGCATCCGTGCCCGGCGTTCGAGTCCTGGATCAGGAGATGGACGCGGACCACAATCGGTCCGTGATCACCTTTGTCGGCGATCGCACGTCCGTCGCGGAGGCGGCGTTCCGAGGCGCGAAGCAGGCCATCGAGGTGATCGACATGAATCGGCATCGTGGCGAGCATCCGCGCGTCGGAGCCTTGGACGTCCTCCCGTTCGTCCCGATTGCGGGCGTCACGATGGACGACTGCGTTGCGCTCGCCCGATCGGTTGGAAAGCGGATCGCCGAGGAACTTCAGGTCCCGGTCTATCTATACGAGGCCGCCGCGACCCGCCCCGATCGCCTCTCCCTCCCGGATGTCCGCCGGGGCGAGTACGAGGGCCTGAAGAAAGAGATCGAGACGAACCCCGATCGCCAGCCCGACTTCGGGCCACCGCGGCTCCACCCGACCGCGGGGGCTTGCATCGTCGGCGCACGGCCCATCCTGATCGCCTGGAACGTGAACCTCCGCACCACGGATGTCGGCGTCGCGAAGCGCATCGCGAAGGCGATCCGGGAGAGCGACGGAGGGCTTCCCGCCGTGCGGGCAAAAGGATTCGACCTGGCCGATCGAGGGCTCGTCCAAGTCTCGATGAATATGGTCGATTACCGCAAGACCTCGCTCGCCCAAGCGTTCGAGGCGATTCGCGCCCTCGCGGCGAAAGAAAGCGTCGAGATCGCGGAGAGCGAGATCATCGGCCTGGTGCCCCTGGACGCGCTCGTCGACGCGGCGACCCAATACTTGAAGCTCGCTCGGTTCCATCGCGAGCAAATCCTGGAGACGCGCCTGTGGGAATGAAGGACCGCACGCTGGAGGAGTTCCTCGCCGCCGTCGCCGCACCGACGCCGACGCCGGGCGGGGGAAGCGTCTCGGCGCTCGCGGGCGCGCTGTCGGTCGCACTGAGTCGGATGGTCACCGGCCTCGCGCGCGGCAAGAAAGGGTACGAGGGCGTGGAGTCGGAACTCGCGCAGCTCGAGAGCCGGGCGAAAAAGACCCAGGGCCGCCTCGAGGCGCTTATTGACGAGGACGCGAAGGCGTACGACGCCGTGATGGAGGCGATGCGGTTGCCGAAATCCACGGAGAAGGAAAAGGCCGCGCGGGTCGAGGCGATGCAGCGCGCCTATCGAAAGGCGACGGAAGTACCCCTCGAGACGATGGAGCGATGCATCGAGGCGCTCGAGCTGGCCGAAGCCGCGGTGAAGAAAGGGAATCGCGGGGCGGTGACGGATGCTGCGGTCGCCGTCCTCCTCGCCGAGTCGGCGATCCGAGGGGCCAGCCTAAACTGCTCGATCAACATTGCATCGATTCGCGACGAGGCATTCCGCACCGAGGCCGAAGGACGGGTAGAGCATCTCCTGAAACGAGCAGACGAAATCGGGCACGAGGCCATGGCGGTCGTCACGAGCCGCCTCTAGATCCCTCAGAGCCAATCGAACAGGCGCGTTGCGTCAACCTCTGCTTTCGGAGGTGGGAAAGGCTCAAGTCCGGAGAGGAGGTATCACAGAGTCCGGATGGAACGGATCAAGGCCGCGCGTGGGCCGACGTTGCGATGCCAGGGCTGGCGTCAAGAGGCCATCCTCCGGATGCTCGAGAACAACCTCGAGAACGCGGAGAAGCCGGACGAGCTCATCATCTACGGAGGCACCGGCAAGGCAGCGCGGAACTGGGACGCGTTCCACCGCATCGTCGAGACGCTCCAGACCCTCCGCGACGACGAGACCCTGGTCGTGCAGAGCGGGAAGCCCGTCGCGGTCTTCAAGACCCACCGCGATGCGCCGCGGGTCCTCATCGCGAACGCGCACCTCGTGCCGAAGTGGTCGAACTGGGAAACATTCTACGAGCTCGAGAAGTTGGGCCTCACGATGTACGGGCAGATGACCGCCGGCGGCTGGTCGTACATCGGATCGCAGGGGATCGTCCAGGGGACGTACGAGACGTTCGCGGCGTGCGCGCGAAAGCATTTTGGCGGGTCGCTGAAAAGCCGACTCGTCCTCACCGGCGGCATGGGCGGCATGGGAGGCGCTCAACCGCTCGCGATCAAGATGAACGAAGGCGTGTGCCTCGACGTCGAGGTCGACGAGGCCCGGATTCGACGGCGTGTCGCGAACGGGTATTGCGACCGGATCGTCTTCGAGCTCGAAGAGGCTCTGGAGATGGCTCACGACGCGAAGGCGAGCGGAACCCCGTTGTCGATCGGCCTGGTCGGGAATTGTGCGGAGGTCCATCCCGAACTCGTGAAGCGCCAGATCCGGCCGGACGTCGTCACGGACCAGACGAGCGCGCACGACCCGCTCGGAGGATACATCCCTCGAGGGCTTTCCGTCCAGGAGGCGGACGCGTTGCGTTCGAAGGATCCGAAAGAATACGTCCGTCGCTCGCGCGAATCGATCGCTATCCACGTCCGGGCGATGCTCGACTTCCTCCGGGCCGGGAGCGTCGTGTTCGACTACGGGAACAACATCCGCGGCCAGGCGAAGGAAGCCGGCGTCGACGATGCGTTCGCCTTTCAGGGATTCGTCCCGCTCTTCATCCGTCCCCTGTTCGCGGAAGGCCGCGGGCCGTTCCGCTGGGTCGCGGTGACGGGGAACCCGGACGACATCATCAAGACGGACAGCGTCGTCTTGCGGGAGTTCCCGAACGACGAGACGCTCGCCCGATGGATCCGCCTCGCGGAGAAGTACCTCCCGTGGGAAGGCCTCCCGGCCCGAGTGTGTTGGCTCGGCTATGGAGAGCGCGCGCAGTTCGGCAAGACAATCAACCGCATGGTGTCGTCGGGCGAGCTCAGCGGGCCGATCGTCATCACGCGGGATCATCTGGACGCGGGCTCGGTGGCGTCCCCGTACCGCGAGACGGAGGGGATGCGGGACGGCTCCGATGCGATCGCGGACTGGCCGCTACTCAACGCGCTCCTGAACACGGCGGCGGGTGCGGATCTCGTCGCCATTCACAACGGCGGTGGCGTGGGGGTCGGCTATTCGACGCACGCAGGCGCCTTGGTCGTATGCGACGGTACAGAGGAGGCGGAGCGGCGGATCGTGCGCGTCCTGACGACCGACCCGGGGATGGGCGTTGTGCGCCACGCCGACGCGGGCTACGAGGACGCCATTCGTTTCGCCGCCGAGCACGGAATCCGGATGCCCTCGCGGGAGTGATCGGATGGTGGCGCAGGCGCACCCCTCGGTGGCGGTAGACGGGATCGTCCTCCACGGAGGCAAGCTCGTCGCCGTGCGTCGAAAGAATGAGCCATACCGTGGGATGCCCGCCCTCCCTGGGGGCTTCGTCGAATTGGGCGAGACGACGGTCGACGCGGTCGTTCGAGAGGTGCGCGAAGAGACCGGGCTCGAGACGCGCGTGAAGCGGCTCGTCGGGGTCTTCTCCGACCCGCGGCGCGACCCCCGAGGCCACGTCATCTCAATTGTGTACGAGCTGGATGTCGTGGGCGGGCAACTGAAAGCCGGCAGCGACGCCGCGGCGATTGAACGGGTGAACCTGTCCGCGGTCCCGGGGATGGCGTTCGACCACAACGAGATCGTGCGCGTGTGGCGTGGCCTCTAGAGTTGCGCCCTGGGCGCGGACCACGCCTTCTTGGCGGTTCCCGGGATCCATCCGAGGACCACGAGCATCACGGAAACGACGATCAGGAGGCCCAGACCGTTCGCGGTGGTTTCCGCACCGACCAGGGTGATTGCCGCGATGCCGAACGCCGCGAACCGGGAGACCATGGCAGCGAAACCGGCGAGGATTCCCGCCCGCGAACCGGCAGCCACGCTCACCCACAAGATCCACGCGGCCGCGATGACGAGAAAGACGATCGACAAGGCGTACGGGAACAGGCTCTCGGCTCCGGCCGCAAGGACCGGCACGGAAAGGAAAGCGAGGAAGGACGCGATCGCGGCGAACAGGGTCTTGTACGCGCGGCCGTACCCGTACAGTTCGCGGTAGTGACGTCCGACCTCCTCCGCGGACCCGACCGCCGCCAGCGACGCGTTCACGTTGCCGCCATTCGCCGCGGTGGACTCGGCGATGTGACTCCTCAGCTCGCGGAGAATATCGTCCCGCACCCCCGGTTCCATCCCGGACATCGCGCGTCGGACCTGTTCCAGGTACGTGTCCGGCGGTGTCATCGGGCGTCCTCCAGGACGCGTTCCGCGCCGGCCGTCATCGCGTCCCAGATCGCGAGGGCTTCCGCCAACGCGGTCCGACCGCGGTCCGTGAGCCGGTAGTACTTTCGCGGCATGCCGCTCTCCGGCTCCTGCCACCGGCTCTCCACGAACCCGCGCTCCTCCAGCCGGCGGAGCGCCGGGTACAGCGTCCCCTCCTTCAGATCGAAGAACCCGTTCGACCGGTCCCGCAGTTCGCGGAGGATCTGGAAGCCGTACTTCTCCTCCTTCGCGAGGAGGGCGAGCAGACACAGTTGGATCGAGCCCTTCTTCAGCTCCGCGGTCCACTCCGGCGAGACTTCGGGCATCCGGTTCGCCTCGTATCCGGGCCTCGCTATATCGGCTTTCGGTCCCAAGCCGAATCTTCGTCAGTTGTTCGGGTTCGGACATGCGGTTGCATCTCTCCAAGGAACGCGATCAGTGTCTGGATTCGGGAGCCAAAAAAAGGGGGGAGGGGAGACGCCTACTTCTGGCGCCTCGCCTTCGCTCGCAGGTACAAGGCGGGACCCATGGCAATGCCAACGACCGCCAGCTGTGCCGCGAGGATCGTGAACGGCGTGAGGTTCACGCCGATCGGCAGGTCGACGAACGCTTCCGTCGAGATCTCCGGGTCGTGACTGATCACCTGGCCTGCCGGGTAAACGAAGGCGCCGCGGAGCCAGAAGCCCACGAAGTACGCGCCGTCATGGCCGAACGCGATTCGGCCCCCGCCTTGGAGGTTGAACGTCATCCGGGCGGGCTGGCCGTCCACGGTGACGTTCGTCGCCCATCGGAACCGGCCGATACGCGTGTACGTGTCGTTGAAGTACACCCGATCGCGCGTGAAGAGTTCGGGATGGGTCGGCGCCGTCGCGTTCAGCGTGGCGTCTCCGAGGATCCGGGTCCCGTCGTCCGCGTGGTCCCGCATGTACGCCGCGTGGATGAATTCCGCCGTGCGCTCGGGGATGTAGTTCCCGAAGACCAGGTGGGTCTCGAGCGCCAGACGGTCCGTGGGGTATGCGAAGTCCCAGCCTTCGATCAGGTGGTCGTACTTTGCACCCATCGCAATGGCCGGGCCGGTGACGTTCCGGTAGCCGAGGAATTCGACATGGGTGATGTCATAGCGGTTCCCGTCATCGACGGTCACCCGGTACCAGGGGACGTTCGCGGTCACGTCGTGCGTTCCGACCACGAGGTGGAACGTGAACGCGACGCGGTTCAGCATTTCATCGCCGAGGCTCGTGTTGTCGAGCACATGCGTATACGCCAAGTTCGTTGCGGACACCGTGAAATTCACATACGTGACGCCGCCTGAAGTTTCGTTCGTCAGCCCGGTGAGCTCCCACGCCGTGCGGAGCATCAGCACCTTCACCGGCACATTCTGGGTCAGCGGCACGTGGAACGGATCCACGCTCGTCAGGTCGAATCCGTCCGTGGCGTTTCGCTCTCGGAATTCGATGAACCGGGTGAGGCTCTGCGCCAACACCGTGTACACCGGGATGCCGCGGGACGCGAGCTCGTTCCCTTGCCCGTCGACGATCTGCGCGCCGCCGAGGAACCGCTTGTACTCCGCGAAAATGACGATGTCGTTCAGATGATTGCTCGTTCCGTACCGGACGCCGAAGAGGGCGTCTCCCGCTTTCACCGCAATCAGATTCCCGCCATCGAATCGGTCCGTCGGAATCGGGCCGATCACGACCGGGGTCAGGTTGCGGTTCGCAGCCGCGGCCGTGCCCATCAGACCGAGGGGGACCAGCATTGCGGCCACAATCAACACCGCCGCCAAGATGCGCATTTTTTCACCTTCCTTGTGAGGCGCTACAACCTCACTATGGACATAGTGTCACTATGTATTGATGCGTATTTAAAAGGCACCTCGAGATTCTCACCCCAAGGCCATATACTTCGGCATCGATGCACGAAAACGGTGCCTAGACTCGTCCTGCTTGACGCCAACGCACTGCTCATGCCGTTCCAGTTTCAGGTCCATCTCGATGCGGAGCTCCGACGCGTCGTCGGCGACGTCGAGATCGCGGTTCCGACCCCGGTCTTGGCAGAGCTGGACCTGTTAGCGGACCACGACCGGAACGCGCGCGCCGCGGCGAAGCTCGCGAAAAACTATCGGACCATCGAAGGTCACGGCTCCGCGGACGATGCGCTCCTCGATCTCGCCGCGGAACGACGGGCGGTCGTCGTGACGAACGACCAGCCGCTCCTCGACCGACTGAAGGCCGCGGGCATTCCGCGCGTCTTCCTCCGATCGCGCAACCATCTCGTCGCGGAAGGCTTGTGACCCTGCGGAAGGAATAAGCGCGCGCCGGTCCTCCCCCGCGCGGTTGAAGCCGTACCACGTCGAAACCCTGAAGGCGATCGCCCTCCTCGGCGGGACGAAAGAGTACGTGAACCTCTCGTCGGGAGAACTCGGCAAGCTCGTCGGCGTGAGTCAGCAGAGCGCTTCCCAGCGGATCCTCGAGCTCATTCGAGACGGACTGGTCGCGCGCGACCTCGCGACGCGCCGCCAGCGAATCCGACTCACGCCGCGCGGTGGAGACGTGCTGCGGAAGGAGTACGCCGACTACCAGCGGATTTTCGAGATCAAGGAAACGCTGACGATCTCGGGAGCCGTCACGAGCGGGCTGCGCGAGGGCGCGTTCTACATGCGGCAGAAAGGGTACAAAGACCAATTCCGCAAGAAGCTCTGGTTCGAGCCGTACGAAGGCACTTTGAACCTGAAAATCGCGGGCCCGGACCTCGCGAAGCTGCAGATCCTCCAGGAGAGCCCCGGGATCGAGATCGCGGGCTTCGACGCCGCGGGACGGACCTTCGGCGGGGCGAAGTGTTTCCTCGCGACGGTCGGCCACGTGGATTGCGCGGTGATCATGCCAATCCGGACGCATCACACGGATGTCCTCGAGGTAATCTCGAAGCACTACCTTCGCGGATCGCTCGGGCTCAAGGATGGCGACATCGTCGAGCTCATGGTGAGCCTTTGAGGGTCCGCAACGGGCATTTCACACCGTCAGTTTCATTGTCCGTGACGTAATTCGCTGAAGCCGTGCGGCGGATGGGACCGTACTGGGTACTCCTTGCCGTGGCAATCGCGGCGACCCTCACGTTGCCCGTTGCCGTCCTCGTGTTTGCTCCCGCCCCACTCTCGAGCCAGGAAACGCCAGCGGCTCGATTGGTGGCCTCCGTCGCCGCAGACAAAGAGACATACCTTCCCGGGGAGTCCGTGGTCATCAACTTCCGGGTGACGAACGAAGGGAACGGAATCGCGGACATCCGATTCGGCAGTACATGCTTGGCCACCTACTCGATCCTCTCGGTGGACGGAGCCGCGGTATACAACCACCATGCGCACGTCGGATGCGGCCAGACGTTCACGGAGTGGACGCTTCAGCCCGGAGATACGCGGGCTTTCACATTCACATGGAGCCAGACTTCCGACTCCGGCATCCCGGTCCTCTCGTTCCGCTCGTATCGGGTCCAGGGCCTCCTCCTGTCCACGAAGCCGTTTCCAGGGCCCTCCGCAGAGACGAGGATCTTCGTCATGCAGGGAGCATCAGGACCGAACCTCGCCTTCACGGCCAAAACGGACCGAACGAATTACGGACCGGGGGACTCGGCCAACGTCACCGTGATTCTCACGAACATCGGTCTCGAGACCGCCGTAATGCATTTCCACACCCCATGTTTCGTGCAGTTCCTCGTTCTTGACGAGGCGCGTCACGCTCAGTTCAACTCGTCGCGGTGGTGGGGCTGTGTCCAAATCCTGGCCGACGAAATCCTCGCACCGGGAGAGTCCCGGACCTGGGTGTTCCCCTGGGGCCTGACGACGGACGCGGGAGCCCCTCTCGCCATTGGTCAGCAATATGAGGTCGTTCCCTCCTTCCTCTGGATCTATCCGGAGTATCAGCGAAATGTCTCGCGGACGACCGTCGCAACGTTCACGATGGCCACATTCACGACCTAGCGATCGCTCTAGAATCGTCGTTCGACGTAGCGCAGGACGCCTTCAAAGACCGCCTTCCCGTCCCCATAGACCGGGTCGCCGTCGGCAAGTCGCGTCCAGTCCGGACGAAGATGGCGGAAGAAGCAGCGCTCCGGGTGCGGCTGCACGCCGAAGACGTTCCCGTCCCGGTTGCACAGGGCCGCGAGGTTGAACGTGGTCCCGCTCGGGTTCCACGGGTATCCGGCGTATTTGCCACGGTCGTCGACGAAACGGAACACGACCTGATCGTTGTCGACGAGCTCTTTCAACACCCGCTTCTTGCGGTCCTCCGGGAACAGGAGCTTGCCCTCGGCGTGGGCTGAGATGAAGGTGACGATCTGGCCCTTCTTCAGCGTCCGGGTAAAGGCGCATGAACCCGCGTTCTCCATGCGAAGCAAGCTCGGCCGGCACTCGTAGTGGCTCGAGTCGTTCGTCGCGAGGACCGCCTCCGGCTCTTCGGTCATCACGCCGCCCAAGGCGGGCAAGAGGCCCGCCTCGACGAGGACCTGAAAGCCGTTGCACACGCCGAACACCGGCTTACCGGCCTTCACGTACCCAACGAGGTCCTTCGACAGCTTCGACCGCAGGCGGGCCGCGAAGATCGTCCCTGCCCGGACGTAGTCGCCCGCGGCGAACCCGCCCGGGATCATGAGGATGTCGTAGTCGTCGAGGTCGCGCCGCAACTCCGCGGGTGCGTCCCCGGTCAGTTGCTTGAGGTGGACCTTCTCCGCCTGAGCGCCGAGATGCCGGAAGTAGGCGACGGACTCGTCCTCGCAGTTCGTGCCCTCGATGTAAAGGACCGCGACCCGGATGCTCGAGCGTTTCACGAGACCACCACCTGATTCGGGATCGCCTCGCTCCACGCCTTCCGCATCACCGGAATCGCCAGGGAGGTCCATCGGCGACCCCGTCCGAGGTGCAGCGACCGGCCGCCGGTCGTGCCGAGGTACGTCGTCGGGATTCCCTCCATCAGGTGCGTGAACGCCTCGTACCGGTCTTTCGCGACTTCGACGAGCCACCGGCCGTTCGATTCGGAGAAGAGCTGCACGTCCCAGCGCATCGGATCCATCGCGGTGGTCTTCAGGTCCGCCCCGAGGTCGCCACCGAGGCACATTTCCGCCGCGCCGACCACCAAGCCGCCGTGACTCAGGTCGTGCGCCGCGGCCACGGTGCCCGTGCGGATCGCGCGCAGGAGATGGTCCATCGACGCCCGCAAGCCCAACGGGTCCACGGAGGGAACGGGAGCCGTGCCGCCGCGAAGGCGCAGATACTCGGAGCCGCCGAGTTCCGCTTGAGTCGAGCCGACCAACACGATCGGGTCGCCCTCTCGTTTGAAATCCGACGTCACACACTGTCGCAGGTCCTCGACCATCCCGACGCCGAGCACGACCGGCGTGGGAGGGCAAGGGCCGCGGGGCGATTCGTTATAGAACGAGACGTTCCCGGACGGAATCGGGATTCCCAGGGCCTTGGCCGTCGTACCGATTCCTCGCGCCGCCTCGCGGAAATACCAGAGGCGGTCCGGCTTCTCCGGATTGCCGAAGTTCAGGCAGTTCGTGAGCGAATGCGGGTTGGCTCCCACTGCGACGAGGTTGCGGCACACCTCGTCGACCGCCGCGGCCCCGCCTTGAAACGGGTCGATCGCGGTGAAGTGCGGCGTCGAGGCGACCGAGATCGCGAGCGCCCGCCACGAATCGATCCGGGGTCGGATCACCGACGCATCCCCGTGGGCCGCCTTGCCAATGACGCCTTGGAGTGGTTTGAGCACCGTGGACGCGCGGACCTCGTGGTCGTACTGACGGATCACGTACTCCTTCGAGGCGACGTTCGGAGAGGCGAGGATCTTCAGGATCGTCGACCGATAATCCGGGGGCTCCCGCGGGAGTCGGAGGTCCTGACTCGGGCGGATGGCGGGCGGCTTGTACGGTCGCGTGTACTCCGGTCCACCCGTGTAGAATGGGAGGTCCATCTCGAGCACGACGGTCCCTTCGTAGCGGACCCGACACACCTTCTCCGGGATCACACGACCGATGACTGTGGCGGGGACATCGTACAGATCAAAGATCCGCAAGACGCGGTCCACGTTCTCCGGGAGCACGGCGAGCATCATCCGCTCCTGGCTCTCGGAGACCCAGATCTCCCACGGCGCGAGTCCCTCCACCTTCAGGGGGACCTTCTCCAGATCGACCTCGGCTCCGAATCCGCCCCCGAGGGCCATCTCGCCGATCACACACGACAGGCCGCCCCCGCCGAGGTCCTTCAGGCCGTCCAGCAGCCCGGCTTGCGCGGACTCGACGCACGCATGGATGAGCGGCTCCTTCAGGATCGGATCGCCCAGCTGGACGGCGCCCGCTTCCCATCCCTGGACGGCCTTGTCTGTCAGATCAACGCTCGCGTACGTGACGCCGTGGATCCCGTCGCGGCCGGTGCGACCTCCGCCCAGGATGAACACCGCGTTCTTCGAGCCAGCGCGGTTCCGCACGATCTGAGACTTCTTCCCGAAACCCACGCACGCCACGTTGACCACGATGTTCCCGAGGTATCCCTCGTCGAACACGATGCAGCCCGCGACGGTCGGGATTCCGACCCGATTCCCGTAGTCGCGGATGCCCGCAACGACGCCGCCAAAGAGGTACTTCGGATGTCTCGTCCCGCGGGGCAACTTCTCCATCGGGTAATCGAGCGGGCCGAAGTGGAGCGGATCCGCAAGCGCGATCGGTTGGGCGCCCATCGCGAGGACGTCGCGCAGGATCCCGCCAATGCCCGTGTTCGCGCCGCCATAAGGCTCGATCGCGGACGGATGATTGTGACTCTCGATGCGCAGGGCGTATGCGTGGTCCTCGTCGAACTCGACGACGCCGGCGTCCCCTCGATCGATCACGTACGGCGCTTGAACCGGGAAGATGAACTCCTTGAGGATCACCTTGGAGGACTTGTAGCAGCAATGTTCCGACCACGCCTGTCCGAGGCTCTGGAGCTCCACCTCGGTCGGGTCGCGTCCGAGGCCCTGGAAATGCGTCTGAATCCGCCGCATCTCGTCGACGCTGAGCGCCAATCCCATCCGTTCGCTGATCGCCTCGAGCTCGTGCGCGGAGGCGTCGCGCAACGTGATGTCATGCAGCGGGAAGGGCAGGGCCCTCCGCCGGATGCGATCGCCCAACCCTTCGCCTCGATTCGGACAATCGCCGGCGATACATTATGCTTCTCGTTTCGCCTGGGAGAAACGTTTTCCGGGACGACGAAGATTGCCAAGAACGTTCAAGTAGCTCCGCGGACCCATGCGGGCCTGCATGCCTCGGCCCTTCCGAGAGGCACTCGCCTCGACGCCGGTGGTCCTCGAAATCGTCCCGCCCGGACGGCGGGTGAGCGAGAAGGCCGTGAACACGTTCGTCGAGCGGGTTCGTGACTCGGTCCGTTCGCTGGAGAACCTCGACGCAGTGAACATTCCAGAGGTCCTCGAGGAGAATCACGCCGGTCAACCGTTCTATCGCGATTTGGATCCGCGCGACTTCGCGGCCCTCCTCGGAGACCTCCGGGTCGACCCGATCGTGAACAAGGTCGTCGCCCACGTTCCGTCGGAGTCGCTCCTTCGACGTTGGATCCACGAATCGCTTGAGCAACACGCTCTCCGAAACTTCGTGCTCGTCGGAGGGAACAGTAGCCGCGTCCGATATCCCGGCCCTTCCGTCGTCGAAGCGAACCGTCTCTTGCGGACCGCAACGCAGGGACGTAACGACATCGCCCTCGGGAACATCACGATCGCGGAACGCGATCACGAGGTCGATCGACTCGTCGAGAAGACGCGGGCGGGCTGCGATTTCTTCACGACGCAAGTGCTGTTCGAAGCGGAGCCGATGGCGACGGTCCTCCGGGCATACGGCCGGCGGTGCTCCTCGCAGAACCTGAAACCCTCGACCGTACTCCTGAGCTTCGCGCCCGTCTCGGATTACCAGGACATCGAATTCCTTGTCTGGCTCGGGGCCACGGTATCGCCGAGGACGGAAGAGGCGCTCCTCCCTTCCCCCGGTGGCCCTCCTGGCCGGGCGTCGCTGGAGGTCGCGCACACGTTGTGGTCGCATCTCCACGCAGCTGCCGCGCAATCGCATCCAGCGGTGCCGCTCGGAGTGAACATCGAGGAGGTCTCGATCCACAACTTCGACCTCGCGGTGCAGATGGCCCGCGAGTTCCCCTCGTGGCGAGGAGGCGATGGGGCGCCTGTGATTCCGGGCCCCGCACCGGTCGCCCGAGGTCCGAGACGAGAGCGCGGTCCGTGATGATGCCGCCGATGGCGCGGCCGGATTCCTCGATTCGGACCCGATCACCGCTCGGTCCGGCGATGTTTAAATAGCTCCGCGAATCTCTGCGCCTCCACACGTCCGGCCGCGATCGGCCGAGGTGCCTCGGGGGAACTGAGGGTGGGCAAAGAGGACCGGGACCAGTGGATCGTCAAGTGTCCGAAGTGCGGGCGCATCCGCGAGTCGTGCCGCCACGTTTCCCGCGATGATGTCCGCCGGATCATCCACCTCCTCGACGCCGGCGTGGAGGTCTACCAGGCGGAGGACGAACGGGAGCCGCCGGAGACCCACGTCCACGAGGCGCCCCGCCCCGTCGCGCAGATCGTCACGCCGCGCTTCACGATGGCCGACCTCGTCTTGGCGGAGGCGACTCGGGAGGGTCTCCTGGATGCGCTGACGGAGCTGCGGCACAAAGGTCTCATGTACCGCCGGTGGGGCCTGAAGAAGGTCATGAAGAAGACGAAAGGCTTGAGCTTGCTCTTCGCGGGTCCCCCTGGGACCGGCAAGACAATGGCCGCCGAAGCGATCGCCAGCGAACTCGGACGGCCGCTCCACGTCGTCAACTACGCCCAGCTGGAGAACATGTGGGTCGGCGAGACGGAGAAGAACATCGAGCACGTCTTCCACGGGGCCCTCGAGGCCGGCGCCGTCCTGTTCTTCGACGAGGCCGACGCCGTCTTCCAACGTCGTGGCTTCATGGCGACGCCATGGATGAACCGGGATGTGAACGTCCTCCTGGCCCAGATCGAGAATTATCCGGGCGTTGTCGTCCTCGCGACGAACCTCGCGAAAGTGATGGACCGGGCCCTGGATCGGCGGGTTGACATCGCGGTCGAATTCCCGATCCCGGATGCGGCCCTGCGGCAGAAGATCTACACGCGCCTCGTTCCGAAAGAGGCGCCGCTGTCGAAGGACATTGACTACGAGATCCTCGCGAAGAAATACGTGATGAGCGGGGGTTCGATCCTGAACGTCGTGCGACAGGCGATGCGCTCCTCCCTTCAACGAGGCAAGCGTCACCGGATCACGATGGCGGACTTCACGCACGCGGCCGAGAGGGAAATGAAGAAGTCGACCCTCATGGCCGCAGACCACCTGCAGGAACCGGTGCGGCGCGAGCGCATCCGCGGTTACGCCTGAGTGTGCTGGGCTACTTCTCGATCGCAATCGCGTACTCGTGGATTACGGGATTCGCGAGGAGTCGGCGGCACATATCCTCGACTTCCTTCCGGGCCGCTCGAGCGTCTTTCGTCTGGAGGTCGATCAAGAACAGTTTCGAGCTTCGGACGCCCTGGACTCCTTTGAATCCGAGGAGACCGAGGGCCTTGTGGACGTTGTCTCCCTCCGGGTCGGTGACCCCTTTCTTCAGTCGAATCTCGACCCGAACCTGGACCATCCGACGCGCCCTCGTGCGGCAAGGGCTCCGCCCTCTTAGGCCTTTTTGGGAACCGCCCGGAGCTGGTCGCGGAACAAGGCGAACCTCGGTGACGGTCGGACGAGCACCGTGCCGCCATCCCTGTCGAGTTCGACCAAGCCTTTGGCAGCAAGGGAACGAATGGCGCCGAGCACGGTTCGCCGCGCGAACGATCGGGCGGCGACCGCGGCCACAAGACGGTCGTATCTGATCGGGCCGTGAAGCGCGAGTGCGATCGCGCCTTCCGCGGGCGAGAACGCCGCGGCCAGGCTCACGCCTCGGAGCACCGGCAATCGCACCGGATCGGGGTCGCAATACCACGCCTCGACTCCTTCCTGGAACGCCGCCAGGATCGCCGCGTTGGTGAGGATCTTCGTTCCCCCGCTCGCGCTGATTCGGACCGGACCCTCTCCAGTGGCGCGGCGAATCGTCCCCCGGATTGACTCGAGGGCATCCGTGAGGTCGAAGGGATCGACGCGGATAGTCCGGAGTCCCGGTTCGAGGCCCTTGAGGCGGCGGAACGCAGCGGACCGGAACGTTTCCCGGCCGGCCACCACGACGAGGCGGTCGTACGGCATGAGCCGCAAGGAAGGGAGGACGTGCCGTTCGTCGAAGCCCATCGTTGCGATCAGCGTGCGGTGGCCCACCGTCTCACCCGACGAGGAGTTCCATGCCCGGTGTTGGCTTCACGATCAGTCGCCGGGCGTCCGCCGGGTCCGAAAGCCGGGTAATGGCCCCCTTCGTCTCGAGCTCCCGCACGTGATGGTTCATCGTCGCCTTGTGGACTCCGAGGGCCTTGGCGAGGGCCGTTTCCGTGAAGTCCTTCTCGCGGTTTCGCACAAGGAACGAGAGCACTTCCCGCTGCTTGGCGGTGAGTCCCTCCCCGTAGCTAATTCGTAAGAGTGGGAGCGGAATCTCCTGGTACGTCTCATCGTGGACGTAGGTCGCCTGGATGCCCTCCAGGATGCAGACGAGCAGGGCGGCGCTGCTCATGAGGCGCGTGCCGCCGGCGATGTTGAACCGGAGGTCGGCTCCCGCGGCGCGGTCCCTCCCTACGTCCGCGCGGATCTGGCCAGCGACATGCAACAAGTCGAACGCGTCGCTCACCTCGATCGCATTCGCCGTCACTCCGAGTGCGCGGCAGAATTCCATCACCTTCGAGCGCGCGTCCCGACTCTTCACGTGATCGCTGTGGTAAAACACGACCCGCTCGATATTCTCGGTCGACCGGATCGAGGGCAGGAGGCTCTGGGGCCTCCACCCGAGCGTCCCGAACAAAACTGTCATGGGCCTGTGGCGGTCAGCCAGTCCTGACGATATGAAGTTTCTTCTGTCGAACCGAATCTCCGCGGAAGACGGATTCGTAATCCGGTCGAAACCATTTTATCGACCTCTCCGGATGAATGCCGCGGACGTCAGACCATGTCCTATTCGGGCGAGCAGACCTTGCTGGTGACGCGACCGACGCGGCTCATCGCCCTCCGATGGTGGAGCGCGATGGTCCTCGCCCTCATCGTGGCGGGAGCCCTCTTCGTCCAACTTCCGTGGCGGTTTTCCTCGACCCTTGGGAACCCGGCCTTGGGCAGCCTACCCGTCAGCGCGATCCTCGCCGCCTTCTTCCTCTTCCTCGCCCTCGTCGCGTTCATCATCGCCGAGCTGAAGCGCAAGACGACGCGGTACGTCATCACGGACAACAAGATCATTCGCGAAGACGGGATCCTGAACAAGAACACGGAGATGATTCCGTACACGCAGCTTGAGCGCGTCGACATGAAGCAGACCTTCGGGCAGCGGATCCTCCGGATCGGGACGATCGTGGTCGACACGGGGGACGACACGATGAATCTCGACATGATCCCCCGACCGGCCCAGGTGCAGGAGCTGCTCAGCAGCCGCCTCGGCCGCCGCGGATGGTCCGGTCAACAGCCGTCGGGACCACAGCAGCCGCCGGCGACCCGGTAGTCGATCGACGTCACTGGTTCCACGGCAAAAGCAGGCGCGCCTCGCTCGTGCCGACGACGTCCCAGCGGCCCGGTTCGCCATCCGGCTCGCCTTCGACCCAGAAGCCGCCGATCGTCATGTCGTAGCCGTGGGTCGGGTCCATGGCCACCGTGCAGCCGAGCTTCCTCCGGTACGTTCGGGTCGTCCAGCCGGGTTCGTGGTTCCGAGACCACTCCCGACGCTTCAGCGCCAGGACGACCTCGAGCCACTTGACGCGCTCGGCGGGCCGACCTCGGGAGATGCGCCGTAGCTCGTCGGCGACGTAATCGAGGTCCGTCCGCGAGAGGCTCGCTGCGCCGTCGTCGCCCGTGTGAGAGTGGAAACCCCCGAGCACCGCATAACCGCCTACGTCGAGATTCTCGATCGCTCCACGCGCGCGTTTGAACGCCTTTTCGTTCCCGTGGCTCACCCAGTTCGGCTTGCGGTCTTCCGTCTGGAGCGCATACGCGGCCCGCAGGACCGTCACTTCGCGCGGACGTTGCTTCATGAGCCGGGTCCCCCGGTTCCCGACCAGAAATCCATTCGTCTCACGATTGTACGCCTCGACCGCAGAGGTGACGAGGCCGACGAAAGCGCTGCGTTCAACAACGATATTGTCCATGTCGGGAGCCTCCGTTGAGGGGCCGAGAAAACGCCACCGGCTCTATAAGAAAGTGCCGTCCCTAATCTCGCCAATTCGTTTGTCTCTGATGCAGACGGTTTCGCCTCGGCGTCACGGCCCCCGAGGCCAGAAAGGAAAAATAAGGACGCGAGGATACGCGCCGCGGCGGGAATGAAGGTTTTTGCGACGGAACTCCGCGGCAAGACCGTCATGACGGAGGACGGCCAGATTCTCGGGGTCCTAGCGGATTTCCTGGTCGAGACGAAGACGGGCCGGATCCAATCGCTCCTCGTGACCCCGGCCGAGACGGTCGAGACGCGTCTCTTCAAGACGGATCCCGAAGGACGGCTCCTGCTGAGCTTCCGGTCGATGAAAGAGGTTCGGGACGTGATCGTGGTGCAGCTCGCGGATTGACCGCGGACCCGAGGCGTGCCGTGGCGAAACTCTCCTTCTTCGGCGGCGTCGGCGAGATCGGCGGAAACAAGATCCTAGTCGAGGATCACGATGCGCGAATCTGGCTTGACATGGGTGCCCCGTTCGACCTGGGCGAGGAGTACTTCGTCGAGTTCCTCCAACCGCGAGAACGATTCGGTCTCCGGGACTACTTTGCCCTGGACCTGATGAAGCGGATCCCCGGCCTCTACTCCTCGGAAGCCCTCGACCCCACCGAGATGGCGTGGGAACCGCCGGCGTTTTCGGCGATCTTCATCACCCATGTCCACTACGACCACACGCAGCAACTCCGGTTCGTCGATCCGAACATCCCCGTCCACCTGGGGGAAGGCGCGCGGACGATCCTCGAGTCGCTCGACACGACCGCGCGAGCGCCGATCTTGAGGCTCGGGACGCACGCCTATCAGACGTTCCGCTCGGGCCAGAGCACGACCGTGGACGGCCTCGAGGTCGAGCCCATCCACGTCGACCACAGCGCCCCGGCGGCCTACGGCTACCTCGTTCACACGAGCGAGGGCACCATCGCGTACACGGGGGACCTCCGGCACCACGGGCCGAAGAAAGCGTTGACCGAGGAATTCATCGCCGCCGCGGCTGCGGCGAAGCCGGTCGTCTTGATCACGGAAGGCACACGGGTCGCGCCAGACGATCCCCGCGGAACCCTCTCCGAGGCCGATGTCAAGGCGGACGCGATCCGGCTCCTCACGCCACTCAAAGAAAAGCTCGCGATCGTCACGTTCCCAGGGCGCGATGTAGACCGGATTCGCACCTTTTTCGAGGTCGCCCAGGCGGTCGGCCGTAAGTTCGTTGTGAATGCGAAGACCGCGCATCTTCTCCTGACACTGCAAAAGGACACCCACATTGCTGTGCCCGACGTGGCCAAGGAAAACGACTTGGTCCTCTTCGACCGCCTCATGCGAAAAACCGACCCGTGGGAAAAAGAGTTGCAGGCGAAACTCAAAGACCGCGTCGTGACGGCGGAACAAATCGCCGCTCGGCCTTCCGAATACCTGGTGCAACTCGATTTCTGGCATCTGCCGGAGCTGGTCGACCTGCGGCCGCCGCCCGGTTCGCCGTTCATTCATTCGAAGAGCGAGCCCTTCGAGGAGGACGATGTCAACGATGCGGTCTTGCAGCACTGGCTCGATCGATTCGGCTTGCAGCGACACCAACTGCACGCCTCGGGACACCTCAGCGAACGCGAGGTCGGCGAGATGATCCGCACCATCGACGCGAAGATCGTCATGCCCGTCCACACCCAACACGCGGACCGATTTACGCAGCTGGCCCGCCGAGTTGTCCAGCCGATTCGGTTCGAAGCAATGAAGGTGGGATGAGCGGCTCACCGTATTCGCGGCGCGCTTCCACCGTCAGAACGTCTCGAGGACGCTGCGCGCGAAGGTCAGGTACCCCGTGTGGCCCAGCGGGGCAAAGGACGGGTGAGTCCCGGACTCGGAAGCCTCGATCTCCCTCTCGATGATCTCTAGCGTGCGGGTCTCCACGAACGTCCCGGTGCGCAGCGCCGCGACCGTGCGATTCACCTGCTCGACGTTGGGCGAGTACGAGGCGAAGTGGCCACACGGCCGGAGTGACTTCGCAGCGGTCCCGACCGCCTCCCATGGATCCGGGATGTCGACCACGAACGCGTCCACTCGGGTTTCCGGAATCGCCGCGCGGCCATCGCCGAGCTTGAACGCGACGCGTTCTCCGAGTCCCGCAGCCGCGACGTTTTCCCGAGCCCGGTCCAAGAAGTCTGACCGCATGTCGTAGGTCACGACGTGCCCGCCTGGACCCACTGCCTGAGCGAGGACCAACGTCAGCGCCCCGGAGCCCGCGCCGACCTCGACCACCACGTCGCCGGCCTTGATGTCGCAATTCCAGATGAGCGAAGCGGCGTCCTTCGGGCCGATGATTTGGGCCTGCCGGCGCACGGAACCAACCGCATCACGAATCGACGGGGTGAGCACGAGGAACGATCGGCCTCCCACGGACCAACGACGGCCCAGGGCCGAGCGCAGCGTGTCCGCGCGGACGACGCCGACCGCCGGGATGTTGACCACATCCCGGTCCAGGACGACGAAATGCTTCGCACCGGAAGGCTCGAGAAGCACGACCCGATCGAGTTGCACGAGACGACAAGGTCGCTCCCGTTGTAAGACTTTTCACCGATGCCCGCAAAGGTTAATGGGGTTCGGGACCTTCCTCGCATGTCAGATTGAACCATGGCCCAAGTCTCCGGGTCGGAGCCATCCACACCGGGTCGCGTGTGGTCACGGTGGGCGGCCCTGCGCCCGACGGCGCGGTTCCGTCGACAACTTGTCCAAGCCTCCATCGGCTTGGTCATCGCGGTTGCGGTGATTAGCGCCCTCACGTTCGTCTTTGGCATCATCATCCTTCAGTATGCGATGGGCGGATTGGTGGTCAGCAGCATCGTGATTGTCGCCGCGATCGGTCTCACGGTCCTCTACGGCATCCGGGGCTTCGCGAACTTCGCATACGGAGACCTGATGACCCTCGGGGCCTACTTGGCGCTGCTGCTGAGCCTCAACGGGCTCTCCCTGATCTGGGGCGCCATTGTTTCGTTTCTCGTCCTCGCCGTCGTCGGCATCCTCCTCGAGGTGGTCATCTTTTCCCGCCTCGAGGGCCGCGGCCCGGTCCCTCCGATCGTCGCCTCGGTC
>Ga0209803_1000363_pt1 | contig 29919 bp, 29 predicted proteins | sample GraSoiAngelo_138_FD_185895 | JGI IMG/M metagenome (GOLD analysis project Ga0209803, IMG submission 185895) | Grasslands soil microbial communities from the Angelo Coastal Reserve, California, USA - 14_0929_09_40cm (SPAdes) (version 2) | ecosystem: Environmental > Terrestrial > Soil > Grasslands ...
CATCATCGTGTGCGTCGTCGAGATCGGACTGATCAGCCCGCCGGTCGGGATGAACATGTTCGTGCTCAAGACGCTGCTGCCCGAGGTCTCGACGGGGACCGTGTTCCGCGGCGTGATGCCGTTCATGTGGGCCGACGTGGTGCGCCTCGCCATTCTGGTCGCGTTTCCCGCGATCTCGCTGTGGCTGCCGGGCATGATGCGCTGACCGCGCGAACGCTCGGCGCGCAGATCAGGCGAGGACGAGACGGGCCGGCTGGAGCGTGCGGCTGAACGGGTTCAGGACGAAGCCCAGGATCTCGAGGGTGACGGCTCCGAGGAGCGCCTCGTCACCCACTTCGCCGAGGATGACCGGCGTGTGGCCTTCGCCCTGCGGCAGCGCGATGTGGCATTCGGAGACGTCGCGATCGATCTGCGTGCCGTCGGCCAGAACGAAGGTCATGCGTCGCTTGGGCACCAGGCCGAGCGCGCGCCAGTCGGCCGGAGGCAGCAGGCTGTACTTCGCCCCGCTGTCGACCATGAATCGCACCGTGCGAGAAGTGCCGGAGAGGCCGGTGACCACGCCCTCGACGTATGTCAGTCCCACCAGATCGCTCCTCGCATCGCTCACGTCTCCTCACCCGCGATTGTAGTAGAACGCGAGCCGCCTGTCGTGTCTCCGGTCGGATACGGGCGAATTCACTGCTGCCCGTTCAGGAGCTCGTCGCCTGTGGCCCTTGCGTTTCGATGGCGACAATGCTCTCCTATGCGCCGCCCGATCCGCCGCTCAGGAGGAAGCCAATGACCCCTCACCGTCACGCGCCCGCCACGGTCGGCCTTGCCCTGGTCGCGGCCCTGAGCCTCGCCCCGGCCGCCGGCGCTCAGATCGCCGTGTCAGCGAACGACAACAAGGTGGTCAGCCTGAACGGCGTCGTGACGGTGGTGCCCAACGCGCCGCCGGACACCGTCTCGGTCATCGACCTCAAGGCCTCCCCGCCCCGCGTGATCGCCGAGGTCGAGGCGCCGGTGAGCGTGGTCGGCCCGCCGCTCAGCATCGCCGTGACGCCGGACGAGAGCCTCGCCCTCGTGACGGCGTCGAGCAAGGTCGATCCGAGCGACCCGACCAAGCAGGCGCCCGACAACCGCCTCACGGTCATCGATCTGACGGCCAACCCGCTGAAGATCATCGCCACCCTCGAGGCCGGCAAGGGCGCGTCGGGCATCTCTATCAACCGTCAGGGCACGCTGGCGCTCGTCTCAAACCTCGTGGACGGCACCGTGTCCGTCTTCACGATCCAGGGCAAGACGGTGAGCGCGGCGGGGGCCGTCGAGGTCGGCGGCGTGAAGGCGGGCGGCGGTCAGGTGGTGATCGCGCCCGACGGCAAGACCGCGCTGGTCTCGCGCCGGGACGACAACCGCATCTCCGTTCTCTCGATCGACGGGACCAAGGTCGAGTACACGAAGCGCGACATGACGGCGGGAGTTCGCCCCATCGTGCTCGACATCGCGTCGAGCGGCGCCTTCGCCATGGTCGCCAGCCTCGCGGGCTCGGCCACTGGCGATAACGACAGCGTCAGCCTCATCGACCTGACGGCAAAGCCTCCCCGCGTCGTCGACACCGTCGGCGTCCTCGGCGCGACGGCCGAGGGGCTCAAGATCTCGCCAGACAGCTCCGTCGCCGCGGTCGTCGTCCACAACGGCAGCAACCGGCCCAAGGACTCGCCCTTCTACAACGACGCCGGCAAGCTCGTCATCGTTCGCGTGACCGGCAAGACACTGTCACGCGTGGCCGAGGCCCCGATCGGCCACTGGTCGCAGGGCGTCGCCTTCTCGCCCGACGGCAAGACGATCCTCGTCGGCAACATGGTCGAGAAGGACTACTGGGTGTTCCGGTTGGACGGCTCGACGCTGAGGGACACCGGCCAGCGCGTCAAGGTGAACGGTGGCCCCGCCGCGATCCGTACGGCCGAGAAGTAGGAGCTTCTGCCGATCTGCTCCCCTGAGCGGCACGCGGGTTAGCGCGCGAGCTCGACGAGGTTGCCCCGGGCGTCGAGCCCGAGGCCCGTCTCCTTCGCCCGCGCCAGCACCGACTTGGCCCAGGCGACCTTGCCGGAGTCGGTGCCTCCCAGGATCGCCATCAGGTAGCCGTGCTCGGGGCCGGCGTTCCGGAAGCCGCGCATCACCCCCGGCGGGATCGAGATCGTGTCGAAGGGCTCCAGCACGACCTCCTGCTCGCCCTCGTCGCCCCAGTACACGGCCCAGCGGCCGGTGAGGGCGACGAAGACCTCGACCGTCGGGTGGGCGTGCAGTGCCGCCCCCTTGCCCGGGTCGGCGCCGACGTACGTCAGGTTGAAATCGCGCGCGTCGGGGATGGCCGGCGCCAGCCCAGGGTCCTCCGTCACGCCGCGCCCGATCACATTGAAGATCTTCCGCTGGTGCTCGGGCAGGCGGGTGTCCACGAACGCCTGCGTGCTGGGCCGCAGCTCCCTGAAGCGCGCGACCCGTTTGAGCATCGCTTCCCTCGACATCTGCTTGGCCATGGCTTTACCCCCTGGGATCGATCAGTTGCCCGTGATGATCTTCGCGGCCTCACCGGTGAGCCTCACGATGTGCAACCCCGTGTTGGCCCGGTCAGCGAGGTACACGAAGCCGCGCTCGTCCGCTTCGACGTTGTTGGTCTGGATCGCCACCTTGCAGCTCCGCGTGCCGTTCGTCACGCAGCGCTCGGCGGTCCTCTCCGTCGTCGCCGGAATATAGAACCCGGCCTCGCGTGGCGCGTAGGGATTGCGGATGTCCATCGCGCGCACGCCGCCGTTGAAATAGGCGAGGAACACGAGCTTCTTGTAGAAGATCGGCGCGAACGACTCGCTCGACGAGTGGGGGCCGAAGCGGCCGCCCCGGCGGCAGAAGTTGCCCTGGGACTCCGGGACCTGGAGGGTGGCCACCGAGAACGGCCTGGTCTCGGTGGTGACGTCGACCATGAACGCGGCGTGCCGGAACTCGCGGCACTCGTTGGCGGTGGCCTCGGAGACGAGGACGACGAAGTCGCGCACGCGTCCCTTGGTGTTGGCCGCCCAGTCGGCGATCGGGATGCCCAGCACGGGGAACGCCGTGTGACCGCCCCAGTTGGGCGACATGTAGAGGCGGCTGATCTCGGGGTCGTTGAGGTTCGCCGCGGTGGGCTCCTTCGGGCCGGTGACGAGCTTCTGACGGTCGACGATCTGGAGCACGCCGTCGGCGCTGGTGCCGTACGCGAAGTACGCGCGGTTGCCGAGGACGATCGGCCCATGGACGCCGTGGGCGACGGGGATCGGGCCGGTGGAGCCGGGCTCCTGGCCGGCCAGCCCGAAGTCGCGGATGAACACGGGCTTCGCGGGGTCGCTGAGGTCGTAGATCTTCGTCATGCGCCACGTGCGCCACCCCGATGGACCGAGCTGCAACGGATCCGTCTTGGCGAGGTCGCCCGAGATCAGGTAGGCGATCCCGGTGTCGCACTCCCACCAGTTCTTGTGCGTCGAGGTCAGCCCGGAGACCACCGTGCTGACTCTCCGCGGCTTCGCCGGATCCGTCGCGTCCCACACCTCGTGGCCCGAGTTGGGGAGCGAGTTGCCGAACGTCCGCAGCACGTACGTCTTCCCCTGTCGGTCGCACACGCGCACCATCTGCGCGCCGCCCTGCTCGGGCCCGCCGGGCATCCCGGGGATGTGCGCGAGGTAGCGAGGCCGCGCCGGGTCGGTGACGTCCACGATCGACGTCCCGTTATCTTCATCGGCTCCGGTGAGCGGGTTGCGGGCGCGCCCGCCGTGATGGCCGACGTAGGCGATGAAGCGCCCGCGCTGCTGGTGAATCGTCGGCTGGTAGGCCGAGCGGCCCTGCAGCTCGTCGTGCCCGACCAGTTCCATGTCATGGGCTTCGGCGCCGTGACCACGCGCCGGCGCCTGGGAGGACGCGGGGCCGGCCGCGAGCGACACCAGGACGAGGCCGAGGACTGCCAGCGAAGCCCCTCGTCGCGGGGAAGTCCGAGCGTCGTGCATGACCGCCTCCTGTGAAGGGTGTCGCGCCCATCTCGAGGGCTCTGAGGTGCCGAAACGCATCACCGTTTTCGGTACAAGATTTGATGGTAGTACGGCCGCGGTCCGTCGAGGGTATCCACGACATAGCAGTCGGTCACGACTTCAACGTCAAAGCCGTGCCGCTCACCGAGCTCGCGCAGCTGCTCTGAGGACAGCGGCGATTTTGCCGCTTCGGTGACACGTTCGTTCTGCTCGATGAAGATTCTCTTCTGCTCGGGTGAGACAACACCTCGCTCAACGGCCGCCGACAGATATTTGTCCAGGTAACTGATGAAGCATTGTCGGTACGCGTGCAGGTTCTCGCCGACGGTGCTCACCGCTAACCCGCCACCGCTGCGCTTCCGCAAAGAACATGTCCGGGAGCGGCAGGGCCCAGACAACACTGTGCGAGAAGATGTGATCGGCACTTCGACTTCCGACGCACATCTCGGCGACGTCCGCGACGACGATCTTGCCTCGGGGAACACCATGGCTTTCTGCTTGTTCCGCCATGGCCGGGTTGATGTCGAGGAGGTACACGTCGGCATCTCGTCGTACGCGCCGCGCCTCGGTGTTCATGAGCCCGGTGCCGCCACCGGCCTCGATGACGAGCGGACGGCGGCTGGCGATCGAGCGAATCCACTGCATGTGAAGAGCCGTCGCCGCCCGATAGAACGGAAGCTCCTCGATGATGTCGTAGACCGCCTGGTACAGGCCTTGCCGTGAGAACGGTTTGACATCTTCGTCGGCGTGATTCATGGCGTAGGTCGGTCATGCCGCCAGGGTCGTGGCGGCTCAGCACTGCGGCGATCTTGCGCCAGCCGTCGATCGTGCGCAACTTGATCTGCCCACTCAATACGAGGCTGAAGAGCGGGATCAGCGCCGGGGGCCCGTGCCTGGACGGCTGCGGCGCCGTTCGGCTGGCGCTACGGGAGCGCGCTCGCGCTCGGCCCCGAGGAACGGGTGGCGCCGCTGGCGGCGCCGGGGGCGAACGTCACCGTCGCCGATCTGCTGTCTTAAGGCCTGCCGAGGGCGCGCCGCTACGCGCCGCCCCCGCCACCGCCGTCGCTCTTCCAGTCGAACGAGAGAACCCGCACGCGGTAGCTCGCGGCTTCGGGCACGGATGCGCTGAAGTAGGCGCGGCCATCCGGGCGGACTGTGCCGAAGACCCAGACCGTCGAGCTGCCCACGACCTTGCCGGAGGCGTCGAGGCGCTCGATCTGAAGGCGCATGCGATCCGCGGTCCGCATGGCCTGGTTGTAGACATATCCCTCGACCTTCGGCCCCTTCCTGCCGCGCGTCACCTCCCACTCGAGCCGGAAGTAGCGCTCGAGGCTCTCAGGGGTATAGATCTGGGCCGAGACTCCGACGGCGCCTGTGAGGAGCGCCGCGACCGTGAGCGCTGTGATTCGCCGCCACATGGCTGGGGTTCTCCTTTCGTACCTTTAGAAGTCGGAACCAGCCGCGAAGGTTCCCGGATGAACACGTCAGCCTTGACACGCCCCGTAGGCGCACGATATCAGCGGCCATGGCCTTCGCCCGTCGGACCTGGATCGCGACGGCTCTCGCGGCGCTGGCCCTGGCAGGGCCGGCGCAGAGCGCGGCGGCCCCGTACCGTGAATACGAGATCGGGTTCAGCGGTGAGGCGTCGCCGCTCGGCAAGAGTCCGAGCGAGGCCGAGCTGATCAACGCGGTCGCCTGGATAATGAGCAACAAGCTTGGTCTTCCATTCCCGACGGGCATCAAGGCGTACATCTACGTCAACCAGGCGACACTCGTGGATGGGCTCATCCAGATCGCGGGCGAGAAGCGCGAGGAGGCGTGGGACAAAGGGCGGTTCGCTGCGGGCGTCGCCACGCGGGCGGGCCTTTTCCTGCGGGGCGATCATCTGGCAGAGATGCATCTGCTGGGGCGCGCGGGGCTCTTCGCCCACGAGCTGACGCATGTCAGCCAGCGCAAGCTGGCTGAAGGCGGGCGAGGCGGTGCGGCCCAGTGGATCCTCGAGGGCCACGCCGACTGGGTCAAGGTCCAGGCGCTGGACCTGCTCGGGTTTCGCCCGTACCGGGAGTCGCGGGACGAGATCGTTCGCTCCATCAGCGGATCGAAGATGCCCGTCAAGTTCTTCCCCGACCTGGAGGCCCTCGCGACCAACGCGGGCTGGACAAGCGCGAGGAATCAGTTCGGCGCCCCCGCCACGTATGGCCAGGCATTCCTCGCGGTGGACTGGCTCATCGAGCGTTATGGCAGCGCGAAGCTCCTCGAGTTCCTTGGACGGTTTGCGCTTCAGACCGCGCCTCGCGAGCACTGGCGGACGGTGTTCCCGATTTCCTACCGCCAGTTCATCGACGAGTTCCGCGCCCGGCTGGAGGCTCTGCGCTAGGAAGGGACTACCTCGCCGCGCTCGATCGTCGCGATGTGCCCGGTCAGGAGGCGCACCCGGTTCACGTCCGACTCCGCCACGAGGACGGTCAGATCGGCCTTCGTCGCCTGGAACGCGCGGACGACCTCGGCCATTCGCGCCGAGAGCGCCGGCGACACGCCCTCCATCGGCTCGTCCAGCAGCAGCAGACGGTGCGCGCAGAAGAGCGCGCGGCCCAGCGCGACCAGCTTCTGCTGGCCCCCGCTGAGCTGCGACGCCTGCCGCCGACCGAGCGCCGCCACCTCCGGCAGGAGGGTGGCGATCGCGTCCCAGCGCTCGTCGGCGTCGCGGCGCCCCTGGCCCCACGCGGGGACCAGGAGGTTGTCCTTGACGGTGAGGGAGCCGATGAGGCGCCGGTCTTCGGGCATGTAGCCGATCCCGAGCCGGCCTCGCTCGAATGGAGGGAGGCGGACGAGCTCCTGGCCGTCGAGGATCACGTTGCCAGACGCCACCGGGACCAGCCCCATGATGCTCCGGAGCGTCGTGGTCTTTCCCGCGCCGTTGCGTCCGACGAGGCCCACGATGCCACCGGCCGGGACCTCGAGGGAGAGCGAGCGGAGGACCGAGAGTCCGCCGAGCCGCACGATCAGCCGTTGGACGCTGAGCACGCTACGGCTGTCCCAGGAGCGCCCGTCGGACTGTGGGGTCGCGGAGCACGGCGTCGGGCGACCCGGCCGCGATCACCTTGCCCTCGTCGAACGCGAGCACCCGCTCGGCGTAGCGCTGGACGACTTCCATGTCGTGCTCGACGAAGATGGTGGTCACGCCGGTCCCCTTCAGCACCGGGACCAGCGTGTCCATCACTTTCGACTTGTCCCGCGCGCTCACACCGCTCGTCGGCTCGTCCATCAGCAAGATCCGAGGACGCCGGGCGAACGAGAGCGCCACGTCGAGCAGTTTCCGGGCGCCCTCCGGCAGCTGGCCCGCGTCGTGGGACGCGTGCTCCTCCAGGCCGAACTGCTCCAGGATGCGGGGCGCCTCGTCCCGTCGATCGACGCGCTCGAGCGGGGCCCAGAACTCGCGAGCGCGCCCCGCCCGGATGGCCAGCGCCAGGACGAGGTTCTCGAGCACGGTGAGGGAAAGGTAGAGCTGGGGCATCTGAAAGGAGCGGGCGATGCCGAGATCCGCCACGGCCCGCGGGGACAGGCCGGTGATGTCCTTCCCTTGATAGCGGATTCGCCCCCGGTCGGGCTTCACGTACCCCGTGATCACGTTGAGGAGGGTCGTCTTCCCGGAGCCGTTGGGGCCCACGATGCCCACCAGCTCTCCTTCCTGGAACTGGACGCTGAGGTCCTCAGCCGCCCGGACCATTCCAAAGAACTTGGTCAGGCTGACCGTCTCGAGGACCGCGCTCATTGGCTGCGTCTCATCACGATGCTCCATCGTCTCGCTGCGATCCCCTTCAGGCTCCAGAGGCCGCCCGGCAAGAAGAAGATGATGCCCAAGAGGACGATGCCCAGGGTCATCTGCCAGGTGTACGGGGAGTACTTGAAGGCGTAGTTGCGCACGAACTCGAAGACGATGGAGCCGGCGACGGGGGCCAGCACGCTTCCCGTCCCGCCGAGCAGCGCCACGAAGACGAACTCGCCAGACTGGGTCCAGAACGACAACTCCGGAACGATGTGGCCCACCGAGAAGCCCGCCAGGACCCCGCCCACGCTCGCCATGACGCCGGCGACGATGTAGGAGCAGTAGATCGCCTGGCGGACCGAGGCGCCCATGTACTCCACGCGCACTTCGTTGTCGCGCACAGCGCGGAGCGTGTAGCCGAGCGGCGACGTCGTAAACCGGTAGGCCACATAGAGCAGGAGCGCCGCCAGCACCACCGTCACGTAGTAGATCGTGAGGCGCAGGTGCTGGGCGTCCGGCTTGACGCCGGCGAGCAGGGGCGTGGGGAGCCGCATTCCGTCTGTGCCTCCCGTGATCTCGTAGAACTTGAGGAGGATCGCGTAGAGGACCATCGAGAAGGCGAGGTTGAGCAACCCGAAGTGGACCCCGCGATAACGCGCGAGGAGCAGCCCTAGGAGCGCGCTCGCGGCGGCGCCCGTCACCACCGCGAGGCCGAGCGCGGCGAGCCCCTCGTGCACCCCGAGGAACTTCACTGCGAAGCCCGCCGTGTACGCGCCCACCGCGTAGTAGAGGGCGTGGCCGAACGTGAGCAACCCGCCGCGCAGGAGGAGCACGATACCCAGGACCGCGAGCGCCTTCGCCCACGCGAGCGTCAGGAGAAAGGTGATCCACTGGGGCAGGAAGGGCGGCACCACCAGGAAGAGCCCGAGTCCCGCGAGAGCGAGTGCCGGGTCGAGTCGGCGTCCGATCGCCATGAGCGCGCTCAGATTCTCCGCGCCTGCACCTGACCGAAGAGGCCCTGGGGACGGAAGAGCAGCACCAGCGCCATGATCAGGTAGATGGCGAAGAGGTCGAGCTCAGGGAAGAGGTGTACGGCGGTGGCCCGCGCCAGGCCCACCAGCAAGGCCCCGAGGGCCGCGCCGCCGATAGACCCGAGCCCGCCGATCGCGACGACGGCGAAGGACACGACGATGACCTCCGCCCCGATCCCGGGCACGACCGAGAACATCGGCGCGGTGAACGCCCCGCCGAGCGCGGCGAAGACCGCGCCCAGCGTGAAGGCGAGGGTGTAGATGCGCGGCACGTTGACGCCGAGGGCCGAGCTGACCTCGCGATCCGTGATCACCGAGACCAGCACCTTCCCGAAGCGGGTCCGCGTCACGACCAGCCACAGGAGAATGCCCGTGACTACGGCGATGCCGGTCAGCAGGAACGGGTAGCCCGCGTAATCGACGCCGCCCAGCCTCACATGGCCCATATAGATGTAGGGCTTGTCGGCGAAGAGCGGGCTCACGCCCCACACGAGCTTGATCACGTCCTCCAGGATCAGAAGGATCGAGAAGGTGAGCAGGATCTGGATCTCCTCCTCCTTGCCGTACACGCGCCGGAGGAAGAGGCGCTCGATGAGGGGCCCGGCCGTCACGCCGATGAAGACGGCGGCCGCGAAGAGCAGCAGATAGCTCAGGACGGGCATCGCGCTCGATCCCCAGCCGAGGACCAGCCACGCGCCCATGTACGCTCCGAGGGCGTAGAGGTTGCCGTGGGCGAGGTTCAGGATGCGGACGACGCCGTACGTGAACGTGAGGCCGGCCGACACCAGGAACAGCCACGACGCGTAGCTGATCCCGTCGAGCGCGACGACGATGACGTGGTTCAGGCGCGCGCTTCGACGCCCGCCGACCTCACGGGCACTGGGCGCCGCGGAAACCCTGGTCGATCCAGTCCAGGGTCTTCACCCCGTCGGGAGGGTTGACGCACTTGGCCGGGAACACCCGCACGCTCGAGAGCACGTTCTGATTCCGCTGCGGGTCGAGCTTCACAGTGCCGTAGAGCGAGTCCTCGATGGCCTGGTGGCCGCCGCCGACCCCCATCGCGATGCGCCCGCTCGGCGAGTCGAACTCGAGATACTCGAAGGCCTTCACCACGTCGTCCACGCTCGGCCAGCGGCCCGTCGCCTTGATCGCCTTCTCGTAGGCGGTCTTCACCCCCTGGAGCGCCTGCACCATGTGGTAGCTCCCGTGGGGCGACCCGCACGGCTCACCGAACTTCTTCGTGCACCGCTCGATGAACTCCTTCTGGAGCGGATTCCGAGCCGGGTCGGGCACGTCGGGCCAGTGCGTGCCGCGAAACCCCACCACGAAGCCATCGGGCAGGTCACGAAACTCCTTGAAGAGGAAGGCGGAGTTGTTGTGGATGACGAGGCTCTGGCGGAAGAGCCCGCGGACCCGGCCCTGGCTGTTCACCGAGGCGAGGTCCGTCCCCCAGAGACTGTGGAAGATCACGTCGGGCTTGGCGGTGAGGAGCTTCGAGATCTCCGCCGACAGGTCGCCCTGGAAGAGCTTCGGCCACAGCGTCTCGACCACCTGGACGTCGGGCTTCAGCTTGCGGAGGGCGCGGCTGAAGATCTCCCACGAGTCCCGCCCCCACGCGTAGTCCTGGTTGAGGCCTGCGATTGTCTTCACGTCGGGCTTCGCGGCCAGGAGATAGCGGGCCGCGCCGATCCCGTCGATGCCCGTGTGGGCCGCGGTCCGGAAGACGTACTTGTACTTGGCCTCCTCGAAGACCCGCGTGGTCCCGCAGTCGAAGAGGACGGTGAGGACCTTCAGCTCTTCGGCGACCGCGGGCACCGCCACGCAGTTGGCGCTCGAGATGTAGCCGATGACCAGGTCGACCTTCTCGTCCGCTGCGAGCCGGCGGAACTCGGCGACGACCTTGTCGCCGGGGCCCGCCTCGTCGGTGAGCACCGGCACGATCTTCACCCCGCCGATGCCGCCCTCGTCGTTGATTTTCTCCACCCAGGCGTCGGCGGCCTTCTTGGCGGGGATGCCGAAGGTGCTCGAAGCCGGCCCGGAGAGCAGCGTCACGATGCCGACCCGCAGCTCCTTGGGCGCGCCGGCGGCCCTGGGGGCGGGCGTCTGGGCGGCCGCGGGTGGCGACAGAACGGCGATCAACGCGATCACGCTCAGCAGAGGCGTCTTCATCATGCCCGCTCCCTTGGTGGTGGGTTGTCGGCCCGGAACGCGGGAAGGATAGCCGGGAGGGGAGTCTCCGTCAAACACGGGCCGCGCCGAGCGCGTCAGCGATCGAGCTCCTGCCAGTGCTCCTCTAGATGCCGCCGCGCTTTCTCCTCGTTGGCAGCGTCAAGCCACTTCACCTGACCCAGACGCGACCGCGCCGCCTTGAGATGCGCGAGATCCACGGCGCCCGTCCCGTCGTGGTGGGGGAGGTGGCGCACCTTCCGGCCGTCGGGCGCGGTCTCGACGACCGCGAACGCGGAATCGGGCAGGCGGGAGATGTAGGTCCGCGACCACTCCTCCGCGGCGGCGGGGGCGCACCAGGTCAGCGCGAGCGCAGCGAGAGTAACGCACACCATACGCGACAGCATTGGTCAGCGCCGTGAGCCTTCCTGAGCGAGTCTCCGTGAGCGAGTATGCTCGCGCTGCGGACGGTTGCAATGCCCAAAGCGCGATACGCTCGAGGAGAGCTTCGAGTGGCGGCGACAACTTATAGATACTCGTGGCGCGCCCTCGAGGCGCTCTGTACCTTCGCCAACGCGCAGCGTTTCCGGACGCTGCTCGCCGACCGTCGCCAGTCCATCGCGGGGGCTCCGACCCCGGCCGTGGTGACACTTCGGTCACCCGTTTCGGGCCGGGCTGTCACTTTGCGGACCGGCCATCTGTGAGGAGTGACCGCTAAGTCCTCGACGCACCACCAGTTCGCGAGTCTGGCACCAGGTGTGCTTGCGAACGCAGGTATGGAACTCTCGGATACACCCAATCTCGCCTCGTTCTACTGCCCGGGCTGCTCTCCAGGGCGCGACCCGCTCGAAGAGGTTTTGACCGTGCGCTGGTGCGACGCCCATCAACCCATGTACGGAGGCTTTGACGACGAGAGGGCGACCGTCAGCAAGGACATTCTGACTTCAACGGGCGAGGCGGAAGGCGTGACGAATCGCGCGTGGTGTGAGTTCGTGCATCGCACCGCGAAACGGTCCAAAGTCGCCAAGCGATCCGAGGCGAGGTCATAGGCAGGGGACGACTCATGGGTTCAGGACTGAGACGGATGATTGTCGCAGCCGGGCTCATCGCGTTCGTCGGTGCTCTCATGGGGTGCGCGGCGCGCCCTATGCCGGTGCCCTCGGCTTCGGCGCCGGCGCCGTCCCAGCCGGCATCAGCGACACCAGCTCAGGCGTCACCGACCACTCCGGCTCGATAGCCCTCCCCGGCGCCCTCACCTTCCGCTTCGCCACCCCTCGCCCCTCGGGTCATCCAGATCAGGCCGTATCATTGTAGGATTCGCATCCAGGGGAGGTGAACCCCGTGGACCTGCGGCCCTCGCCGATCGCCGGTCAGTGGTACGCGGGCGACGCGCGGACGCTCGGCGCCGAGGTCGACAGCTACCTGGCTGCTGCCGGCGCCGTGAAGGCCGACGGCGACATCGTCGCGCTGATCGCGCCTCACGCCGGCTATCGCTACTCGGGCGCTGTGGCGGGCCACGCGTTCGCCGCCACGCGGGGGATTGCGCCGGAGGTCGTCGCCGTCGTCGGGCCCATGCACTATCCGCTCGAGGGCACTGTGCTGATCTCGGGTCATGGTGCCTACCAGACGCCGCTCGGCCCGGTGATGATCGCGCGTGAGGCGTGCCGCGTCCTCGACGACGCCCTGCGCCAGGAGCTGGGCGCGGGACTCACGCCGGTGAAGGGCGACCCGGAGCACTCGATCGAGATCGAGCTGCCGTTCCTGCAGCGCGTGCTCCCAGGCGAGTGGCGGCTTTTGCCCGTGATGGTGCGCGACCAGCGTCGCGAAGTCGCGCGGGCGCTCGGGCTCGCGCTCGCCCGCGCGCTCCGTGGCCGCGCGGCGCTCCTCGTCGCGAGCACCGACCTCTCCCACTACCATCCTCAGGCGGTCGCGAACCGGCTCGACCGCGAGCTGCTCCGGCGCGTGGAGGCGTTCGACCTCGACGCGCTGCTGCGCGCGGGGGACGAGGGCGCGGGCGAGGCGTGTGGGATCGGGGCGCTCGCGGCCGTGCTCTGGGCCGCGCGGGCGCTCGGCGCCGACCGCGTGCGCGTGCTCGACTACGCGACGTCGGGTGACGTCACCGGCGACATGGGCCGCGTCGTCGGCTACGCGGCCGCCGTGGTGACTGGAGCGGCGACGTGACGCGGTCCGCGAGCGCGGGTACGATACGGGCGCAGTGACGGCGCTGGCTGACGTACTCTCGCGACTGGCGCGCGAGGGAGAGCTGTACGAGCGGCTCCCCGAGAGCCGCGTGCGGTGCTACGCGTGCGGCCACCGCTGCCTGATCCCGCCCGGCCAGCGCGGTGTCTGCAAGGTGCGCTGGAACGACGACGGGCGGCTTATGGTCCCGGCGGGCTACGTCGCCGGCGTCCAGCTCGACCCCGTGGAGAAGAAGCCGTTCTTCCACGCTTACCCGGGCGCGCGCGCCCTGTCCTTCGGGATGCTCGGATGCGATTATCACTGTGGGTACTGCTTTCAGGGTGACACGCCAGTGCTCACGCCCACCAGCGCCGTGCCCATCAGGGCGCTCTTCGAAGCCGCGTCGGACGTGAAACTGGCTCCAGGGGGAGAAGTCAGATTCCCACGCGACGTGCACGTCATCTCGGCGTCCGGTGAAATCAGGCGGGTGCTCAGGGCATTCAGGCATTCCTATCGGGGCGATCTGGTGGCCGTCCAGCCGATGTACCTGCCGACGGTCCGTTGCACCCCTGACCATCGCTGGTTTGCTACCACTGATCCGTCCCGGGAACGGGTCGAGGAGATTCCAGCGAAGGATCTGACGCCCCGTCACTTCCTGCTGTTGCCGAAGCCGGCATGGCCCGCGGCCCGGATCACATTGGATGTCGCAGAACTCTTGACGGATGTCACGGTCACCTTCGCGATCCCGCGCACGCTCTCCCCCACGGAGGTCATAGGAATCGTCGCCGCGTCGGACCGCGGCGAATCATCTCGCGCCATAGGAGCCCGGCTGGGCAAGGACGCCTCGTACATCAGACACGTGAGAAGCAGAGTACGTCGAGGCCGCTGGGTTTACGAGAAAACGCAGGGGCTGATCGTCGAAGACGACGCGGTGCGCTTTCCTAACGAGCACCGTCCCGGCATTCCCCGCCATGTCCAGTTGGACAAGCCGTTAGCCCGCCTCCTCGGGTTCTATTGCGTGGAGGGCTCGGTGACGCGATCGAAGACGCGTCCCAACAGCCTCAGGTTGGTCTTCGCCTTCGCACACAGCGAACAGCGGGCCCGAGACGAAGTCAGGGAATCGCTGACGGAGGTGTTCGGCGTGGGCCCTCAGGAAGTCCGCCGGAGCACGACTACTGCGATCACGATCGGCAAGTCGTCGCTGGCGCTCTTGTTCCGGGCGCTGTGTGGCAAAGGAGCCGCCGGCAAACGTGTGCCGGCACAGATCTTCGCCGCCGATACATCGGTCCAGGAGGCGTTTCTGGAGGCGTATCTCGAAGGCGACGGCCATGAGTATCCCGGAGGGAAGTTCAGCGTGACGACCGTCTCGCGTGAGCTGGCCTATGGCGTTGCCCTGCTCCTGCTATGTCTAGGGCGTCTGCCGTCGATCTACGTCGCTGCGGTAGGCGCCGAGGGGCGGATCCAGGGCCGACCCGTTCATCGACAGCCTGAACAGTTCACGGTGGTCTGGTATCGGGAGCGCGGCGCGGCCCAGAAGTGGCGCGACGTCGGGAAACACTTCCTGATCCCCGTAAAGTCAGTCGCGCTGCAGCCCTTCGACGGCTACGTCTACAACCTCGAGGTCGAGGACGAGCACACCTACCTGGCGGGCTTCTGCGCAGTGAAGAATTGCCACAACGCCCTGACCTCGCAGGCGCTGCGCGATCCGATGATGGGCGTGCCGCCGCAGGACGTAACGCCCGCGGAGATCGCGGACCTCGCCAAGCGCCATCGCGCCCGCATCCTCACGTCCACCTACAACGAGCCCCTGATCACGAGCGAGTGGGCCCGCGAGGTCTTCCGCGAAGGTAAGGCGCGCGGCCTCGTCTGCTCGTACGTCTCGAACGGCAACGCGACGCCCGAGGTGCTCGACTACCTGCGCCCGTGGGTCGACCTCTACAAGGTCGACCTCAAGGGCTTCGACGACAGGCACTACCGGAAGCTCGGCGGCGTGCTCGCCACGGTGCTCGAGACGATCCAGCGCCTCCATCACATGGGCTTCTGGCTCGAGGTCGTGACGCTGATCGTCCCGGGGTTCAACGACACGGACGCCGAGCTGCGCGACATCGCCCGGTTCCTCGTCTCGGTCTCGCCGGACATCCCGTGGCACGTCACGGCGTTTCACCCCGACTACAAGATGACCGACCGCGACGGGACGACGGCGCAGACGCTGCTGCGCGCCGCGGAGCTCGGCGTGGGCGAGGGGCTCCGCTACGTCTACGCGGGAAACCTGCCGGGGCGCGTCGGGCCCTTCGAGAACACGTACTGCCCGTCGTGCCGCGTGCTCCTCATCGAGCGCGTGGGCTACACGATCCTCTGCGACCTCGTCACGCCGGGGCGCGGCGTATGCCCGTCGTGCAGCGCGCGCATCCCCGGCCGCTGGTAGGCACTCGCCTCATTCGTTCCTAGCCGTATCTCAGATTGCACATTCTCGCTGCGAGAGCCGGCTGCTACCGTGCCCCAAGGGAGCGAGCCCGTGCCAGAGTTTCCAATCATCTTCACCCCGCACGCGAGGCGACGAATGGAGGAGCGCGGCGTGCGCGAGGAGGGTGTCAGCAGGGCGATCCGCGAAGGTCGGCGCGCCCCAGCTCAAAGGGACCTCGTCAGCTATCGGCTCAATCTCGAGTTCAGACGTGAGTGGGGCGGACGGTACTATGATACTCAGCAGATCGAGGTGATCGTGGCGGAGGAGAGTGAGAGGGTCGTTGTTGTGACGGTCTACGCGTTCTACTTCTAGGAAGGGGAGCTGAGGTGAAGATCACGTACGACAAGGAGTCGGATGCGCTCTACATCCGTTTGCTGGAAGGCGACTTCGAGTGTCAGGTGATGAGGGTGACAGAGGACGTCGCGCTCGATCTCGCCGCTGGCGACAAGGTTGTCGGTATCGAAGTGTTGGGCGCCAGTCGCTTGTTCGAGAAGCCTGAATCGCCGGCGATCGACCTCAAGGACCTGAAAGCGAGGATCGTTTCCGCGTGATAGACCTACCGGCGGCGAGGCCCACAGTCTTCCGTGGCTGATACGGCCGACGTCGTCGTCGTCGGGGGTGGTGTCAACGGCGCGAGCATCGCCTGGGCGCTCGCGTCCCGGGGGGTCAAGCGCGTCGTCCTCTGCGAGAAAGGCGCGCTCGCGAGCGGCGCCTCCGGGCGCTCGAGCGCCCTGGTGCGCATGCACTACACCAACGAGACGGACGCGCGCCTGGCGTTCGCGAGCTTCCCGATCTTTCGCGACTGGACGGAGATCATGGGCGGCGGCCCGCCGGTGTTCACGCCCACGGGGTTCGTCAACGTCGTCGCGGCGCCCTATACCGACAACCTCCGGAAGAACGTCGAGATGCTGCGGCAGATCGGGATCAACACGATCGCGCTCTCGCCGGCGGAGCTGCGGGACCTCCAGCCCCACGCGAACGTGGACGACGTCGGCGCCGCGGCGTACGAGCCGGAGAGCGGCTACGCCAACCCGGCCGATACGGTCGAGGGGCTGAGGCGCCGCGCGACGGAGCTGGGAGCGCGGATTCTCCAGTGGACTCCGGTGACGAAGATCCTGCGCCGCGAGAGCCGGGTCGTCGGCGTGGAGACGAGTGCGGGCCGGATCGATGCGGGCGCGGTTGTCGTCGCCGCGGGGGCGTGGGCGCCGCGGCTCTGCCGCGAGATCGGGCTCGAGCTTCCCGCGCGGGTGAAGGGGATCGACACCGTGGTGGTGACGCGCCCGGCGGAGCTGACGAAGCCGCACGTGATCTTCATCGACAACGTCCAGGGGAGCTACTTCAGGCCGGAAAGCGGGATCCTCACGATCGTCGGCGTGCCCTGCCAGGATTGGGACCTCGACCCCGACGGGCCGCTGTCATTGCCGCCCGAGGCGCCGTCGGTCGGCGCCCAGATCCTGACCCACCGGATCCCGACGATGGAGCGGGCGACCCTCGCGCGCGGCTACCGCGCCTTCGACTGCTACAGCCGGGACCGCCACGCGATCCTCGGTCGCGTGGACGGGGTGGACGGGCTCTACCTCGCGACAGCCTTCAGCGGCTCTGGGTTCAAGATCGCTCCTGCGGTGGGAATGTGCATGGCCGAGCTGATCCTGGACGGGCGCGCCAAGACCGTGGACATCGAGCCCTTCGGCCTCGGACGATTTGCGGAAGGGAGGTCGCCGGAGGGGCCGTACCCGTACGCCCCCCGCAGGGATCACGCCGAGCCTGCGCGCTGACGTCCGCGGGCGTCGCGACGCGGCAAGCTCGCGTATACTGCCGGACGAGCAGAGACGGTTCGCGGCGAGGCGGGCTCTTGGTCGACGTGGCGGAGGACGGCTACCTCCTCGAGACGCGCGGGCTCACCAAACGTTTCGGCGGCCTGGTGGCGGTGGACGGGCTGGCGCTATCGCTCCGCCGCGGCGAGATTCGCGGGGTGATCGGTCCGAACGGCTCGGGCAAGACGACGACGGTCAATTTGCTCTCCGGCCTCTACCGTGCCGACACCGGGGAGATCTGGCTCCAGGGGGAGCGGGTGGACCGTCTGCGCCCTCACGAGATCACCGCGCGCGGCGTCGCGCGGACGTTTCAGGTCCCCAAGCTCTTCGGGAACATGACCGTCCTCGAGAATGTCCTGGTCCCGGCGCTCGCCGCACTCGCCCGCCGCGCCGATCGCGCGATGCCAGAGATCCTCGAGCGGGCGCACCGTCTGCTCGAGTTCGTGACGCTGGAGCGTTTGTGTGACGCGCCGGCCAGGCAGCTCTCCGGCGGCCAGGGCATGCTGGCCCAGATCGCGCGCGCCTTCATGGTCCACCCGCTGCATCTCGTGCTCATGGACGAGCCCTTCGCCGGCGTCCATCCCACGATCCGCGACATCATCATGGAGTCGATCCGCCGGATGAACCGGGACGAGGGGATCACGTTCCTCGTCATCTCGCACGAGATGGCGGAGCTGCGCCGCCTGTGCGCGCGGGTGTCCGTGATGCACGAAGGCCGGCTGATCGCGGAAGGCTCCCTCGAGGAGGTGGCGAACGACGCCGGGGTCCTCGAGGCGTACCTGGGCCGGTAGATGGCGCTCCTGGAGGTCGACCACGTCGCGGCCGGCTACGTCGAGGGCATCGATATCCTGGCGGACATCGCGCTCCGGGTCGAGCCGGGCAGCATCACCGGCATCATCGGCCCGAACGGCGCCGGCAAGTCGACGCTGCTGAAGACGATCTTCGGCTTCCTCCATCCGCGGCGTGGCCGGATCCTCCACGGCGGGCGGGAGATCCAGGCCCTCGCGCCCTACGCGATCAAGCGGCTCGGAATCAGCTACGTCCCCCAGGGGCAGAACATCTTTCCGCAGCTGACGGTCGAGGAGAATCTCCAGCTCGGCGCCTGGATCGCTCGGCACGATCGCGCCGGCGTCGCGTCCATCCTCGAGCGCGCCTACGCGACGTTTCCACGCCTGCGGGAGCGGCGGCGGCGGCGCGCGACGTCGCTGAGCGGCGGCGAGGCGAAGATGCTGTCGCTGGCGAAGGAGCTGGTGAACGATCCGGTGCTGCTGCTCGTGGACGAGCCGTCGGCCGGCCTCGCGCCCCGGATCGCCCACCTGGTGTATGACGAACTCGTCGCGGCGCGGGCGCGCGGTGTGACGCTCCTCCTCATCGATCAGAACATCACCAAGGCGGTCGAGATCTCGGACTACCTCTACATGATCGAAGGCGGGCAGGTCCGCCGCGAAGGGCCGCGTGAGCACTTCGCCGACCAGCTGCGCCAGATCATCCGCGACTCCCTCCTGGGCGCCTGAGCCGGATGGAGGCCTTCGCCCGCCGCGTCGGCTGGTGCCTCCTGGCATACGCCGCCGTCGCGTGGGTTCCCTGGGTCACCACGGAGTACCACACCCACGTCTTCACCATCAGCCTCTACTACGTCGTGCTCGCCGTGGGCTGGAACCTGCTCGCCGGCTATACCGGCCAGTTCTCGCTCGCGCACCACACCTTCGCCGGCGTCGGTGCCTACACCTCGGCGCTGCTGGTCCAGCACACGCGCCTGCCCATGCTCGTGGGGATCGTCGCCGGCGCCGTGCTCGCGACGGGGCTCGGCTACGTCCTGGGCAGCCTGTGCCTCCGCATGCGGGCGATCTACCTCGCGCTGGCGACGTGGGCCTTCGCCGAGTCGATCCGCCTCCTCGTCACCGTCGAGTACCAGATCACGCGCGGTGACCTGGGCTTGAGGACATCGCTCCTCTTCGGGACGCCGCGGGCGACGCCGTACTACTACCTCTTCCTCGGCCTCGCCCTCGCCGCCGCGCTCGCCGCGTGGGAGATCGTCCATTCCCGGGTCGGGGTGTTCATGCGCGCGATCCGGGACGACGAGGAGGCGGCGGCCGCCATGGGGGTGGACACGTTCAAGTGGAAGCGCGTGGCCTTCGTCGTCTCCGCCGTCTTCGCCGCCGTCGCCGGCGGCTTCCAGGGGCACTACATCGGGCTCTTGTCGCCCGCGCCCATGAAGTTCAACGAGATGGCCACCATCGTCATCATGGTGATCGTCGGCGGTCTGAGGACCTTCTTCGGACCGATCCTGGGCGCGGTCTTCGTCGAGGTCCTCTCCGAGCTCCTCCGGGGCTGGGGCGAGATCCGGATGGTGCTGTTCGCGCTCCTCGTGATCGCGGTGGCTCGCCTCTACCCCGGGGGGCTCGTGGGGATGCTCGGCCTGGCGGTTCAGACGGTCCGCTCGCGCTCACCGAAGAGCCCCGTCGGCCGGAGCACGAGGAGCGCGATGAGGAGCACGAAGCCGTAGAGGTCCTTGTACGCCGACGCGATGAAGACCGACCCCAGGGCTTCGATCACGCCGAGCAAGACCCCGCCGACGACGCTCCCCGGGATCGAGCCCAGTCCGCCGATGACGATGATCTCGAATCCCTTGAAGGTCGAGATCGCGCCGTTCTCCGGGTAGACGAGGAAGTCGGGAGCCAGCAGCGCCCCGGCGGCGGCGGCCAGCGCGACGCCGACCCCGAACGCCAGCATGTCGAGCCGGAGCACGTCGATCCCGGCCGTCTGGATCCCGACGCGATTCTGGGCGGCCCCGCGGAACGCGCGCCCGAGCCACGTCTGCTTGACCATGAGGGAGAAGAGCGTCAGGAGGACGATCGCCGCGACGAGGGCGACGACGCGGTTGCCGGAGATCGGCAGCGTCCCGAGCGTCGTGGCCCGCGCGTAGTCCTTGGGCGCGTACTGGTTCGGGCCCCCGAGGACGATGGCCAGGTTCCGGAAGAAGACCATCAGGGCGATGGTGATGATGGTCGCGTACTCGTCGCGGCGCTCGATCCCGCCCACGTACATCGGGCGCAGGAGGAGCCGCTGCGTGACGACGCCGAGGAGGAAGACGGCACCCATGGCGAGCGGGAGGGCCAGATACCAGCGCTCGGGCGGGAGCAGCGTAACAAGCAGGGCGTACTGGACGTAACTGCCGATCATGTAGAACTCGCCCATCGCCCAGTTGATCATCTTCATGATGCTGTAGATGAAGGTGATCCCGAGCGCCATCAGGCTGTAGATCAGGCCGATGACGATCCCGGAGAGGAGGTACTGGGAGAAGAGGTACGCGTCCACCGCCTCAGCGCTTCGGCGCCATCAACAGGTCGCCGGTCTTGAACTGGGGCGGGAAGACGATCTTCGCCTCGCCGAAGGGCATCTCGGGCTTCGTGTACTGGAGGAACAGCATGGGCGGCGTCCACTGCTGCCAGTACGGGCCCTCCCCGTGCGAGAAGCTGATCGTCCCGTTCCAGCCCTCGAACGTGTTGCTCAGGAGCGCCTTGACGAGGGGTTCGCCCGTGTCGCTCTTGGCGTCGTTGAGCGCGTCGGCGACGAGCGCCACCTGCGCGTAGGCGTTGAGCGCCCCGTAGACCGGGTCCTCCTTGTACTGCTCGCGGTACTTCGCGCGGAACGCCTCGCCGCGCGAGGTCAGCTTCATCGTCGGGTGGTAGTACACGATGAAGGTGAGGTAGGCGCCCTTGTCGCCCAGGTTCTTCCAGAACTCGGGCCGGGCGGGGAGGTCGTACGAGACGAGCATCGGCACCGCCGGGAAGAGGCCCACGTCGTGCGCCTGCTTGATGACCAGGTAGACGGGCGTGCCGACCCCGCCGTTCAGGACGAGGTCAGGCTTCCAGTTCTTGATCTCGAGCAACTGCGGCGTGAGGTCCACGACGGCCCGGTCGAAGATGACCGTCTTGAGGTCGGCCTGGACGTCCATGCTCTTGAACAGCCTCTTCGTTTCTTCCACCAGACCCACGCCGTAGTCGGTGTTCTCGGCGATCAGCGCGACCCGTTTGAAGTCATGCTGCTTGATCCAGCGGTTCCACAGGCTCACCCGATCCGGGTCGATGACGTGCGTTCGGAACGTATAGGTGAGGTGCTTCTCGGTGAGGGAGCGGGCCGACGCCTGGGTCGCGAAGACCGGGATCTTGAACTGCTCGGCCAGCTCCTGGACCGCCCCCATCACGGAGCTGTGGAACTGGCCGATGACCGCTACGACCTGATCCAGGGTCGCCAGCTTCCGGAATCCGGCCACGCCTTTCTCGGGCGTCCCCGAGTCGTCCTCGGTGACCAGCTCGATCTTTCGTCCACCGAGAACGCCGCCGCGCGCGTTGACGTCGTCGGCGGCCATCTTGGCGCCACGGACGATGAACTGCCCCGCACTCGCATCGCCCGGTGGGGACAGTGGCGTCAGGACTCCGATCTTCACAGGTTTCTGGGCGAGGGCTGGCGCGGTGGGCCCGCACGCGACGATTGCCACGAGCACCGCAGCAGCTTTGGTCGTCCAAGTGCGCCCTCTCATAGACTCCCTCCGTCGGTCACCGAGATCGTGTCCACTCCCATGCCCAGCGGGGTCTCAGCCCACGTATGCGCGTTACTCCGCGTCGGCGCTTCGGTCATGCTCCCCGGCACGGCCCCGCGCGAAGCGGCTGGGATCGAAGAGCGAGAGGTCGAGGGAGGGCTTGCCGTCCAGGAGCCACTCGGCGACATACCGGCCGGTGGCGGGAGAGTGCTGGAAGCCGTGGCCGCCGAAGCCGACGGCGAGGAAGAAGCCCTCGACGCCCGGCGCCCAGCCGATGATCGCGTGGTCGTCGGGCGTCAGCGGCCGGAGGCCCGCCCAGCCGCCGGCGATCCGCGCGTGCTCGAGGATCGGCAAGCGGTGGATCGCCTTCTGCACCGCGTCCTCGACCTTCGCCCAGTCCATCGGGACGTTGAAGTCCTCGCCGATGTCTTCGACGTCGCCCGGGCTCAACAGGACCTGCTCCATTTCTTTCCTGAAATAGAGGCCGCTCGTCACGTCGCTCGTGAGCGGCACCGGACCCGGGATCTCGGGGAACGGCTCGGTGAAGAAGATGTGGCGGCGCCGCGGGTGAACGGGAAGCTCGAGCCCCGCGAGCCTCCCGACGCGCGCCGCGGCGGGACCCGCGGCGTTGACGACGATCGGCGAGGCGATGGCGCGCTGGGAGGTCTGGGCACCCGTGACGCGCCCGTTCGATTGCTCGAGCGCCGTCACCTCGACGCCCTCGAGGATCTTGACGCCGAGCTCGCGCGCGCGGCGCGCGAACGCGTTGGTCACCTCGGCGGGCCCTGCCATGCCGTCCTGGGGCCCCCAGACCGCCGCGATCAGGTCGTCCACGCGGAGGGCGGGGACGAGCTTCTGCGCGTCGGCGGGCGTGATGACGCGGACGTCCGCGCCCAGCGTTCGCTGGAGCGCGATCCGCTTCTCGAACCCGCGGAGGTGCCGCTCCTCGGAGAGGAGATAGAGGTAGCCGATCGTCGTGTAGCCCGGGTTGACGCCGAACTCTTCCTGGAAGCGCTCGAAGACCTTGATGCTCTCGAGCGAGAAGCGGATCTCGGTCTCGGTCGAGAACTGGACGCGGATGCCACCCGCCGCCTTGCTGGTCGTCCCCGAGCCGACGGTCTCGCGCTCGAGGACGACGACGTCGCGGAGCCCGCGACGGGCCAGGTGGTAGGCGATCGAGCAGCCGACCACGCCGCCGCCGATGATGACCGCGCTCGCCGTCCCGGGTGGGCTCATGAGGCCGGATTATGATGAAGGGGACGCGGCCGCGGCGCAAGCACGTGCCCTCGCCGGTGACGCCGATGTGCAGAGGCGTGCCAGCAGCGATACTATCCCGCCCGGGAGACTATCAGCCAGTTGGGCCACACCGACGTCAGCGGTGCTGGGGGGTGGAGGATGGCCGATCCTCGTATCGCGAGCCCGGGACGGCGCGTCCACCCCTGGTACCGGTGGGCCGTCATACTCTACGACCGGGCCTACCGCGTGGTGCACGGTCTCGACCGGCCGCCGGCGCAGGTCGGGCCGGCGCTCTGCGTCGAGGTCCGCTGTAGCCGTCGCGCCTGCCGACTCCCCGACGGCACGCGGATCGCCTCCGGTGACCGGGTCGGCGTCATCCACCTCAACAACGCCCGCATCATCGCCGTCCACGTGAACGGCCAGCCACCGCTCGCGATCGGCCTCGAGTTCCGCCGCTGGTTCCTGGTCTCGCTCCGTGAGCTGGCGCAGCTCGCCGCCGACGGCGGCCCGCTCGCGGACGTGCGCGCCTTCTGCGCGATCACCATCTTCCACCGCGGTCTGGCCCGCCTCGGCTTTCACCCCGAGCGCGACGGCATCGTCTGGCCCGGGCTCACGGCCGCCTACCAGCGCGCGCTGATGGCCTCGCTCCATCCCGCCGGCCCACTGCGGCCGAGGCGCGTGATTTCCGCCGGGGCGCGGCGGCTCTGGATGACCCGCGAGGAGCTGCTTTCGCGCTACACTTGACCGGCCATGCTCGACCCGATCACCGTGTCCGTCCTCACCCATCGCTTCGAGGCGATCGTGCAGGAGATGGGCGAGGCGATGCTGCGCACGGCGTACTCGCAGATCCTCAACTCGAGCCGCGACTTCTCGACGGCGATCTGCGACGCGGGGGCGCGGCTGGTGGCGCAGGCCGAGCACGTGCCGATCCACGTGGGGGCGATCCCGTGGGCGGTGGAGTCGGTGCGCGACTTCTTCCAGGGACGCATCCGCCCGGGCGACGTCTACCTCCTGAACGATCCCTACCATGGCAACAACCACCTGCCGGACCTCACGGCGTTCGTCCCGGTCTTCGTGGACGGCGAGGTGGGCTTCTGGTCCGTCAACCGCGCCCACCAGTCGGACATCGGCGGCTCGACGCACGGCGCCTACAACCCGGCGGCGACGGAGATCTGGCAGGAGGGGTTGCGCATCACCCCGCTCAAGCTCTACGACGCGGGCGAGCTGCGCGACGACGTGCTCAAGATGGTCGCGACCAACGTGCGCCACCCGCACGACTTCATGGGCGACCTGCGCGCCATGATCGGCTCGGCCCGCGTCGGCGAGCGGCGGCTCCAGGCGCTCCTCGACGAATACGGGCCGAAGACCGTCGTCGGCGCGGTGGACGAGATCCTCGACGGCGCCGAGAAGCAGGCGCGGGACTGCGTGAGGACCTGGCGGGACGGCGTCTATCGGGGCGAGAGCATCCTGGACGACGACGGCCACGGCGTCACCGACATCTGGATCCGCACGACGGTCACGAAGCGGGGCGACGCGCTCACCGTGGATCTCTCGGACTCGCACCCGCAGGTGCCCGGCTTCATCAACTCGTCCTTCCCCAACACGATGTCGGCGGTCCACATGGCGTTCGCCTATCTCATCGACCCGCGCACGCCGAAGAACTCGGGGACCTTCCGTCCGGTGAAGGTCGTCGCCCGGCAGGGCACGATCGTCTGGCCCCATCCGCCGGCGCCGGTGACGCTCGCGACCAACCACTGCGCCCAGGACATCGCCGAGTCGATCATCCGCGCCCTCGCTCCCGCGTGCCCCGCGCGGGCCATCGCGGGCTGGGGCAGGCGCTTCCGCATCGCGATCAAGGGCGTGAACCCGCGCACCCGGCGCCCGTTCATCTGGCACATGTTCCACGCGCGCCCGGGTGGCGGTGCCTGCGCCGAGGGCGACGGTTGGGAGACCGCGGGCGAAGGGCAGGCGGCGGGCGGGATCAAGTTCGGGAGCGTGGAAGTCGCCGAGACGCGCTTCCCGCTCACGTTCGAGCACCACGAGTTTCGCGCCGACTCGGGCGGGGACGGCATGCATCGGGGCGGGGTGGGCGCCGTGCTCAGGCTCCGCATGGACGTCGAGGAGCCTGCGGTCGCGAACACCGCGGGGGATGGCGTGCGTCACGCGCCCTATGGCCTCCTCGGGGGTCAGGATGGGCTTCCTCACCGGTACCGGCTCCTCTCGCGCGGCCGTCGGCCCCGTGTGCTCAAGACCAAGGAGGTCGGGATCCTCGTGAGGCCCGGCGACGTGTTCCTGGTGGAGTCGTCGGGCGGCGGTGGCTTCGGGCCGCCGTCGAAGCGCCCACCGGAGACCCGCGCGCGCGATCTGGAGAACGGGTTCGTCACTCGACGCGGCCGGGCGGCGAACTCCCGCAGACGACGCGCGCAGGCGGCGCGATGAGATGAGAGGGGAGGGTGCATGTTCAAGCACGTGGTGACGACCGAGAGCGAGTTGCGGGAGCTGATCGGCTCGCCGAGCGAGCGCGCGATCAAGAAGGACGTCGCCGTCCTGGACGCGCACTGCCGCGACTTCATCGCGCGGTCGCCCTTTCTTCTCCTGGCGACGGCGAGTGCGAGGGGGAGGTGCGACGTCTCGCCGAAGGGCGACGTGCCCGGGTTCGTCCGCGTCCTCGACGACCGCCACCTCGTGATCCCCGACCGGCCCGGCAACAAGCGCCTGGACGGCATGCGGAACCTGCTCCAGAACCCGCACGCCGGCATGATCTTCCTCATCCCGGGCCGCGAGGAGACGCTCCGGGTGAACGGGCGCGCTTCGATCATTCGCGACGCGGAGATCCTCGAGTCGCTGACCGCCCACGGCAAGCGCCCGTTGGTCGCCATCGGCCTCGAGGTGGAGGAGTGCTTCTTCCACTGCCCGAAGGCCTTCCGACGCTCCGAGCTCTGGAACCCCGAGCGGTGGCTCGACCGCGCTGCGCTCCCGTCGATGGCGCGCGTCCTGTTCGAGCAGATCCGCCCCGCGGGCAAGACCGTGGAGGAGTACGAGCGCGAGAGCGAGGAAGGACTCAAGAGGACCCTCTACTGATCCGGATCGGCGTCGACGTGGGCGGCACCTTCACCGACCTCGCCGCGGTGGACGGCGAAGGGCGCGTCGTAATCGCCAAATGCGCCTCCACGCCGCGGGATCCCTCCGAGGGGCTCATGGAGGGGCTCGGTCTCCTGGCGTCCGAGCTTGGGCTCGACCTGCCGGCTCTCCTCGCGCGGACGGAGGCGATCGTCCACGGCACGACGGTCGCCACCAACGCGCTCCTGGAGAAAAAGGGCGCCCGCGTCGGGCTCCTGACGACCGAGGGGCACCGCGACGTCATCGAGATGCGCGAGGGCTTGAAGGACGACCGCTATAACCTTCGCATGCCGCCGCCCGTCCCCCTCGTGCCGCGCGCGCGGCGGCTCGGCGTGCGCGAACGAATGCGGTTCGACGGCACCGTGGCGATGCCGCTCGGCGCCGCGTCGCTCGACGCGGCGATCCGCCGCCTCGAGACGGCCCGCGTCGACTCGGTCGCGGTCTGCTACCTGCACTCCTACCGTAATCCCAGGCACGAGATCGAGACCGGGCGCGCCGTCGCACGGCGGCTGCCGCGCGCCTACGTCTCGCTCTCGTCGGAGGTGCTGCCGCAGATCAAGGAGTACGAGCGCGTCTGGACCACCGTGGTGAACGCCTACGTGGGGCCGGCGCTGACGCGCTACCTCGTGCGCCTCGCGGCGGAGCTCCGAGCCCGGGGTTATCGCGGCGACGTCCTGATCATGCAGTCCCACGGCGGTGTGGCGCCCGTCCGTGAGTCGGCGCGCCTCGCCGCGGGCGCGGTGCTGTCGGGGCCGGCGGGCGGCGTCGCTGCGGGACGCTACGCGGCGCGTCTCCTCCGTGAAGGCAACCTGGTCACCTTCGACATGGGTGGCACGAGCACTGATATCGCGCTGCTGCAGCGCGGTGAGCCCCAGCTCACCGGTGAGAAGAGGGTCGGCCTCGCCAGGGTGGCGTTGCCCGCGCTCGACATCCATACGCTTGGCGCCGGCGGCGGTTCCATCGCGTGGGTGGATCCCGGGCGGATCCTGCACGTGGGCCCGGAGAGCGCCGGGGCCGATCCTGGTCCGGCGTGCTACGCCAAGGGCGGCACCCGGGCGACGGTGACCGACGCGAACCTGGTGCTCGGCTACCTCGACCCACGTAACTTCCTCGGCGGTCGGATCGCCCTCGACGCCGACGCCGCGCACCGCGCTGTCACCGAGGTCGCGCAGCGGCTCGGCACGAGCCTCCTCGCAGCCGCCGAGGGGGTCTCGCGCGTCGTCAACACCAACATGGCGGAGGGGATCAAGATCGTCTCGGTGCGCCGCGGGGTGGACCCGCGCCGCTTCGCGCTCGTGGCATTCGGCGGCGCCGCGGGGCTGCACGTCACCGAAGTCGCGCGGCTCCTCGAGATCCGGCGGGTCGTGGTGCCGTCGGTCGCCGCCGTCCTTTCGGCCTGGGGAATGCTGGCGACGGACCTGAGGCACGAACTGGTGCGTTCGCATGTCAGCGAGGTCGGCAGCCTGACCGCCCCGGGCCTCCGGCGGCTCTTCGCCCAGCTCGAGCGGCAGGGGCGAAAGCGGCTCGGCCGGTTCGACGGGCCGATCCGCGTGCACCGGTCGCTCGACATGCGCTACGGCGAGCAGATCTTCGAGATCCAGGTCCCGCTCGACGGGGTGGAGCTCGGGTCGCCCGCCCTGATGACCGAGATCGCGGACCGCTTCCACACGCAACACGAGGCGCTCTACGCCTACAGCGCTGCCGGCCAGGAGGTCGTCATCGTCAACGCGCGCGTCGCGGTCGTAGGCGAGCTGCCGGTGCTGCCTGCCCAGACCGCCGCGGGCTCCGGGCGTGCGACCGTGGGTCCCGCCCGCCGCCGCGTCTGGCTCGGCGACTGGACCGAGGTGCCCGTCTACCGGATGGACGCGCTCCCCGTCGGCCACGAGGTCAAGGGCCCGGCCGTCTTCGAGTCGGCGACGACGACCGTGCTCGTGCGCGAGGGCGAGCGCGTGACGATCACGCCCCACGGCTGGCTCGACATCCGCATCGGCTGAGCCGCGCCCTGCGCCGCAACGTCCTCGCCCTCGGCGCCGACTACGGGTTCTTCATGGTCGGGCTCTCGTTCGCCTCGCAGGCGACGATCCTGCCGGCCTTCGCGGCGTACCTCGGCGCCCCCAACGTCGCCATCGGCGCGATCCCGGCCGTGATGACCCTCGGGTGGTTCCTCCCGTCGCTCTTCGCCGCGGGTCACACGGAGGCGCTCCGCCGGAAGCTTCCGTTCGTGCTCCGCCACACGGTCTGGGAGCGCGCGCCGTTCCTCGTCCTGGCCCTCGCCGCGTTCGTCGCGGCCGAGCGTGCGCCGGGGCTCGCGCTCGGCGTCCTGCTCGCCATGCTCTTCCTGGTCACCGGCGTGGGAGGCGTGCTGATGCCGGCGTGGATGGACATCGTGGGGCGGGCGATCCCTGTGACGCTGCGCGGGCGCTTCTTCGCCCTCGCGAACCTCGCCGCGAGCGCCGTCGGCTTCGCGGGAAGTTTCCTGACGTCGCACGTGCTGGAGACGGTCCCGGCGCCGCGGAGCTACGGCATCTGCTTCCTGTACGCGTCGGCGTGCATGGCGCTCTCGTACGTCGCCCTCGCGCTCGTGCGCGAGCCCGCCACCTCGACCGCGGCGCCACCGGTCGCGCTCCGGACCTATCTCGCCCGCGTTCCCGCGCTCCTGCGCCGCGACGCGAATCTCCGCCGATTTCTCCTTGCGCGCGCCTTCGCGATCGCGGCGATGATGGCGAGTGGCTTCTACACCGTGTACGCGCTCGCCGCCTGGGACGCGCCGCCCTCCCAGGCGGGCGTGTTCACCACGCTCCTTCTCGCGGGCCAGGTGGCCGGCAACGTCACCCTCGGCTCCCTCGCCGACCGCATGGGTCACCGTGTCGTGATCATCGCGGGCCTCGCGGCGACCGTCGGCGCGAACCTGCTCGCGCTCGGCGCGCCCTCGCTCGCGGCGTTCGGCGCCGTCTTCGTCCTGGCGGGCATCCAGGGGGCGGCGATCAGCGTCTCCAACCTCAACGTGCTGCTCGAGTTCGCGCCCACGCCTCGCGAGCAGCCGACCTACGTCGGGCTTGGGACGACCTCGATGGCGCCGGTGGCGTGCGGCGCACCGCTCGCGGCGGGCCTCGCGGCGGACGCGTTCGGCTTCACCGCCGTCTTCGCGGCGGCGACCGCCGCCGGAGCGATCGGGCTCGCGCTGCTCGTCTTCGCCGTTCGCGACCCGCGACACTCTGGTCACCCGGACATAAACTGACCACCATCTGACCGCGCGGCAAGAGCCCGACGCCAAGAACCTTACCAGGCGGGCTCCGGCGTGGGCCAAACACTTCTTATAAATCGCAGGATTGGATATGCGGCATACCCTTTGCTCTTAAGCGGAAATGTGGGCGCGACTCGTTCGGCGGTCTTGATCTGCTGTCCGAAGAGTGATGCGCCCCACCAACAGAGGGAGGGAAAGGACGTGTCGGAGATGCGCCGGGTCGTCGCTCGATCGGAGCGCGGGTACACGCTCCTCGAACTCATCATCGCCATCGCCCTGATCCTCATCGTCACCGCGATAGGCTTTCCGTTGTACTTGAGCTTCAG
>Ga0209803_1000370_pt1 | contig 29690 bp, 32 predicted proteins | sample GraSoiAngelo_138_FD_185895 | JGI IMG/M metagenome (GOLD analysis project Ga0209803, IMG submission 185895) | Grasslands soil microbial communities from the Angelo Coastal Reserve, California, USA - 14_0929_09_40cm (SPAdes) (version 2) | ecosystem: Environmental > Terrestrial > Soil > Grasslands ...
CTCTGAAGGCAGTCAGGATACTGAGGGCCAATTACAAAGATCCACACGCGATAATACCCGCCAACGCTAACACGATAATTCTCCACCTGACCTTCGGCCTCCTCGCAATCGTCGGCTTTGTAATCGGAGGACTGGCCGGGCTTTAACATCCCCGTCGCAGGTTCAGATCTTGTTATATTCACACTATCAGCAAATCGGTTCTTGATACCGGGCGATGGCGCCGACAAGCATGGTGGACACGGTGCAGAAACAGAACGCTAGCCTTGAGGATCGCGTGTTCAAACTCAAGCTACAATGGATGATGGCGAAGGATGAGAATGAGCGGCGCAGGATAAGCGAAGAGATCAGGCGTCTCATCCAGACGACACCTTCAAAATAGCCCGTTAGTTCGCCTCTGCACCATCTCGTGGGACGGGTCGTTACGGACCAGCGAATCGCTGTTAAGCTATCAACCGCTCTGGCGTTCGGCCCGATCGGAATAATCTGGGCATTTCTTCCGATACAGCTGCGCTCCCTTGGGGCCTCGTTCTCACTAATCTCTCTAGTTGCGTTCATTCCGGCGATCGAGACGATTGTCCTCTCCCCAGTCTGGGGAGGGATTCTGGACTCTACGGGAAAGGGGACTAGGATTCTCGTTCTCTCGTTCCTTGTGCAAGCTCTTGGATTCTCTCTCTTCCCGTTTCTGAAGGATCCTGCACAGTTCGTGTTCGTGATTGCACTCATGGGACTATTCTCCTCAAGCTTCATTCCCATCTTTGCCGCACTGGCGACCGACAAATCCACCCAGTACGGCCGGGCTATCGGAGAATTCTGGACAGCAGCCTCACTAGGCTATGCATCGGCAACCCTAATCGGCGGAGTACTATTCCAATTCCTTGACCCCATCTATCTTTACGTTCTCGGAGCTCTCTACGGCTACTCAGGAATCCTGGTCATTTCCCTCCTAGCCAAACAAGGGCTTACCATCGCGAAATCCGTGATTCGCGCCGAGGGATATTGGAGTCTTCTCAAGCAGAGAAATATTGGAATTCTCTGCGGCGTATCAATTCTCGCACTCGTTTCATCCTCCTCATTCAACAGTTTCTTCACAATATACTTGGTGGATTCCCTGAGCGGGTCCCGGTTGATGGCGGGACTGGCCGCAACCGCGACAACGCTCCTCGGGGCGATCGCTTTTCGGGTCGTCGGTCCCTTGGACGATAGGATCGGTAGGAAACCTGTGTTCCTCTTGGGCGCTGTGGGATATGCGATCTATTTCGCGACGATCTACTTCGTCACCAACACTGTTGTGGTGACTATTTTGTGGACTCTTCCAATCTATCCATTGATCCAGGCCTCCGCCGCAGCACTGATGTCAGACTACACGACTATCGCTGATAGAGGAAAAGGCCTGGGAATCTTGGAGTCGGCAATTAGTCTCGGGGGCGGCATAGGGCCGTTGATCGGTGGAGTGATTGCGGACGCGACACAACTCCAGTCTGTTATTCTCTTCGCGTTTGCCGCCGCTCTCGGGTCAGCAACACTATCACAACTCTTTCTGCGAGAGCAAACTCAACATCGACAATCCTCTGATTTCCGACAGGCCAACCCAACTCCGATTAAATAACCCGGAATCAATCCCGACCATCGCTGGAGAGCCGAGATGAATCCCGAAGCCCAAGAGAAACGGGGATTCTTCTCCAAGATTCCTCGTAAACTAAAATGGCTAATTGTCGCCCTTGTCTTCAACAATGTCGCGATAGGCTACCTCCTTGTCTACCTCACAGCATTCTTTCCCGAACTAAACATCAGCGCAGGCATCGTAGGACTACTCCTCGGGCTAGAGGGAGCAATGGTTCTCCTCTCAATACCCCTCGGAATACTCTCCGACAGGAAGGGGCGGAAGAAACTGCTCCTGACCGGGACCTCTCTAGTTCCCCTTCCTATCATAATGATAGCCCTAACCGTCAACATCAGCCTCCTTGTTGTAGCCGCAATAGTTCTTGGGATAGCCGAGTCGGCCGCGCTGTCAACTTGGAACGCGATAATCGCTGATCAGACAGGCTTGGAAAACCGGGACGCCTCCTTCTCCCTCTCATTCATCCTTGGCAATGGAGGCGTAGCGTTCGGGTTCCTACTGCCAACATTCATCCCAGCCATCCAATCTTTGACTGGACTGAACTCGATCACCGTCCATCAGGACCTCCTAGTGCTCCTAGGACTAATCTCAGCTATCACGCCGGTCTGGCTGTTTCGCATCCTCAGAGGCTACAAGGAAACTCCAAACCCGTCAAAGCTGATCAGAGGCAAGAATTTCCCGACACTCCTAAAATTCTCCGGGATAAACAGCCTTATCGGACTCGGAGCAGGATTCATAATTCCTCTAATACCAACCTGGCTCTTCCTCAAGTTCGGAACGCCCGACACTTTTAGTGGGCCTTTACTCTCGCTGTCAAATCTCACAATTGCTCTGGCTGCGATCACTAGTCCCCGGCTATCAAGCAGGTTCGGCCTGCTCAAAGCAATAGTCGCGACGCAAGGGTTCTCGACAGTGTTTATGCTAAGCCTCGCGTTCGTCCCGGACGTTAGACTGGCCGGAGGACTCTACATCATTCGCGCAGCTTTGATGAATATGTCAGTACCCTTGCAGGACTCCTATCTGATGGGCATCATGTCCCAGGAAGAGAGGGGTCTGGCGAGCTCCATCAACACAGTCGTCTGGAGAATTCCCAACAGCATAACCACAGTGATAGGAGGCTTGATCCTGGCAACAGGAAGATTCGACATTCCCTTCTATTTAGCCGCGGTATTCTACGTGATCTCCATCTCATTGTTCTATACGCAGTTCAAGAATATTCGACCTCAGAGTTAGGTGAAATTTCGCTCAGCATCTTTTTAGCCACCGCGACACTCATTCAGAGCAGAGGTCAGTATTACGTCCCAAACCCACGCTCCAAGCGCCACGATATCACCGAGAGAGGTTCTGAAGAAATACGATGTAATTGCCGTGGTGGGCGCTTCGAAGAGCCCTGAGAAAGAAGCCTATACTGTACCCGCGTACATGAAAGAACACGGCTACACGATCATCCCGGTAAACCCGACTGCTGATCAGATTCTAGGCGAGACAGCCTACAAGAGCCTCATGGACCTGCCTCCAGACCTGGCGAAAAAAGTGGATATCGTGGATGCATTCCGTCCCAGCGAAGAACTTCCGCAGGTTGCACAACAAGTCATAGAAATGCGGAAAAAGTATGGCAGACCGTTCGCGTTCTGGGCCCAGCTCGGACTCGAAAACGAGGAAGCGAAGAAAATGCTGTCAGCGAACAAGATTCCCTACGTGATGAACGCCTGCCTCAGAGTCGTCCACAAGCTCCTGTAGCTGTCCCCCCGCGACTTCGGGACCAGGATTCAGTCTTCGGTGAATCATATCGTCCCACTAGGCCTGGTCCATCCGAAGATTCTATTCACGTTATGTGATGCTATTGAGTATGAAAAACGGTGCTAGGGAGTGACAGAAGATGGACGAGACGCTGATACTCAACCTTGTAGGAACTTTCGCATTCGGCTTGAGCGGTGGAATACTTGCAGTCAGGAAGAAAATGGACCTATTCGGAGTCCTAGTGATATCAGTGGCAACCGGGCTTGGCGGTGGAATAATGCGCGACCTAATCCTCGGGCACACTCCCCCGATGACGCTGGTTGACTGGCGCTATTTGGCCGCTGCCGGGGTCGCGGGACTCCTGGTCTTCTTGGATTTCCGCCAAATCGTCCGATGGAGCCGGTTCGTCACAGCTTTCGACGCGGCGGGACTAGCTATTTTCACCGTTACGGGTACCACAATAGCTCTCTCGGCTGGGCTTAGCCCAGTGCCAGCCTCATTGCTGGGAATGCTTACAGGTATCGGCGGGGGAGCTCTAAGGGACATTCTGGCAGCGGAAGTGCCGCTGGTGCTGAGGAGCGAGATATACGCAGTCGCTTCCTTACTCGGAGCAATCATAATCGCTGTGGCCAACCAAGCACAAACTCTGGGACTTCCCGCTGAGATTCTCGCCGCTGCAGCCACTTTCGCTCTTCGAATGGTCAGCGTTTGGAGAGGCTGGAAGATTCCAATAGCCCACCCGGGAACACGATAGGCTTTTTCTTGATCTAGATCATTTCGATGTTATCGGGGGAGACGCCTAGCGTTGCGAGTTCGTTCTTGGCTTGGTCTCGGTGGTCTCCGTGGAGGATGATGCGACCGTTTTCTAGGTCGCCGCTGGTTCCAAGACTCTGCTTCAATTTGTGGGCTAGTCCGGGCAAGTCGATGCTATCCCGGATAAGATCGTGGGGCTGGACAACGGTCACAAGCCTTCCGGAATGATGCGTCTCCAGCCGGACGATAAAATGGGCGGATTCCCGATCAAGATGCTTCAGTATGTCGCGGAACTCGAGATCTTCACTTTCTGTTGACAAAGGACGACTTCGCTACCTAGGGAGGGACGACGAGTCTCTTCTACCTTATCTCCGGGCACTGGTCGGCAATGATAAGACCGCGAATGGCTAGTGTTCGGAGAGGTTGGAGATTCCCAACCAGCAACCAGAGAACATGATAGGGACGAGAATTGTCCCGGTTTCCTCGTGGACCAAGTCGTCGGTGTCCTGTGAGGCTCGGGTTTGTTTTGCTAACCTTCCTTGTGCTCTTCGACGCGCTTATCAGACCATTCATGTCCGCAATGGGTGCACTTGTAGTTGTACTGAAATTCCTCCACGTCGACGACCACTGGAACTCCCGGGCCACGTACATAACCACCCCTACTACCAACCGGACCACCCGTCCCGCCCAGTTGTCTTCGGCGTTCCTGTCTTTCCATATGAACAAGTTGCTTGCCCTCAACCTTTACATGAAATCTGCGTCCACATCCCGGGCAGAATCTGAAAAACTCCGTTTCAAGTCCACCGTGAGTGTTGATCCCACGCGAATCCGGCCTGTTGGGGCAGGGAGTCAAGATGAGGAATGGGGCACGAGATGATGAGTCTACGACTTTTTCTCAGATCGCATCCCAAGACGGACATTTGTTCAAAGTTGCAACAATCTATTCATTTCTTGTGTTTGGAATCTATTAAGACTATCTTGCGGGGGATCCGCCTAGTTGTCGGACGTGGTTGAGAATGCTAGGTTTGCTAGTCGTTTGAAAGTGTTCAATCTCGTAGCCCGAGGAGGGTTCGGACTCCGAAGCCGTACCAGAATTCAATAGTTGTGATTCGGAACTCTTTCGGCCGAATCTAGCCGAGGCACAGGAGAACAAAGCTCAACTCTCCTCCTGATCTCCTCCATGGGATGGAACGGTTAATTGCGAACAGTCTCAGCCTACCCTGACGATGTTGGGCGGCCTCGCGTCTTGAACCAAACTTCTGATGATGACCCCTGGTTGGGGACACTGGAACGCTTCCCGACGGTCTACCATGCTCGCGCATCATGGCTTTACGATATCAACACTGAGAGTTTGCAGAAGGCGATCTTCGCAGGCCTCAGATCACTTGCTCAAGAGAAAAAACCTCTAGAAATCACGGTCGCGGATATTCCCGGGTACCAGCCGGGAGGAGTCGTGTTCAGGTTCGGAGTCGGTAACAAGGACGGGTTCGACATTCTCGACGCCAAGGAAGTGGAGAGAGTGATTCGTCGGATAGAGGAGAAAGGAACGTTCAGAACCCTGGATCTAGTCTTTCATCTTCACTACTCTCTGGATGATGGTAAGAGACACAAGGTCCACCAAGACCAGTACCTGGCAAGACTGACCTTCCAACCTGGACGGGTAGAACTCCTGCTCCACCATCTGAAGGGAGTCAGAAGGCTCGCCCCTGACGAGCTAGTCCGCATCCTGCTCTCAGCGACCAACCGCGAATTGGGTCAAAACAAGTATCCGGAGTTGGAACTGGAAAGCCTAAGCAGCACTTAGTTGACTACGGGTAGGAATCGGTCTTCGCTGACTGATGAGCTGAGGTTGCCGAATATCGGAAGTTGGTAGCTGCAGTTTGTGCATCTGTTCTTTTCATCTAGGTTCCATCCAGTAATGTCGAATCCGTATCTTTTGATCGCGATGTTCTTGCATTCTGGACAGTAGGTATGTTCCCACGGATGCCCGGTAACATTCCCGACGTAGACGTATCGCAGTCCCTCTTCTCTCGCTACTCTGCAGTGCTCTTCTAGAGTTTTCACTGGAGTACTCGGTAGGTGCATGAGCTTGTAGTCGGGATGGAATCTGAGGAAGTGGACTGGCACGTCGGGTCCAAGGTTGTCATAGAGCCAGCGGCTCAATTTGCGTGCCTCATCTAGATTATCCCCAATCTCGGGGACGACAAGGTCCGTGATCTCGATGTGCGTCTTACCTCTGTCTCTGATCTCTTGTATCGTCTGAAAGATTGGTTGCGCATCCGGTATTCCGATATACTTTCTGACAAAGTTCGTTTCCCCACTGCCTTTGAAATCAACCGTTATGCAGTCGAGAAAATCATCCATCATCGCAACAGTATCCGGAGTATCGAACCCATTCGAGACGAATATGTTGATGAGTCCATTCCTACGCGCCTCGACTCCGATGTCGTGGGCGAACTCCATGAATATGGTCGGTTGGTTGTACGTGTACGCAATCCCCTGACAACCATGGCTCAGCGCCAGGCTTACCACGTCAGGAGGCATTAGATCGGTTCCTTCCACCTTCCTTCTCTGACTGATGTCAAAGTTCTGGCAATAAGAGCAAAGCCAGTTACAACCAGTCGTAGCGATGGAGAATATTTTCGACCCCGGCATATAGTGGACAACCGGCTTCTTCTCGATCGGGTCAATATGTCCAGTGATCACTTTTCCATAGACTAGGAGTTGGAGTTTTCCGCCGATGTTCTGTCGCACCCCGCATAGACCCACTTTTCCCTCGGGAATGTTGCAGTATCGAGCGCATGCTGTGCATCTGACCCTTGAATCGGCCAGTGTCTGGTAGAGGAGTGCTTCCTTGATCGTTGATTTCACCATGATCGGCGGGAAACGGATTTGAACCCGCCTTTGCTATAGGTAGATTGACCGGTTCGGCTTGAAATTGCTTTCCTTACCCTGTAGGCGATAGGTTTGCAGGAGACGCTCTACAGGCCAGCACGGAGCGAACAGAGCCACGAGGTATCGTGTGAGATCTGCAAAGGAAACCGGCTAGTTTGCGTTCAGAACTCTTCCCGGTGTCCAGTCTTCCTCAGGGCGAAGAGTTTGGTTGACATCGAGAAGATGGTGGGGAAGACCGAGTTTTTCGGACCTTCTCCTCCAGGCGTCTTCCTGGGCAGCTATGGCTATCCGAACCTTCTCGCAGGTCCTCTCGTCCCTGTGTTGCAGGAGCCGGACCCGTCCTTGCTCGATTCGCCGGACCGATGGCTTGACAAGTCGATAGACGAGCTGATACGATACAGGTTCGGCTTGGTTCGGGGAAAGTCCACGGTAAGGGTCCAGGACGCCCGTAACCCGGACAAGACATTGTCACTTGTCCAGGAGATTGTGATGTCAGAGACCCCAACTGACACCGAGCTGGTCTTGAAGAAGAAACCGTACGTGAAAATCAACCTTCTAACGAGAAGCTCGCCTCACGGACCGTCAGGAGTTGTAGAACGGCTCAGCCTTGCCAGCAACCCAGATGTCCCGCGACAAATCGACAAGGTCGTATCCGACACCGACCTCTCCGCCAATGAGGGGGCTCAATCTCTCTACCAGAACGGAATATCACAGCAACACATTGTCAGAATGTTCTCCATCGGACTTTTGGGAGCTAGCAGAACGCGAAGGCTGGTCCCGACGGAATGGAGCATCACAGCGATTGATGATATTCTAGCGAGAGACCTTCGAGGAAAAGTACTGGATCATCCTCGCCTAGATGAGTTCCGCTTGTTCAGCGCCCACGCTGTCGGCAACAACGTACACGTCCTTCTACTTCCGACAAGCTGGATGTTTGAAGCCCTGGAAGGCTGGTTGACAGGGCCAAGACCAGAGGTTTTCGGCGATTATGAACTCAACAAGGGAAGGAAAGACTATCCCACAAACATTGCAGGCGCTTATCACGCTTCACGCCTCCCTGTCTTGGAATATCTCGACCGAAATCGGAGACAAGCCGGGGCAATCGTCTTCCTTGAGGTGACGAAGGAATGGGTCCCACTCGGAGTTTGGAGATTCCGGGAACTCGCGAGGAGAGCGCTTACGGGAGACCCGTCCCTGTTCAGGAGTCTTGAGGAGGCTCTCTCGGAAGCATGGAAGCGATTGCTCATTCCCTCCAGAAATTGGTCGGAGGCGAGTCGTTTGCTAGGCTACTACAAAGCACAGAAACAACTGTCCCACTGGACGTGACTTTTCGACCTCAATGAGTTTCTTCGGAACAACAGGGTCGCGCTAGTAATTTCGCAGAATTGACAGAGATGATCCTAAGACCAGTAATGGACCAAGAGTCAGAACAAACGCTCCAACTACCGCTTGACCTAGGCCGAATAGAGTGTAAGCTCCGCTGGAGAAGAACGTCTCAACGCCCGGTATGTAGAGACCTGAGACACCAATCAAGAAGTAGAGAGCAGGCGATGCCACTTCTTCTCAGTGACGCCCAGCGCAGCGACTAAGATCGTCAGCCCCGTGGAGTATCCCCCGATAGCAGTCGTGAGTCTCCAGGCTGCCGCCAACTGGTCAGCTTGGGTTTGGCATGGAGAGGGAACCAGGCAAGCATGCCTGGACGAGTACCCGGTAGACGCCAAGGAAGAGAAAGTGATGATTGGGATCGCGAACATCAACAAGCCCCCGAGCAACGCAAGTTTGAACTGCGCAGTCAGCAGAGTTTTCTTGACAGGCCCCTGTTGAGGGAGTGTCGTGAACAGTCTTTGGCGAACTCCGTTCGCTACGACAAGCCAGTAGCTGAGGAGTGTGTAAAATGCCATATCTATTTCGAAGTTGGCCCAGTCATAGCTCACAGGATAACAAGCCCCGAGACCAGCTGCATGGCAACCACCAAGTTTCCACGCGTAGGGAAAATTAGAGAACAGGGTAAGCTCAAACCCTACGAGAACAAGCAGCGGTAGCAACATGAGCATTCTTAGGAGAATAATTGATCTCATTGGGTCCCGACGACGTGTGAGCTCCGGTCCGGGACAATAGTTGGATTGAACCAATGTTTTCCAAACGAGGTTACGTGGAAGGAAGATCTCGATTAAGGCAGACGGGCTGATGTGGTAAGCTACTATAAGCAACAGTCGTTTCTGGATCGGTAAGTAGGCTCGAAGGGCTTGATGAAAGGATACACGCGAACAGGCGATAGGGGTGAGACTGGTCTCTATGGCGGGACCCGGGTAGGAAAAGAGAACCCCAGAGTAGAAGCGTACGGGGCGGTTGATGAACTCAACTCGCAGCTAGGATTGGCCCGGGCGATTGCGAAGGATGCGAAGACTAAGAAGATTCTGAAAGGCGTTCAGGAGGATCTCTTCACATTGGGCGGGGATCTTGCTTCAGAGCTTGTCAGCGCCAACGTGCCGCGAATTGGCAAATCCCATGTTGATAATTTGGAGAAGACGATTGATTCGATTCACAGCGGGCTGAAGCCTCTGCGAAGATTCATCCTTCCGACAGGAGGCGTTGCCGGGGCCCAGCTTCACGTCGCCAGAGCGGTCTGTCGGAGAGCTGAGAGACGCGTTGCAGCATTGGCCAAGATAGAGGCGATTAATCCGGAGGCGATTCCATACGTGAACCGCTTGTCAAGCCTCCTTTTCGATCTTGCCAGGTTGGCGAACCAGCGAGAAGAGGTCAAGGAGGAGGAATGGACCCATGAATGAAGGCTGCATCTTCTGCGAAATAGTCTCGAAAGAAGCAGGAGCCGTAATCGTTTTCGAGGATGAGCACTCGCTCGCATTCCTTGACATCCATCCTCTGAACCCTGGACATACACTGGTGGTCCCGAAGAAACACTATCCAAGTATGGCTGAGATGTCGCCCCTAGAAGTGGGGAGGGTTTTCGTTTCCGTGGCCAAGGTCATGAAAGGGGTCATGAGGGCCTCGAAGGCTGACGGAATCAATATTGGTCAGTCGAACGGTCGAGCCGCGTCCCAAGAGGTCTTCCATATGCACGTCCACGTTATTCCACGCTACATTCACGAGCTGCCCGAAGGTTTCCCTGAACGAAAAACCGCGAGCACCGCTGATCTAGAACAGATAAGCAGGAAGATCAAAGCTGCAATCGAGCCCTAGACCGAAAGAACGGTCCGAACTTGGAGTTTGGAGCCTCAAGCCTAGGAACAAATCCATGTTAGAACCGGGCCTAGTTTCTCCTCTCAACGTCACTTTAGCCTGAGTCGAGGAAATGTGGATACACGGTTCCTTCTTTTTGGCCTTCTCGCAAATCTCGTAGAAATAGGATTGGTGCTTTGGGGACTTGCAGCTCAGGACATATTAGTCCTTCTGACGACAGTGATTATCGCTAGCATTATTCTCACTGTGATTGGACTTCTAAGGAAAGGGTTCGTCAGCGCCGACGCCGCTGGCCTCATGATATTTGGAAACTCTCCCATCTGGGTGTTTGGGTCCTTGTATTTGACCTGGTCCATTGTAGGCTACTACGAAGAACTTTCCCGTTGTCAAGAATACTCCGTTGGTATTACCAGCGCTTTATACGATTGTCAATCGGCACAGTATGATCTGTATTTGCTCTGGCTATTTGTTGCAAGCCTGACAATAGCCGCGGTGGTCACCTTTGTCTTACTTTTCCGCCTTAGAAAACTATCAATGCAGAACTAAACTTGAAAAGGGCAGTCAATTCGGACTCAGATCGTTATGCGGTGTAGCCGAATAACACCAACTTGTTTTGACAGCAAACGGAACGATTCGGGCATCTAGCCATAAGGTGCCTTAACGTCGGGGTGCCGAACCGGGGTCTTGACTGATTTCAGTACTTGCTCGGAAATCTTGAACCTGACGAGTGGCTGACTTGTATTCACAAGATACACTGGGTCGCCATCGCCTTGATACTTGTCTATTCTAGACACGTTAGACAATTCGAGCCTTGCCTTCAGGACAGTTCCGTCGGTAAGATGATACTCGTTCCACTTCTCCTCGCCCATCCGATCAAAGTCAAGGCTTGCGACGACCTTGTAGCTTGACGGGTCTCCCAGGTTGAGCTGAGTTGTCGAGGGCTGGCCTCTGAGGTTCGGAGCGCCATGAGTTGCAATGATGTTCTGGGCGTTCATGTTGTAGGCGGGTTGTCCTTGCTCATTCAGTCCCCTGACAACTTTGATGACAACAAGCTTCACGAAGAGCTTGGTCTGATCCTCCAGCTTGTACTTGACCCATGGCTCAGAAATTACCGTGAACTCCATCGGTGTCATACTCGTGAGGTCTACTGTTGACTGAGGCTGCTTCTGGCTGGAACCGGATTCAGACGACATTGTCAACCTATACTCAACGTAGCTTTCCTATGAACATTTACGAGAAGACAAGTGGAAAACCGACCTCATAGGGTGATAGTGACACGACTCATGAGATTGGAAAAAGAAAAAGGTTGACCCTGGCTTTTTTGGCCAGAGCCTAGTTTTTGTTTGTCTATTCTTCTGCTTCTGTTGGTGTTACCGTCAGCTGCGTGAGTTTCTCTCCGCGAAGAACCGATATGTTGACGTGCCTTCCGATGGCTTTGTCGTCTAATAGTCCGCGAAGGTCGATGAGGCTCTCAACCGGTTTCCCGTCCAGCTTCACGATGACATCGCCTATTGCTAGGCCTGCTTTCTTCGCAGCGCTGTCCTGGTCTACGCCGTAGACGATCAGTCCAGCGTCCTGGCCGATACCGGCTTGCTCGGATAGATTGTCGGGGAGGTTGATGCTGTCTGCGGTTATGCCCATGTATGCTCGCTTGATTTTTCCGTCGTGCATTAGCTTGTCGATGACGCCTTTGACGGTGTTGACTGGTACTGAGATTCCGCGGTTATTGGCGTACGCAGCGTTGATCCCGATCACTCGACCCCTAGCGTCGACCAATGGTCCGCCGGAGTATCCTGGGTTGAGACGGGCGTCTGTGACGACGACCTTGTCCATTGTGCTTCCCCACCATCCGCGTACGCTGTAGGCTGGGTTTGTCACGATTCCTGATGTAGCACTTGGTTGTCTGCCGAATGGATTGCTGACTGCGAGGACGAACTGTCCGACTTTGAGGTTGTCGGAGTTTCCTGGTTCGACTGGTGTGAGGTTGTTCGAGTCTATCTTCAAGAGTGCAATGTCAGAGTATGGGTCTCGTCCCACAACTTTTGCTGTGTGTTTTGTTCCGTCGCTGAAGCCTACTTCGACTTCGCGCATGTCGCCGATGACGTGGTTGCTTGTGACGATGTGTCCGTCTTTGCTCCAGACGGTTCCTGTTCCGCCTCTCCATCTTCCGGCTCCTACCCGGACAACGGATTGAGAGACTCTCTCTGTAACGTCGACTATTGCGTCGGAGATTGATTCAAGTATCGCTGACGAATTTGTTTGTTTACTCATTTTTTCACCTTACCCATGTAGGGTGGGTGGAGCTATTTGTTGACCGAGGAGCCCGGAGCCGGGTCACAAGCTAGGCGAAAGACATGTCCGGAAAGAATGCGACCGGTGTCAAGAGGTTTCGGCCACGCCTGGGTCCGCCATAGAGTTGTGAAATGTGGCCCATGAGCTGGTGTGACGCTTTCACTGCTTGGCTGACGTCTTTTTCTTCTCCGACCTTGGCGTCGATACTGAGGTAGTTCTCGGTGAACTTTGCATCGATTTGGATGTTCTCCTCCGTTATCCATTTGAGAACCAAGCCCTCGTCAGTCTGCGAATAACCCAGCCAGCGAAGGCTTCCGAACCATCGACCCTTGAGACCGGCGATTATTCTCTGGACGTCGATATCACGTGGCAGGAGTGATTGGACGATTGGGATTCGTGGTTGGGTTGAACCTAGGGGACGAGCGACCTGTTGGCTGCCCCTGTTGGTCAGTCGATATCCTTCGGAGACTTTCTCCAGGAGGCCTTCATCTTCTAGTCTGTCGAGAACCCTAGACAACATTTCCTGGTGCACCCCGAGCAAACGCTTCAGTCCATCGAAGGCGAAGACCGTCAAGCCTTCATCCTGAATTGCATGGAGAATGTTGCTGTCCCTCGGTGTGAGGTCGATGTCTTCAGAATGCTCAAGCTCTGAGAATCGGCCGAGGTTCTCTTCCGTGGTGACCATCAATGGTTCTAGCTGCTTGGCTTGATTATAAACCTGGTAGTAGACGGCTACCAAGTAGGTTGCTCCAAGCGTATCAAGTAAGCCCGACTTGACCGGTGAAAAGCGGGGCGCATAAATATCCGCGAATCCCACGCTGTTCGTAACATGTCTCCGAGGAGTATGACACCGCCGAAAGACGATGCTGAGTATTTCGAACGATTAACCAAATCGGTCTTTACAGCAGGCCTCAACTGGAGTGTGGTCGAGAACAAGTGGCCTCATTTCCAGAAAGCTTTCGGCCAATTCTCCCTTCCAAAAGTCGCGAAGTTCAACGAGAAAGACATCAAGACCTTGATGGGCAATACAGGAATCGTCCGTAACGAGAAGAAAATAAGAGCCACCATCCATAACGCGGGCGAGTTCCTGAAACTGCGGCAAGAGTTCGGTTCAGTCAAGAAGTACATCGACTCGTATGGCAAAGACGAGGAGCGATTGCAGATCAACGTTCAGGATAGATTCCAGCATGTCGGCCCTTCGACCGCTAGAACATTTCTCTGGTCGTCCGGATGCCAACTCACTCCAAATAAGGAAGAGAAGAAGTGGATGGCTGGCCACAAGTAGGCTTCCACTGACAAAGGATTCTTGCGAGCTGGACCCTTGTTTCCATCCTCTACAGTATTGACTAGTACCCCTCATACTTCACGGTAAGCCCAGTCCCCCACAGGACCTCCCGAGAGGCGCAAGAGAATGGACAACAAGAGTGGCTCCTTCACTAGTCGTGACCTCGCCCTTGTAGCAGGAATGTCCGCCTTGTACCTTGGGTACAGTTACGTCTCCGGCGTGACGCTCGGACACACGATCAGAGAGATAGACCTGTTCTTCTTGATATCCGCGGTTTCACGATACTGGTTTCTCTGACTCGCAAACATTGGACCGCAACCATTCTAGGAACTGTCACCGGTCTAATCCTTGTCACAACACCAGGAGCCCCGCTGGCGGTGACTCTCGCCCTGATTCCTAACGGGATAGTCTTCGACCTAACTTTGCGCCCAGGGGATCACATCTTCGACAACTTATCGAGGGAACGTTTCATCGTGGCCGGAGCCCTAGGCAATCTGGCAATGGCAGTGTTCGGTCTAGCAATGCTTCAGGCGTTTGGATTTTTCCATGGCTTCGGAGTTTCAACCCTCATAGTCATCTGGGTTACCGCTCTTGTCGGTGACACTCTCGTAGGAGCCTTGGGAGCCTTGTTTGGGACGGCGGTCGTGAGGCGTCTAGGGGAGCGTGTAAGGTCCCCACTAGTTCGCTGAGTCCCAACAATAAGATTTTGCGGAATACGACTCAATGGGCAGTAAACCAGTTACTGTGCGAGCACCAAGCTCTCGAACAGTAATCCCTTTGACAGGTTGGCGAGGTTCACAACCGACTTTCCGTCTTCCTTGGCGAGTTGTTGTCTTGCTGGTGGCTCTTTCAAGTAAATCGGGCTTCGCTCGCTGATCCGTTCCTCGTAAATTGGCACTGTCTCGTTCTGGTAGAAGACGCCTATCGGGATCTTGTCTCCCCATTCTCTCGATTTCTCTATGACCTGGAGAAGGTTCTTGTCAACCTCGTCCTCGCTCATGTCCGCTGTTATTCTGCCGTTGTAACCTGTGCTCTCGAGATCGTAGGTTCGTGGCATCGGTCTCTTTGTCGCTGGGTCAATACGATCCTCTCCGCCATACCATTCTTTCGTGTTGATGTCGTTGTATGTTGGACATGGTTGCAGCGCGTCTATCAGGGCGAAGCCTTTGTGGGCGACGGCCTTCTTGATCATCTCCTTGAGATGTCTAGTATTGTACGCATAACTGCGGGCGATGAAGGTGAAGCCTGAGGCGAGGGCGAGCATTATAGGGTTGATGCTGGAATTGATGTTCGGCTCAGGCAACGATTTCGTCTGCATTCCCAAATGCAACGTAGGTGAAGCTTGCCCCTTGGTCAAACCGTAGACGCCGTTGTCGTGGATAATGTAGGCCATGTCGATATTCCGCCTTCCTGCATGAACGAAGTGTCCTACTCCTATTCCCAGTCCGTCGCCGTCTCCTCCAACCGCGATCACTTCTAGATCGGGGTTCGCGAGTTTGGCGCCTTGCGCATACCCCAAGACCCTACCGTGCAGCGTGTGGATTCCGAAGGCGTTGGTGAAATGGACAAGCTTGCTGGAGCAACCGATTCCGGAAAACAGTGCAACCTTGTTAATGTCCACCGGCATCTCGGTGAGAGCCATTTTCAAGGAAGCTTCGATGCCGAAGTCTCCGCATCCTGGACACCAGTCGTTATGGACCTCAGTCTTCAGATCAGTGAGCTTAAGCGCCATGAGTTAGTACGACTCTCCTATTTTGTGCAGGATTTGATATTACTTGTTTAACTGATTGGTAGATCTCGTCCTGTGACATCGGTCTGCCATTGAATTTGACAATCTTGTTCTTGACATCTATCATCGTCTTTTCCGCTATCACGGCTGCCATCTGACCTGAATAGTTCTGTTCGATTCCGACAACGAGCTTGGCCCCGGCAAGCTTCTGCTTGACGGTCTCTGTTGGGAAGGGACTTACGAGCCTTATCTGGAGAAATTCCACTCCAATACCGTCTCTCTCCAATAGCTTCATCGCGTCCAGAATCGGTCCCTTCGTCGATCCCCAGCTTACGATTGTAACATCGGCTTGCTTCTTTGATGAACGGAAGAAGTTGAACTTCTCATCCTCAGGAATCTCCTTCGCCGACGTTTCCAGCTTCGTCATCCTCTTCGTCATCATTTTCACTCTGTTGTCCGGGTCTTCCTCGATATGTCCCATCTCGTCATGCTCGTCTCCGGTGTTCCAGAACCGGTAGCCAGGCATTCCGAGAACTGCCCTCGGCGAGACCCCGTCCTCAGTGAAAGCAAATCTTCTGTACGGCTCCCCATTACCATTTCCTTGATGGTCGCCCTGGATCAGCTTTCCCCTTTGGATTGGGACAAGATCGGCCTTTGGTGGCGAAATGGTCATGCTGTTGTTCGCTAGTCCCTTATCGATTAGGTGTATGCTGGGCATCTGGAATCGTTCTGCATAGTTGAAAATTCTGATAGCGTCGTAGAAGCTTTCCTCCATGTCCCCTGAGCATAGTACGATTCTCGGAAACTCTCCGTGGGCGGCGCTGAGGATGAACTTCAGATCTCCCTGCTCATGCCTCGTCGGTTGTCCCGTCGCTGGACCGCCTCTCTGGTAATGGGTGATGACGAGCGGAACCTCGTTCATTCCCGCCCATCCCAATCCCTCGACCATCAGGGAAAAGCCGGGACCCGACGTGGAGGTTGCGGCTCTCGCTCCTGTCAACGCAGCCCCAGTCGCCATAGTTATGGCCGCGATCTCATCCTCCGTCTGTGTCACAAGAATCGAGCCCTTTTGGCTCAGATTGTTACCTGCAGAGATATCGAAGTTTCCGTGCGACTCTAGGAACTCGCTCTCGTCAGCAGCAGGGGTTATAGGGTAATAGGTCTGGACCCTGCAACCGCCCACCAGCTTACCAAGTGCAACTGCTTCGACACCCATTAGCAACAACCTCGGTTGGTTCTGAATAGGTTGGAGTTGGAATGGAAAAGGTTGTTTCAACTGCGTCTTGGCCGCGTCGTAGGCGAGCTTTGCGCCTATCTCGTTCATGTCGACGACCTTCTTCTTGCTGGCGAACGCTCTCTCTATCGACTGGTTGAGGTAGGTCTCGTCGAAACCGAGGATTGCGAAGGAGGCTGAGACTGAGAGGACGTTGACGATTCTTGAGAGCTTGCTCAGCTGGTGCTCTCCAATCTGGGCCGCCGTCTTCGCAATAATGTCATTGTATTGAATTGGGAAGAGGTTGACGCCTCTTTTCCTCGCTTCGTCGAGTATTCCAGTAACGGTTCCGGGCAGACCCTGCTTTGCCAGTCTAGCCTTGATCCTCAAAACGACCGGAGTCTCGATCGTATCGACCCTGTCTATCTCGATATTCGCAAATGTTGGATCGTAGAGTATTCCTCCGCCAGAGGTTACTTCGTCAGCATGACGGATAAGGGTCTCTGCATCGAAGGTGGCCAAGACGTCCACGTTGTTTACATGGGATCTAATCTTGTCGCCGTTTACCCTGACTTCGAAGTAGCTATGCGGCCCTTTGATGCTCGAGTAGTATTCTCGGAGCCCGAAGGTCCAGAGCCCACCCAGAACGCACGCTCCAGCGAAAATGTTGGCGGAAGAATCTACTCCGCTGCCCTGCGGGCCGCCTGTCATCCAAGACAGATCGTTGACCTTGACAATCGCGCGACTCACCGTTTTAGCCTCCCGTAGCCTTGTCGTGGCCGATTGCGCAGTCACATCGTTCATTCTCGGCGCAGTAGGGACACGCACACTGACAGCTGTCCATTTCATAGTTGCAGTTTGGGCAAGCATACACGTCGCTTTCAGCGGTCAGAACAATCCCCCCGCTCACAATCGTTAAGAACGGTGGTTTGACATAAGGCTTCACCCGGGCAATTCTTGATCTATAATCCTAGTCCAATGCATTCTTACTACTTGAATAAGATTAATGAACGCCGAAATCGACGAAGCTGAGGAAGAATATGAATCGGAAAAAACAATGGATAGGCGCATCAATTCTACTCGCAACATTCCTCATCGCCATTCCGGTACTAACCCCTAGAGCCATCGCCGGCCCAGTTACCAAGACATGTCTTGGGTGTGGGATCACGATTCTTTCGCCAGGGTCAAACGGTGCACTCAACAACCAATCGACAGTCGGTCCAACGTTCCTCGTCTCCTTCGCTGTCAAGAACTTCACCCTCGTTCAACCGGGCACCCACAACGATGTTAACATCACCAACTCCCAAGGCATACAAGAAGGCCACATTCACGTCTTCGTCGACGGCAACTACTACGAGATTTGGACAAGCTCGAACGGAATACCGCTTACTCTCAACAGCGGCTCTCACACGATCAAGCTTCAACTCGTCAGCGACTTCCACCTACCCTTCAGCCCCGACATCACTGGCTCTACAACTGTAACTGTGGGCAACGGAGCAGACACAATACAATCGACAGCAATGAACGCACAGAACTATAGCCTAGGCGCGCTAATAGTCTCAGTAATCGCACTGATCTTAGTGGCCTATGTTGCGTTCAAGCCCAAGCCAAAAACTGCATAGACGCAGCCCCAACAAAGGGGCACCTCCCCTTTTTCTCAAGACTTTCACATTATTGACACTCGTGATCGTAATTAGTCCACTAATTCAGACTGAATCTATCAAGGCCAGCGTTCCAGGGCAAGCAAATGTTAGCATAATCGACAATGCATTCCTCTCCAAACATATCAATGTCACAACGGGCACCACTGTGATCTGGACCTATGCAAGCAACTGGAGCAGCCTACACACAGTCACCTCGGTAGGGAATACCACCCAAGACGGAAGCCCTTTGTTAAACAGTGGGACACTCCACCCAGGCCAAAGTTACAGCTATACCTTCTACCGACCCGGCCTCTATACGTACCAGTGCTCCTACCATTTCACAACTCCTGCAATGAGTAACGCTTGGGTCAACGTAACTGGAGCCCCAGTTACGCCTCCTCCTACGCAGAATCCTCCGCCCGACCACACCCTCATCACAATTATTGCAATAACAGTAGCCGCAGTGATTGTAGCAATGCTTGCCCTGTTTGTCAGGAAGAAAAAACGATGGGCTTCGGTTGCTCCAACTTCACCGATAAACGCAAAGCCGTAGAAAATAGACCAATCAACCGCGTATCAGCGACGAATTACGCAAGACTCTCCGGATAGGTAATCTGGGTACCCTCGACATGAGCCCATCTTGTCAGTGATTGTTTCGTCCGCTTTTTGATCGTCATGATATGCTCCACCTGAACCTCTCGAATAGTCAAAGCGTCACCGATTAGCCACCGATGGCATCGCCAGGGCAGAACCTCCGCACACATGATAGCAACATGACCATCTTTAGCTAGCTCAATCAGTTGGTCGATCCCGTTCGCGAACTCTTGCGTCTGCATATAATCAGCGAATCCTCTGAAGGAAGAGTTCCTCCAACCCATGTTCGGGGAATCTGCCTTGGGATGGCGCAAGCCGCCCAACTGCTTCATTAGAACGTAGTCTATGGCGGACTCTTTCAGTTTCCTGGAGAGTGTTTCTTGGTTGAATTGGGGGTTGTGCCTTGAGCGTGGGATAGTGCGGATATCAACAAGTCGTGCGACGCCATGGGCTCGCAGGATGCCAATGAAATCCTCAAGCGTCCTTGTTGAGTGTCCGATTGTTAGAATTAGCACCGAGAGATGCTCAAGATTTTGTCGGGAGGACCTAGGTTATTGTTTATGGAATTTTGGAATATCTTTCACGTAGAAACAGTCATCGATTCTCAACAACAACGAGACAAGCTCGAACGCCCGGTGAATGTTGGCCCTGTTTACTGAAGCAAGCTCGATCACATTCGCTTCGAACATGTCAATGCATCCGTTCTCTCCCACACCTATTGCCTGCCCTCCGCTTGAGTGATAATTGCGGAGCTGGATCATCATATCAATGGGATCGAGGCCGCAGTTGGCTGAGAGGCGCTCTGGGATTTTTTCTAGAGCGTCCGCGAACGAACTAATTACGAATTGGTCCCTTCCCTCGAACGTTAGGGCAAATCTTCTGAGCTGCGAGGCCAACTCTACGAGGATCGCTCCTCCGCCAGGAACCACTTTAGGGTTCGAGCGCGAATGCTTCAAGATGAGAAGCGCTCTCTTCACGGTCTTTTCCTGCTCCAGAACAAGCTCGGGGCTACTGCCACGAAGCAAGAGCGTGGACCCTCCGTCGCAATGAAGAATCACGATGTCGTCGGGTTTGATCTTGTCAACTTCGAGCTTCCTCGCAATCCCCAAGTCCTCTTTCCGAAGCTGGTCAGCATTCCCGACAATAGTGGCTCCAGTAGCTTTTGCAGCCGCCTCGAACTCATCGGCAGCTACGAAATGCATCGCGAAAATTCCTTGCCTGCTTAGTTGGTCGCAGATTCTATCCGCCATCTTGGATCGACAGATCAAGACGTTGGCTCCAGAGGTTTTCACCATATCAACTAAGAGAGCTCGGAGGCGAGCCTCTTCCGATTTGAAAATCTGAATCTGTTCTTGGCTCGTAATGTTCAGTTTGGTTGAGAAGGGACCTTCATCCACCGATTTCAGTTCGAGCCGCTTGACCTCAAGTTTGGTTAGGAACGCTATTTTTGGCTGGTCGACCCAATCTGGCATGCTCGGATGCGCCTTGCCTTTCTTGATTATGACTCCGCGAACTAGGTCGGAGTCATCTATCTGGCCGCCGGGCTTCTTTACAATCTGGACTCTGTTGACGTCAATCAATCCATCTTCAATTACACGGCTGATTGCCTCGGATAGATGCCTCCGCAACTTTGGACCGAGAAGGTCTCTTCCGCAATCAATTACCTTCAAGAGCTGCTCGTCGAGGTCTTTAGCAGCATTCGTTGCGATCTCGTTGATGATTGTGGCTGATTTTTCAGTTGCTTTCAGATATCCATCCAGAATCGTATTAGGATGGAAACCAATCTCGATCAATTTGTCAGCCTCCGCTAGGAGCGCGGAGACGAGAACGAGCAGGGTGGAGATTCCGTCGCCAATGTGCTGGCGCTGTATTTTCGCTGCTTCTGCGAGTGTCATTATCGCCGGGTACTCTATTCCTAGTTCGTCGACGACGTCGACGGGATCTTTGGTGACCTTCATCACCATTTCAGGACCTCTGCGATAAGTTACGAGTTTGTACGCGCCTTTGGGCCCGAGGGTGCTGCCGATCTTAAACGCGGCCAGTGATGCAAAGTTTAGGTTCTGTCGCCAGACTTCTTTGCCACTTATTCTTCCCCGGTTTTTCTGGAGGATCTGCGGGGTTGCAGGCAGAACCTGTTGAGCTACAGCCATATTCGTCTAACCGAACATATGTCGGCTTCTCATAACAGCCTCATGGATCTTTATCGCTCGGTCCGTCCACCCAAGACCCGAATAGAGTTCGCTCTTCATCTTAAGCGGAACTATCGGCATCTTCACACCTAGCACATATACGTAGTCCGGGTCGAAGTCGAGAGGGTCTCCCCAATCCCACTCGCCCACCTTGATCTGTAGATTCCCGTGCACGTCGAGCAGAGAGCCTTCAACGTCGAATCGAGATGTATAGCTCTTGATCCGTACCTTGTGGAGCTTCAGGTCGACATTGGCGTCTCTATCCAACACTCTCTCAACCGTGCGAGGAGGCTCAACCTGATACTCGGCAAGCTTTCGCGCAATCTCGTCGCATCCATCCTTGGTGCTGAGTATTGCGATATGTTTGGGTTGCACATTGACGCCTGATATTACCTCCGCGACATCGCCTCCGATGGCCCATTTGTTTTTGCAATCCATGAGAGCTCTTCCGATGATAATTGTCGCATCAAGCAATGGCTTACTGAGAACCACGAGTTCTTCTGGCTTAGGGATTCTACTCTGGATTTGGGGTAGATCAATAGGCTTCGGTTTATCCGAGAGTCTTAGGGCTGGCATATGCCCTCTTCTTGACGTACTAGTGAATCGCTGCTACGGGACTAGACCAGGAGTCATGAGCCCGAGATACTGCTTGATCCCCTCAGCGGCACGATAGGACTGTGGACCAGCAACATGTGTTCCGGACGGAACGGTATCCCCTGAGGTGTTCGTAATCTCGCCAGCACCGAATATATTGAAGGGTGTTTTCACTGTTGGCGACCAACATTGGTTCCATTTGTCCCACACCGACCAGGTCGGGTCGGTGCCAATTCGACATCCTCCCCTCAGATGGTGGCCCCACCAGTCATTATGCACGGCTCCAGGCAATACCGTGTTGCTTACAGTGACGTTTGAGGCACCCATCGCCGTGAAGATATCCTTGACCTTGGTCGCGAGGTAGGTAGCCCCAACATACATGTTCGGTGTCCAGTCGTAGGTCAATCTGGCCAGCGGGTCGCCGTAGATGTCTGTGTAGTGCGGGTCTAGGTCGACATAATTATCTGTGGTCGGGAGGTCAGGAGCGAAGGGCGTCGAGCTTAAGACAGTCTTGGTCTGCAAATACTTGTCTTTCTGGGTAGCTTTGAAAGTGCCTCCCATACTTGCTGACGAGACTCCTCCCGCGAACGTAATATTTCCAGGTCCCCCTCCCGGGTACCCGCCCACGCCTATCTGGCTTCCTCCTATGAAGCCCAAATTCTTATGGTCGAAGTTGTCATCCATCAGATCGTAAATGTCCACACTGCCGCCGCCGGCGTTCCCTGCAGGGTACGCGTTGCCGCCGATATTGGAGAGAGTTCCGGACACGTTTGTTCCCCTGTATGGCGAATAGCCGTTAGTCATACCTCTGCCCACGGTACCCGAGACCATGGTCGGATCCGACTTCCATACGTAGGGTGCACCGACTCCCGAGAGGAGCATTATTCTGATCATGTTGTATCCCCACATTCCGTTGAAGAAGACCTTCCCCTGTTGAATGTGCACGTTTCCTTGCGGATCGTAATAACGAGCGGCGGTCACAAGGCCGCTTGTAGGATCGGTGTCTAGTCGGAAGATGAAGCTGTTCACGACTAGAGTGAAGTTTCCATTCTTCATTGCTGCAGGTATGGTTCTGTATGCAGCGTTTGCTTTGGCTCCTGTCTCGCAAGCATAGTCGCAGAGACCGCCACAATAACCGTCGTAGACGCACGGATTAACCGGTACACCGTACTGGTTGACGTAAGGCTGTGAGGCCAGAGCGTTTACGTGAGGAAAGGGATGATAATTGAAAGGTGCTGACTGAACAGTCGATTGGAATAACTGCGCAGCCGGTGTGAGCGGGTGAGGAGGTAGCCTATAGTTCTGGCTCATCCATGGATAGCCGCTGGAGTCAGATCCCGGATTGTCAGTACTCCCATTATAGTTTCCGCAGAGTCCATGAGCATTCTCCCACTGTACATAGTAAGGCTCGTACTGGTAGTACTGGAGAGGCCAGTCCTGGAGGTCATTGTGCGGGTTAATGGTGTCAATAGTGCCCGGATACCTAGTATTGGTCTGTGATAGCATCTGGTACCCCCATGGGCCTTGACGTCCCATTGTTCCGCCGTAGTGCTGAGCTGCCCCACCTACTCCGTGCCCGAGCGCATGATATTGAATCGGCATAGTGTATCGTCGGACGGGTAGTGCGAACTGGTAGGGTGTGTTCCGGATAGTTGTCGATTGGAGCGGAAGTGGGCTGTCGTATTTCCGTCCCAACCCGACTCCCCATTCATCATATTTGGTAGTCGAAAAGTCGTTGACGTAGTCCCAGTACGGACCTTTGGTAATGGCGACAACACTGTACGCCTTGCCGTTGTTCAGCAACGGGTCTGAAAGTTCAGCAGCTATCACACCACTCATGTAACCAACCCCTAGGATCACTACATCTGCGGGTGTCTCCGTGATTGTTGTTGGCATTTCTACGCGCTCCCAGACGCTTGCTGTTGATATTGCGCGAGGCTGGCTGGCTTGAGCCTTGTCGGAGTAGTCGCGACCATGAGAGCTTTCTGGTCTTTACCCTCGCCGTAGAAGTTGCCGAAGTTGACCCCGTTGAATCCTGTATACGTCCACCCTACCATGTTCTGGTTTCCTCCATAGATCGGGTCCATCAAGAATCCGGCCCATGTCATGAAAGTCAATTCATACGCGAAATCTGACGGACGTATGTTGTTGAAACTGGTGGGCTTGTCACCCCATAGATCCTGCAAGAGCGTCAACTGATTCGTTGAAGACAGGGACTCGAAAGGTCCCTTGTAGGCACCATTCGGATCCTTCGCGTATTTCTGCAATGCATCCAAGCCGATTCTCCAGAATTCTCTCATGTTAAGCGGGTACTGATAGTTGATACCAGAGCCGACTCTCGGAGTGGCTGTGATGCCCTGAGTACCGGATCCCGGGGTAACTACGCTGCCTCCAATGTATGAAATTGGGCTAGTGGAGGCCCCAGGAATATACGGATTCGTCGCCCAACTTAGGGTTGGGTTGATGCTCAGCGGAGCGGTCGTGCTCGCTGGGATCCTGGGAAGAATATGCGGGCCGTCCATGAACATGTTGGCGCTCTGCCCATAGTCACCTGCCAACGCTCTGTCGATGAAATAGATCACACCGGCCTCTTTTGCTCCAGGATCGGCATCAGTTGGTATGATTGTCTCTACTATCTTCTCTAGGAGAGACTGTTCGGTAATGTTCAGGCTGATGAAACCAACGATGGTGTTGACTCGATTTTTTAGGTTGGCGACCTGTGTATTCGCATTATTTAGTTGGGTTTGCATCGAGGAGTTTTGGCTCCCAAACATTGGGATCTCGATTGCGGATGCTGTGACAGCGCTTGCGGCTGCTGCTAATCCGAGTTTGAGAAATTCACGTCTGGTCTGGTCGACCATTCGGGCTCGGATTGGCCTTAGCCTACTTCTATTTTAGCTTGCATGGCGTCCAAAGAACCGGGCCGGCAATCACCCGCTGAAAGCTTATTTTCTCGACGATCGGGCAATTGATCTCTGTGCTGTAGGTTGGAAAGTACTCCGCCGAAGAAAATGAATTATGCCGGGCTTATTGTCCCAATACTAATCGTACTTGCTGTAGGCGCAGGTTGCGGCCTTGCCGGGCTTGGGGTTTACCAGCTCACCACGGGCTCGCCAATCTTTGCGTTTTCAAGCTCAAACGCTGGAGGCAGCACAGTGAGTGTCTCGATTCCGAAAGGTGTCGGTAGCACGCAGGGCCTCAATTATGATCCGGTCAGCGTAACAGTTGCGAAAGGCGGGAAAGTAACTTGGATCAACAACGATCCCGTTCCTCACACTGTAACCTCCACCTTTAACATTCCGTCTGGAGCAACCAGTTTTGATTCCGGGAACATGAATCAGAACGCCACCTACACAGTGACCTTCACAGTCGCCGGAACTTACCAGTACATATGCACTTACCATCCCTGGATGCACGGAACAGTTGTCGTCACCGGATAAGAAGAGACAGCATCCCATCACCCTCGTTAGACACTGCGAGCATTTGGAGCGATTTCGAGAAAGGGCCTTGCAATGGCCTGAGGGCTAGCTTCAATACGAGAAAGCGATCCTTATGAAAGAAATGCAGCGGCGGGTTATGATCCTAGCGATTGTTGTCGTAGCGATTGTCGTGATGGCGACAGCTGGCTACATCTATATCGGCTCATTGTCTTCACCCAAGCCAATGGTGACACTTATCAGAATACCGCTGGGCTCCTCAACGGAGCCCACGGGGTTTAGCGTGGGGAATTTCCAAGCGAACTTTGTAAACGGTACCTACCCTTTTCCCGTTAACGTCACCGCAACAATCGGAGTCAATAATTCGATAGAATGGGTGAACGACGATACCGTGGGTCACACGGCCACAGCTCTCGTTGCTCCTGCTGGAGCTTTGAAATTCAACTCTGGATTGATCTCCGAGGGAAAATCGTTCTCGGTAACCCTAAACGTACCGGGGGTTTACAAATACACTTGCGCTTGGCATAATTGGCTCGCTGGAAAGATAACTGTCAATTCTCCATAGGTCCTAGGCAAGCGGAGAAAATAATCCTCTCGAGCGGCCTCATCAACGCGTGCGGTTTACGATTTAGTCTAAAAGACCATGGACGCTACAGTCAACAGTTTCGGAAGTGCTAGAATATTTCTATATGGTCATCTGGAAAGCCGAGCTTGACTAGTTCAGCCTTGATTCTTGCGCGGTGGTCGCCCTGCAGCATTATCACGCCGTCTTTCGCTGTCCCACCAGTGGCCAAGCGCTCTTTCAGTTTGTGAGCGACTTCTGCTAGGGAGCGTCCGGTTTTTGGTAGTCCTTGTACGACTGTTACTGGTTTTCCCCATCTGCGGAACTCTACTCTCACGGTGAGGTGGGTTTCGCTCTTGTCGAGTTCTTTCAGTGCGCTGTTGAAGTCGAATCCTTCACTCAATCCTGTTACCCTGGACAGTTTCGACCATTCATTAGTTCTTTTCGGCTACTTCCAAAAACCGGTTCAGATAGTCTGCGAGAAGCTTTCGATACTGATCTCTAGTCATGTTTTCTTTCAGATTAATCATTAGGTCCTGGAAGTAGTGGAACTGCCGTGCGGCTGCTGGTGGCATCTGTGAAAGAAATCTCTTGTTAGAATCCGCGGCCTTTCCACCGGTATCTTCAATGCCGTGTCTCGTCATTTGGCCAATCGCACGAGCGTTGTGGACCATAATCGACGCGTTCATCCAACGGTCTTTCTTTTGATCGCCGGATTCTACAGGCTCATCTTTTACCCAGTCTTGGAGGAAACTGCTCATCTGACCTGGTTCGAGTATCGGATTTTTCTTGAGGACATTCATAGAAACATCGTCAGCGTACAAGTCTTGAATATCGTTCAGTAGATCATGAACGATCTTCTGCTGATAGTCATCCGACAAGTATTGTCTGCCAATCTTGTCAATTGCCTCCTCGATTATCTCAGCGTCATGGGATGAGTGATTATTTTCCATCCTGTAGATATGTGACATCTCGTGAACCAGCAAGCCCTCAAGCATTCCTGACCCGACTGAGCCACCTGATACGACTATTCTGTAGCCCCTGCCCTGCGGCATGGTATATCCCATAAAAGGCAGCTGAGGGTCGACGGCCACTTCGACGTTGCTCTTGAGGCCAAAACCGGACTCCTTCATTATACGAGATGCGTTCAGGTAAGCTTTCTTCACGATTTCACTGTTCGCACTATTGCTCGTCGGAGCGACCGTCTTTGTTGTTGCTGTCGTGTTTCTTCCGACCGACACCTTGTGTTCTTCCTATAGTCCTAGAAGGTGGTCGATCGAATAGATTCCGCTACCAAGGAGAGCCAACGCAAGGGCAGCCAGAAACAATGTGATGTCTATTTCATATCCGCCGACGTATTTCTTCTTCGCCTTGGTAGTTACGAGCCACGTTGTTGAGAGCATCCATAACGCCGAGAGTGCCGCTACTATGGGTGTGAGTATTCCTAGAATCAATGCTAGTCCGCCGAAGAACTCGACAACGCCAGCGAATGGAACGATCGCGGCGGGCATTCCCATGCTCTTCATCCACGCGCCGCCTTGGGCTCTTTGAGCTGCCGTTAGCTTAGGATATCCGTGTATGATGAACAATGTGCCGATCGCTAGCCGTAGGATAAGTGAGGGCAGATCGACAGACGAGCCGAACAGAGTTTGAATCATGTCTCAAGATGACGATGGTCTTTATTATAAAGTAGGTAGTTAGCCACTACCAAGTAGGTAATCGTAAGCGTATCAAGTCAAGCCGGCTTGACCGTGACGGCAAACGTGCCGAATCGTAACTGAAAACAATCCCAACCAAAGAACAGCTTACCTATCTTCTCGTGACCACTATCTTCCGTCAAGTGAGCCGAAACGGACTCTCCCAATCACAACGCTTCCGCGGAGATTCTTCTATGAGGGCCGCTGTCGGCATAGACGACATAGCCGTCTACATTCCCCGATTGTACTTGGAGCTCGCTGACGAGAATCGGCCGGAGAAACCAACGGAGTTCTCTATGGCCAGAAAGTCGGACCCGTCAAAGTATCTTCATGGTATTGGAATCGCCAAGATGTCCATCCCGGACACTTACCAGGACAGCGCGGTCTTGGCAGCGAACGCAATCTTCGAGTTAATCGAGAGAAACAATGTTCACCCCTCAAGTCTAGCCAGAATCGACATAGCCACAGAAACCGGGGTAGACGAATCCAAACCTGTAGCAGCCTACGTTCACGGAATGCTGGAACAAAAATATGGTAAAGGATCTCTGAAGAGAACCTCAGGTGTCGAGTACAAGTTCGCATGCGTGAGCACCGCAGACGCTCTGGAAAGTTCACTCGACTGGGCGTGGGCAGGCAGAAGCAATGGAAAATACAGTGTAATCTGCGCAACCGACATAGCCAGGTATCCGCTTACTAGCCCCGGAGAACCCACCCAGGGAGCTGGGGCGGTCGCCCTTCTTGTCAAGGAGGATCCTCGTTTGCTAGCGATCGACCCGGTCATCGGCACCCACATGGAGGACGAGGATGATTTCTGGAGACCGCTATTCTCGACGACTGCGGTAGTCCATGGGAAACATTCTGAGAGATGTTATCTGAGAGCTATGGAGGGCGCGGTGGACGACTGGGCTGAACAGGCAATTGCTTCCGGTATCATTAGGGCTGGACCGGGCGAGTCGTTAGTAGATCACGTCGGTCCCATGTCTTTTCATGTCCCGTACCCGAAAATGGCTGAGAAAGCTTTCGCGTACCTGTTGAGACATTTCTGGCGAGGCCTCCCTCGATGGAAACAGATTCTGCGCGAAATCGGCGAGGAACCCAAAGCAGACCGCTACAAGAAGAGAGAAGAATTCGAGAAGGCGGAAGCTGATTACATGAAACTCTTCATGGAGACACATCAATTCCAGACTGAGTATCTGGACAAGGTAGCGGACGGACTTGTGCACGCCAGGGAAAGCGGCAACAGCTATTCCGCCTCAGAGAAAAGCTGCCTCTCAATGCTGTTAGAGACTAAGGCGATGCGGGGAACTGATCTCGCAGGGAAGAGAGGAGGGTCGGGAAACTATGGTAGCGGGTGCAAGGCCAAAGCATCGAGCTGGACTGTTCGTGAAGAATGGGCGGCCACTGCAAAGAAATTCGGACACGCCGAGAAACTACATCATCGCCGACCAATATCTCTCGCGGAGTATGAAATCCTGCACGAAGGAAAACCGTTCCCAGATGGAAGAAAATTTGTGGCAGAACCCGAGAACGAGTTCGTTCTAGTAGACGTGACCTCTCAGGGCTATCGACACTACAAGTTTGCCGACTGATTGCAAGCTCAGAGTCAGCAGTCAGCTCCTCTCGAATTACTTCGGTCAAGTGTTCACGGTTTCAAACCGTTATTCAAGCAAGACCCGCAAACATGGCCGATTATGAGCGAGCTGGGGGAACAGGGGCCGAGTGAAGAAGACGAACTCGTCCTAGTTTTTAGGCCGCCCGAGAATCCTGCGGCCCAGGTAGCAGTAGAGACCCCTTTCAGGGGGCATAGAGTCAGGCTTGACGAGCTTCTAGATTGGTTCAAGGCCCTCAGAGTGGATTCGATTGAGCTCTGGATCGAGGGCGCAAAGACGTCTGGAAGGAACACCGAGCTTTTTCTATCGACAGAAGGCAAGACTGGAGCGAAGATCACCCTCAAACCACATTCTGACGTCGTATCAAAGGAACTCTCTCTTGACCAAATCGTAAGATCTTCTCCCTCGAATGCGCCTGGAGAACTGCCAGGGAATGCGGCGAATTTCTCTGCAAAACAAGTTCAAACTGTAGCAGTCACTTCCGAGTCGCTTGTAACGGCCTTCTTTTCGCCCAAAGGAGGAATTGAACAACAGATTCTCACGAGCATAGGTGGAGCGGTGGCAACTATTGAGATGGCGGCCTACGCGTTCACAAACGAGAATATCGCGAACGCCCTCGTCGACGCAATCAATCGAGG
>Ga0209803_1000377_pt1 | contig 29433 bp, 27 predicted proteins | sample GraSoiAngelo_138_FD_185895 | JGI IMG/M metagenome (GOLD analysis project Ga0209803, IMG submission 185895) | Grasslands soil microbial communities from the Angelo Coastal Reserve, California, USA - 14_0929_09_40cm (SPAdes) (version 2) | ecosystem: Environmental > Terrestrial > Soil > Grasslands ...
GATGCCGCTGCCCATGAGGCCGCACCCCAGCACCCCCACCCGCTTGATGTCGGTCATTGTCTCGCTCAGATGATTTCGAACGTCTTGCGAATTTCGTCGGCGATGCGGACGAAGGCGTTCATCCGGGGTCCCGCGATCTGTCTGTCGTTCCGGATTTCGCCGCGCTCCAGCCGGTCGAGCACCTGCTCGAGTCCCACGTGGACCCGCTCGTTCTCGTGACGGTGGCGGCGGGCGACGCCGACGGCCACCGCCCACACGACGACGGGTGGCACGAGCGACCACGGCGCGAGGGCGCCGAGGATCGGGACGACGCCGGCGAGCGCCACGCCGAAGGCGATCAGCGCGGCGGTGCCCCAGAGCCGCTGCGCGCGCTGGCCGCGGACGCTTGCCGTGAGACGGACGTGGCAGAAGCCGGCCTCGAGGGGGGTCACCTGCGCGGCCACCTCGGTGGCGCGCGCCAGCGCGAAGCTCTTGCCGCCGGCGCCGAGCGCCCGCTGGATCGAAGCGAACGCGCCGATCCGCGGCTCCCAGGTGGTGTGGTCGGCGTACCGGCGCTTCACCTGCAACGACTCCTCGCTTTCCATCCAGGCGGTGAGCGCCCGCTCGACCCCTGACCGGTCGCCCGGCACCACGCGCTCGGCGGCGAGCGTCGCGGGCCCGGCGAGCCATGAGAGGAAGCCGCGGGCCTCCGGGGCGACGCTGCGGGTGCGCTCCTCGAGCAGCGCCTGTCGGAGGTAGCGGGGAGGAATGCCGACGTCCTGGCCGAGGGCGAGGAGCTCCTTCTCGGTGAGTCCCTCGCCGATATCGCGCTCCCCCGCCTGGAGCTCGGCCGCACGCTGGATGATGCGCTCGAGCGCCTCGCGGCGGATCAAGTCGCCCGGCATCGCTACGCCTCGGCCTTCGTCTTTCCCGGTATCGCGGGCACGGTCTCGCCCGCAGTCCGCTCGGGCAGCGCGGGCGCTGAGGCCTTCTTGGCAACGGTTTCGAAGAAGCCCCGGAACAGGTCGAGCGGGATCGGGAAGATCGTCGTCGAGTTGTTCTCGGATGCGATCTCGGTGACCGTCTGGAGGAAGCGGAGCTGAATCGCCGCGGGCTCCGCGCCGATCACGTGCGCGGCCTGGGCGAGCTTCTCCGACGCCTGGAGCTCGCCCTCCGCGTTGATCACCTTGGCGCGACGCTCGCGCTCCGCCTCGGCTTGCCGGGCCATCGCGCGCTTCATCTCGGGCGGGAGGTCGACGTCCTTCACTTCCACCGCCGAAACCTCGATCCCCCAATCCTCCGAGCGCTTGTCGATGATGTTCTTGAGAATGTTATTGATCTTTTCCCGGTTCATGAGGAGCTCGTCCAACTCCGTTTCACCCAGGACCGAGCGGAGGGTGGTCTGCGCCAGCTGGCTCGTGGCGTAGAGGTAGTTCTCCACCCCAATCACGGCCTTCACCGGCTCGTTCACGCGCATGTAGAGGACGGCGTTCACCTTGATGGAGATGTTGTCGCGCGTGATCACGTCCTGGGGCGGGATGTCCATGGCCACCACGCGGAGCGACACCGTCTGCGTCTTGGCGAAGAGTGGCGGTACGTAGATGAGGCCCGGTCCCTTGGCGCCCCACGAGCGCCCGAGGAAGAAGTACACGGCCCGCTCGTACTCCCGCAGCACCTTGAGGCCGCCGAAGAGGTACAGCGCCAGAACTCCCAGAACCGCCGTCACCACGACGTCCATATCGAGCCCTTCTTTAGGCGGGGAACGCTTCGACGATCACCGCCGCGCCCTGGCCGCCGCCGATGCAGGCCGAGCCGAGCCCGAACCGCTTCTTGTCGCGGCGCAGGGCGTGGAGGAGGTGGATCGTGATGCGCGTGCCGGTGGCGGCGAGCGGATGGCCGATCGCGATGGCGCCGCCGTGGACGTTGGTCTTCTCGCGGTCGAGACCCAGCTCCTTTTCGACGGCGAGGTATTGCGGGGCGAACGCCTCGTTCACCTCGACCAGGTCCATCTGCTCGAGCTTCATCCCCGCCTTCTCCAGCGCCTTGCGCGCCGCGGGCGCGGGACCGATCCCCATGTACTTGGGCTCGACGCCGGCTACCGCCCACGCCACGAGCCGGCCGAGGGGCTTTAGGCCATGGGCCTTGGCGTAATCGGCGCTCGCGATCACGGTCGCGGCCGCGCCGTCCACGATGCCCGATGCATTCCCCGCGGTCACGAGCCCGTCCTTCTTGAAGTAGGGCTTGAGCGACAGCAGAACCTCGAGCGTAGTGGCGGGCCGCATGTGCTCATCGGCGCGGTACTCGACCGTCTCGCCCTTCTTGCCCTTGATGGGAACCGCCACCACCTCGTCCTGGAAGACGCAGGCGTCCCAGGCCTGTTTCGCGCGCTGCTGTGACGCGAGCGCGACCTCGTCCACTTCCCTCCGCTTGAGCTGGTACTTCTCGGCGAGGCCCTCTGCGGTCTCGGCCATGGAGAGGCCGCACTGCGGATCCTTGAGCGCCTCCCACAGGAGGTCTTCGAGCGGGGCGGGACCGAGCCGCAGGCCCCAGCGCGCGCCACGCACCACGTGCGGCGCTTGGCTCATCGATTCGGTGCCGCCGGCCAGCACCGCCTGCGCCTCGCCCAGCATGATGAGCTGAGCTCCCTGGGTGATGGCCTCGAAGCCCGAGCCACACAGGCGGTTCACCGTGACCGCCGGGACTTCGATCGGGAGGCCGGCCTTGAGCCCGACGTGGCGGGCGCAGTAGATGGCGTCTGCGGAGGTCTGCAGCGCGTTTCCGAACACCGCGTGGCCGATGTCGCCCGCCGGGACACCCGAGCGCTCGACGGCGTGCTTCCCGGCCACCGCGCCCAGCTCTATCGCCGACAGGTCCTTGAGCGTGCCGCCGAAGCTGCCGAAGCCGGTCCGGACGCCGGACAGAAAGACAACGTCTGTGTTGGAACCCTGGGTTTTCATGGGGAAAGCTCCGCGTTATACGAAGGAATATGGCCGGTTCGGTGGGGGGCGGTAGGGCGAGCGGCTCCCAGCGTCAATACCCCGCGGCCATTCCGTCTTTGCGCGGATCCGAGCCTGCTTCGTAGCCGCGCGGCAGGCGGATGATCGCCTGCGCCCCTCCGAACGCCACGGCGCGCTCGTCCACGATTACATGTCCCAGCGCGGTGAGGGCGCGGCGCACCGCGTCGTCGATCGGCGTCTCGAGGGCCACGCGCCGCCCGTCCAGGTGGCGGAACCGCGGCGCGTCGATCGCCTGTTGGAGGTCCATCCCGAACACGAGCAGGTTGAGCAGCACCTGGACGTGGCCCTGCGGCTGCATCGAGCCGCCCATAACACCAAAGCTCATCCACGGCTGCTCGACGCCCTGCGCGTCGGGCTTCGTGACGAACGCCGGGATAATTGTGTGGAACGGGCGCTTCCCGGGCGCGACGGTATTCGGCAGTCCTGGCTCGAGCGTGAACCCCGCGCCGCGGTCTTGCAGCGCGAATCCCGTCCCCGGCACGACGACGCCTGAGCCGAACGCGTCGAACAGCGAATTAATGAATGAGACCATGTTGCCCGCGCTGTCGGCCGCCGTGAGGTAGGTGGTCTCGCTCGCCGTGGCCGCTGCGCCGGGCTCCGGGCGCTCGGCGGCTCTGTTCAGGTCGATCAGCGCACGCCGCGCCGCGACGAATCGGTCGTTCAGGAGGGCACTCGCGGGCGTCTGCATCGCCGCGGGCTCGCCGACATACCGCGCGATATCCGCGAATGCGAGTTTCTTCGATTCGATCAGCAGATGGAGATACGCCGCGGAGTTGTGCCCCAAGGCTCGGAGGTCGTACCGCTCGAGCATGCGCAACATCTCGAGTGCGGCGACGCCCTGGCCATTGGGCGGCAGCTCCCACAGGCGATACCCTTTGAACGGAACGGAAATCGGCTCGACCCACTCTGGCTGATGCGCATGCAGGTCGTCGAGGGTGGGATATCCGCCGAGCTGCTGCACGCGCGTCACGATGCGCTGCCCCAGCTCGCCGCCGTACAGCACCGCGGGGCCCTGCACCGCGATCAATCGGAAGGTTCGCGCGAGGTCGGGGTTCCTGAACCATTCGCCGGCGCGAGGGGCGCGCGTCCCGTCGACCAGAAACGTGGCCCGGGCGCCGTCGTCTCGCGCGAGCCTCGCGGCCTCGCTCGCCCAATCCTGCGCGATGATCGGTGTGACCGGAAACCCGTGCTCGGCGTATCCGATGGCGGGCGCGAGCGCTTGCGCGAGTGTGATCGTGCCAAACCGGCGGAGCAGGGCATCCCAGCCCGAGAGCGCCCCAGGCACGGTGACGTCTTCGACGGACTCGCCGGGCATGGTGCGGTGCCCGCGGGCCAGCAGGGCGTCGCGCGTCATCAGGCTGCCGGCGCGGCCGCTCGCGTTCAGGCCGTAGAGCTTGCGGTCTTTCGCCGACCACACGATGGCGAACATGTCGCCGCCGATCCCCGTCATCATCGGTTCGGTCACGTTGAGCACTGCGGCGGCGGTGACGGCCGCGTCGATCGCGTTGCCGCCGTGCTCGAGTACCGCCAGGCCGGCCGCGGTGGCGAGCGGCTGGCTGGTCGCGATCATGCCGTGCGGCGCGTACACGGTGGAGCGGTGGGCCATGGTCGTGGGGCGGGGCTCCTGGGCGGGGGTGAAGCTACTGAAGCACGCGAGGACCGCGGCGAGTCGGAAGGGGCGAGGGATCATGAGCGGAATATGGCGCGGCGCCACGCGAAGTACACCGGCACGCCTGTCGCCACGATCCCGAGACCGATCAGCGCCTGCACCGGCCGCGCGACGACCGTGTTCAACACGATCGCCGTCGCCGCCGCGATGAACAGCGCGGGTGTGACGGGATACCCAGGCACGCGGAACGGCCGCGGCGCATCAGGCCGCCGCCGGCGCAGCACGAACACGCTCGCGGCCGCGAGCGCCGCGAAGATCCAGCTCGCGAACACGACGTACGTGAACAGCTGCTCGAATGTGCCGCTCAGCGCCAGCACCGTTGCCCACACCGCACTCGTCGCGACGGCGAGTGCAGGCGTGCCGAAGCGGGGGTGCACCTCGGCGAGCCCGTGGAGGAACACGCCATCCCGCGCCATCGCGAAGTACATACGAGGTCCGGTGAGGGCGAGCCCGTTCGCGGCACTGAAAATGGAGACCAAAATGACCAGCGTGACCAGCTTTGCCGCCGCGGGTCCGAACAGCCCGTGCATCACGTCGGCCGCCACCCGGTCCGTCGCCGCCACCCCCGACGCTCCAATCCCGGCCACGTAGCCCACGTTCGCCGTCAGGTAGATCACCACCAGTGCCGCGGTGCCGAGCCCTATCCCCCGCGCGAATGTGCGCTGGGGGTCGGCCGCCTCGCCGGCGGAGTTGGTCACGTTCTGCCAGCCTTCGTACGCCCACAGAACGCCGAGCAACGCCACGCCGGCGGCTGAGACCGCACCGAGCGAAGGCGGCGTCGCAAAGACGCGCGTGTCCGCGCGATGAAACCCGTCGCCCAGAACAAATCCAGCAATCGCCAACGCGAAGATTGCTCCGACCTTGAGGGCGGTGCTCCAGTTCTGCACGGACGCCGCGTGCCGCACTCCCCGGATGTTGACGGCCGTGACGGCGGCGATCATGGCCACGCCGGCGAGCTTGTGGGTGACCGGCGTGAGCGAGACCAGCTCACCCAGGTAGTTCGCGAACGCCACCGCGAGCGTCGCCGTCGAGCCTGTGTTGATCGCCAGGAACAAGGTCCAGCCGAGCAGGAACGCCGGCAGACGCCCAAACGCCTCACGCACGTAGACGTAGCTGCCCCCCGCGTCCGGGAGCATGGCGCCGAGCTCGCCGAAGGTGAGCGCACCGAGCAAGGCGAGCACGCTCCCGACGACCCACACCACCAGCGCCACCCCCACGTCCCCGCCCGATTGGCGCAGCACCGCTCCGGGCACCGTGAAAATGCCCGAGCCGATTGTGGTACCGATGACGATGAGGACGAGATCGCGGAGCGTGAGGACGCGGGCTAGGTCCCGCGTCGTGCGTGCCTCGTTATAGCTCGCGGGCAATGGCCTTGGCTACCTGGTTGGTGGTCGCCGACCCACCGATATCCGGCGTCCGGACCCCCGCCGCAATCGTCTGCTTCACCGCCCCCTCGAGGTCTCGAGCCGCCTCGGGGTGGCCCAGCTGCTCGAACATGAGGGCGCCCGTCAGCACGGCGGCCATGGGATTCGCAATGCCCTTCCCCACGAGCGGCGGAGCCGAGCCGTGCACCGGCTCGAACAACCCCGCCCGACCGGGGTGGAGGTTTGCGCTCGCCGCGAGCCCCAGCCCGCCGACCAGCCCGGCCCCCAGGTCCGAGAGGATATCGCCATACAGGTTGTTGGTGACGATGACCTGAAACCGCTCGGGCTCCCGCACCAGCTCCATCGCGAGGGCGTCCACGTAGCGATGCTCGCCCTCGATGCCGGCGAAGTCGCCGGCGACGCGCTTGAAGGTCTCCTGCCAGATCCGGTGGGCGGGCACGGCGTTGGCCTTGTCGCTCATCGTCACGCGTGTCTTGTCGTGCGTCTTCGCCCACTGAAACGCGGCCCGAATGATGCGCTCGACGCCTTTCGCCGTGTTCACTTCCTCCGCGATGTAGTCGTCTCCCGTGATGCGGCCGCGCCCGAGGTAGACGCCTTCGCTGTTCTCACGGAAGATCACGAAATCAATGGTGGGCCGGCCGGGGCGAAGGGCTCCGAGCTCCGGGTGAAGCAGCTTCACTGGCCTGAAGTTGATGTAGAGATCAAGCCGGAACCGCAGGCCCAGGAGGATGTCGCGTGCGTGCTCGTTCCCGGGCACGCGCGGGTCTCCGAGCGCCCCCAGGTAGATCGCGTCCACGTCGTCCCGGAGGTGCCGGAACGCGGCGTCGGGGAGTGTCTCCCTGGTCTTGAGGTAATGATCGGCGCCGTAGGGAAGCCGCTCGAAGGCGAGGGTGAAGCCATGCTTCTGCGCTGCTCGCTCGAGCACCGGGATTGCCGCCTCGATCACCTCCGGTCCGATCCCGTCCCCGGCGATGACGGCGATCCTGTGGTCGTGGCTCACTCGAAGCCGGTCGCCCGCCCGCAGCTAATGCAGTAGCGCCAGCCGACGTCCACCTCGACGCCACAGGCAGGGCAGCGCAGCTCGCCCGAGGGCGGCTGTCCGCACTGGGGACAGAAGTTCACCTTGCGGCTCCCGGGCAGCGTCTCGCCGCAGTAGGGGCACTGGCGTGGCGACTCGCTCTGCTCCGCGAGCTCGAACGCCGCCCCCGCAAGCGGCGGCTTTTCTTCCTCTCCTTCTTCTCCCTCGTGATTGGCGCCTTCGGCCGGTTCGGGCGCCGCGGAGAGCAGTGGAAGCGGCGGTGGCGCGAACGCCCGCTCGCCCCGGAGAAAGCGCTCGGCGGCGAGGCGATTGAGGCTCAGGATCGCGTCGGGGAACTGCCGGAACAACGCGGTGTCGGGATTCGACTCCGCCGTTTCGCGCTGCAGCGCGTCCCGCACCTCGGCGGGCTCGAGCGCCGCGAACCCGCGCTCGCCGGCGAGGAGGCGCAAGACGGCCATCTCGTAGTCCTGGTGCGTCGCCACCTTCAAGATCGAGCGGTTCGACCGATACGGCACCAGCCGCTCGTAGACCTCGGATGCGGGGAAGGGAACGGCGAGCCGGCCAGGCGCGTCGTCGGCGAGCACGCTCACGAGTCGCTCGAACAGCCGGTCCAAGTCGTCCGGCATTACTTGACGACCACCACGCCTTTCATGAACGGGTGCGGCGTGCAGTGGTAGGTGTAGGTCCCCGGCTTGTCAAAGCGGTGCACATAGCTGCCGTTCGGCGGGATCACCGGGGAGCCGGCTTCAGTACCGCCGTCAAAGGTGACGGTGTGCTCGATCGGGTCCGCGTTGGTCCATCGCACTGCCTGGCCCGCGGCGATTGTGACGGAGTCACCTTGGAATTTCACGCTCGATATCCGCACCTCTGCTCCGACTGTCGCTCCACCCGCGCTGCCCAAGGCAACCGGCTTCGGTGATTTGTGGAACCAGGGGCTGAAGCGCTTGAGGTGGAGCGGGATGGTGAACTCGAAGCCGTAGAGAACATTCTTGGGGGACGAGATGCCTTCAGAAGCGCCCTGGATCGTCGCGCTGTGGGCGTTGCTGGCCTGGAGCGAAAACGTGTGTGGGGATCCCGGGATCAAGACGTTGATCGCAGCGCTCCAAGCCGCGGTCACGGTGGGGCTAACGAACGAGCCGACGTCCGCGCTCACACCGATGTACTGATTCAGGCGCGCGTTGAACCCGCCTGCGAACGCCGCAGCCCCATTTCCCGACTCTCCGAGGCGACGCGAAACAGCGCGCGCTGCGCCGTGCAACGTAAGCGGGCCTTGCGTCCAATCGACTCCGACCTCTCCGTCCACACTCTTCGCGAGAAAGTTGTACGCCGGCGTAACCGCGATGGCGAACCCAGGCTGGCCTTCGACGCCGTGCAAGCGCCAGCGGCCGAACAGCTCGGTCTCATTGGTCGACTGTGAGCCGTTCCCCACGCCGACAATCGACCTGGTCGCGAACAGGCCACCGAGCTCAACCTGATGTCCGAGTCCCGCTGCGAGCGTAAAGGTCGGATAGTTCACCACGGAGTGCGACGGGCCGGTGGTTACGTAAAAGCGATGCAGGAAGTTGAACTGCACCACGCCGCCGTCAGGCACCCACGTGCCCCCCAGATTCGGTGGCCGGTACAAGAGCGACTGCGCGCCGAGTGGCGAGGCTGGCGATATGGCTGCGAGGACGAGCCAAGCCAACGATAGACGCCGCATGCTGGACCCCCTCTCGGATCGGGACATTCCAATCGACGCTGGCCTTCGATTCCGCATTCCGCACACTTCATTCCACACTCGCTTTACCGCCATTCCCTGACCCACCGGTCGTACAGGACCGGGACCACGCCGCCTTGCTGCAGCACCTCGATGCCCGACGGGTCACGGTACGCCTTGCGATAGAACACGTGCGTTACGCCCGAGTTGATGATGAGCTTGGCGCACATCACGCAGGGCGACGCACTGATGAACACGACCTTGTCGCGCGCGTTCCCCGGTGCCTTGACGAGCGCGTTCATCTCGGAGTGAATGCACCCGCAGCTCCCCGGCACCGCCGAGTCGCACTTGTTCGGCAGGCCGCGCGCGTTGCCGTTGTACCCGATCGCGAGCACGTTCTCGAGCACCTGGTCCGTGATGACCGTGCCTACCTGGAGGCGCGCGCACGTGGAGCGCTTCGCCAACTCCTCGGCCATCCGCATATACACCTCGTACAGCGGGATGCGTTCGACCGGGGGCGGAGGGGCGCCGTCGGCGAGGACGTTCAGGAAATGTGTATTGGCCGGCACGCCGTCTTTAGCGCCGCTCATGCAGCTCCGCTTCGGGGTCGTAATCGGCATAGTGACCGCGGGCCCGCTGTTGCGCGAGCCACGTGTCGAAGCCGGATGGGACCAGGCCGTTGGAGCGCTCCTGGCGCTCGGCGGCCCGGATCGCGAGGTCGTTCGCGTACTCGTTCTTGGCGCGGCCGGCGTGCCCTTCGACCCAGCGCCACGTGACCCGGTGCGCGGCGGCAGCCTGCACGAGCTTCTGCCACAGCTCCTGGTTCTCCAGGACACCGCCCTTCCGCTTCCACCCCCGCGCCTCCCAGCCGTTCACCCATTCGGTCATGCCCTTGATCAGGTACTGTGAGTCGGAGACGTACACGACCAACGCGTGCTGCCATTGTCGGCGGATCCACTCGAGCGCCGCGATCGCACCCGCGAGCGCCATCTTGTTGTTGGTCGTTTGGGGAGAGTACTCGTAGAAGTCCCAGCGCGCCACGCTGTCACCGGCGGGGGCTTCGATCAACGCGGCGTTCCCGCCCGGGCTCGGCTTGGAGCTGTCGTTCCCGAGGCAGCTCTCGTCGGCGTGGACCAGGACACGGGTGGTGGGCGCACCGGCCATGTCAGGGTTGGATGACCACCGGAATGTCGGTGTGGCGCAGGATCTCCTCGGCGTGAGACACGACCACGGCGCTGGGCCGGCCCTCCTCGTGGCTCATGTGGGCGCCGGCGAAAAGCGCGTCGCACTTGGTTCGCTTGACGACGCGGGCGACCACTTCACCCGGCTTCCCGGCCTCGACGTGCGTCACGAACGGCACGCGTTGCATGGACAGGGTCGCCTCGGCCACTCCCACCACTTTGAGGCCCGCTTCGCGGTCATCGTTGGCGTGAACGATGTGGACGGTGCTCTCGGCCACGCTGGCGAACTGCATCGCGAGCTCCAACGCGCGGCGACTGGTGTCGCGTCCGTCGAAGGCGACCGCAATCGAACGCATCGCCGAGGGCAGGCCGCCGCACACGATCACGCACCGCTCCGCGATCCGGATGAGCGAGGTGACGGTGGGCCCGAGGGCATCCCCCTTGGTGGTGACGCCGCGGCGGCCCACGAGCACGGCGTCCGCGGTCTTGGCGAGCTCGGCGAGCTCCACGTCGGCATGACCCTTGAGCGCGGTGACCTCGACCTGGAGGCCGGCCGCGAGCACCCGCTCACGCGCCCGGTCCAGCATGGCCGGGCCGTCCGTCTCTCGGCCATCCGGCTCTTTCACGTAGGCCACCATGACGGTGCTGCCGAAGCGCTTGCCGAGGAAGACCGCCTGCTCGAACGCCGAGTCGGCCCTCGGGCTGCCGTCGAGTCCCACGAGCAGGCGCGTGAACATCCTTAGGGCAGCACGGCGAAGGATTCGAGCTCGCGCAGCGGGAATGCCAGCAGCTCCCCGGTCATCGGCAGTCTCCCCTGGAGGGCTTCCTCCCGTTCGAGCGTTTCGAGCCGCTCGGCGACGACCACGTACTCGGTGCCGCGGCGCCGCAGCGCCACCCGGCGCCGTTCCCGCACAGCGCGCTCGAGCGCATCGAGGGCATCCGGTGTGAGACTCGTGAACTCCACAATCGTGCCCATCGGCTCCTCAGGCCACGCGAATGTATCCGGCCGGTCCCGCGACCACGCGACCGATGGCCGCTGCCACTGGAGTGGCCTCGCGCTTGAGCGCCTCCACGAGCGCGTCGGCCTGTTGGGGCGCGACGGCGATGAGCAAGCCGCCCGACGTTTGCGCGTCCGACAATAGCAAGCGCACCGTTGCGTCGACGCCGCTCGCAAACGTGACCGTTTCGGCGGCGCTCTCGATATTGCGCGTGGTGCCCCCCGGGACCGCCCCCCGCTGCGCGAGCTCGCGAGCCCCGGTGAGGAGGGGCACCGCGGCCGCTTCGATCTCGGCTGCGGCCTTGCTCGCCTCGAGCAGCGTCCGCAGATGGCCGAGCAGGCCAAACCCGGTGACGTCGGTCGCCGCGTGGACCACGCCACCGAGCGTGAGCATGGCGCGCGCGGCCCCGGCGTTGAGCGTGGTCATGGTCGACACCGCTTCGGCAAGGTCCGCTTCGCTCACGAGATCGCGTTTGAGCGCCGTGGTCAAGACCCCGGTTCCGAGCGGCTTCGTGAGGACAAGGACGTCGCCGGGCCCGGCACCGGCGTTGGTGACGATCTTGTCCGGACGCGCTTCACCCACGGCGGCCATGCCGTACTTGGGCTCGGGGTCGTCCACGGAATGACCGCCCAGCACGAAGGCGCCGGCCGCGCGCGCGACGTCCGCGCCGCCACGGATCACCTCGCCCAACAGCTCGAACGGCAGCCCCTCGCGCGGCCAGCCGACCAGATTGAGCGCGAAGAGCGGCGCGGCGCCCATGGCGTACAAATCCGAGAACGCGTTGGTCGCGGCGATGCGCCCGAAGTCGTATGGATCGTCCACGATCGGCGTGAAAAAGTCCACCGTCGCCACGATCGCGCGGTCCGGCGCCACCTGGAACACGGCGGCGTCGTCGCGGCTCGCAGCGTCGACGAGGATCCGGGGATCCGTCGCGACCGGCACGTGGCGCAAGACCTGCGCCAACTCGGCTGAGCCGAGTTTGCAGGCTCAGCCCGCGCCGTGCGAGTAGCGCGTCAGCCGGATGGCGGCCATGGGTTCGGCAGACATGGGGTCTACCGAAGATACTCTATCGCAGAATCCAGGCGAGAATGGCCCCGGCGACGAGATAGCGTGCGGTATCCATGAGACCTACGACGAGCTCTCGCCGGCGGTCGTTCATGGCGGTGGTCAGCGGTTGCCACCGCAGCGGATACGCGACCAGCAATCCCACCAAGGCGAAGACGAGCCACCACCCGCCGGTGCCGAGCGAGTCAAACCAGAGCGATCCGAGCAACGTGGCCAGGAGCGCCTCGAGCAGACGCCCTGTGATGGCCCATCGGTTGTACTCCCAGACGAAGTACCGGCGTCCGACCACATGGTCAACTCGATATCCGATTGGCGGTGCAACGAGGAACCAGACCGCCACCGATAACCACGCCAGCGTCAGGAGCCCGAGCGTCACCGCCCGCCGCGCGCCTCCGGAGGCACGTATCCCGGCCCGCGTAGCCCCCGTCCCGGGCGCGCGGCCGTGAGCCTCCCGTGGTCGAGCACCTTCTTCCCGTTCACGAATACATACGCGAACCCGACCGATGGTTGGTGCGGCTGCTCGAAGGTCGCTTTGTCGGCCACCGTCGCCGCGTCGAAGACCGTGATGTCGGCCGCCATGCCCGGCTTGAGCATCCCGCGGTCGTACAGGCCGACCCGCTGAGCGGCGAGCGACGTCATTTTGCGCACCGCGAACTCAAGCGGGAAGAGGTTGAGGTCGCGCGAGTAGTGGCCGAGGATCCGAGCGAACGTGCCGTAGGCGCGGGGATGCGCGGACTGGGTGCCGAACGGCCCGTCGGGCGCCACTCCGCCGAAGTCGGTGTTCACGGCCACCCACCACGTCTTCATCGCCGCCTGGACATCCGGCTCGTCCATCACCGCATAAACCGCGTCGGTACGGTGACCGCCCTCTCCGAGCACGACGTTGAAAATCGTCTCGATCGGATCGTGGTGGCGGGCGGCGGCGATCTCCGCGATCGTCTTCCCCTGGATGGGACGGAGCGAATCCTGGAAGACGCCGGTGATCAAGATGCCCGCTCCCCCGCCAGCCTCGTTGTAGAACCCCTCCGTGCCGTCGGTCGGCTGCAGCATCTCCGCATGGAGGCGGGCGCGGGTCTTGGGATCCCGCAGCCGGGCGAGCAGCGAATCCCAGCCACCGCTCTCGGCCCAGGTGGGGATCGAGGCGTCCAGAGACGTCGCGGCCCGCGTATACGGATACTGATCCGCCGTGATGTCGAGCCCAGCCGCCCGCGCCGAATCGATCTTCGCGAGCACGCTGGGCATCCGGCCCCAACTGCGTCGCCCGGCGACCTTCAGGTGCGACACTTCCGCGGGGATGTTCGCCTCGCGGGCGATGCGAAACACCTCGTTCAACGCCTCGTCGATGCGGATGCCCTCGTTCCGCATGTGCGACGCGTACACGCCGCCGTGGCGGCGCGCCGCCTTGGCGAGGGCGATCAGCTCGTCGGTCTTGGAGTAGCTCGCGGGTGCGTACTCGAGGGCGGTCCACAGGCCGAGGGCGCCCTGCTGCATCAGGGCATCGACGATCGCCGTCATGTGCGCGAGCTCGGGCGGAGTCGGTGCGCGGTCGTCCTTTCCCACCACCGCGAGCCGCACCTGCGTCGCGCCCACGAACGTCGCGATGTTGAGGGTGGACCCCTGCTTTTCCAGCTGGGCGACGTAGCCGTCCAGATCGCGCCAGTCTTCGCGATAGTGCCACTTCTTCATGACGTCGGAGTCATCCAGCACCAGGCGGTCGGTGAGCGGCGCCACGGAGCCGCCCTCGCCGGTGACCTCCGTCGTGACGCCCTGGGTGATCTTGCTCAACACCCGGTTGTCGATGAGGGCATTGATCTCGGACTGGCCCATCATGTCGATGAACCCCGGAGCCACGATCAGCCCGCGGACGTCCACGGTTTCGCGCGCGGCCGCGTCGCCCAGAAACCCCACAGCGACGATGCGATCGCCCCGGACGGCGACGTCGCCCCGGTAACGCGGGTTGCCGCTGCCGTCGACGATCCAGCCGTGTTTCAAGACGAGGTCGTACACGCCCTTTCCCCCCCCCCCGGGACCGCACGCCAAGCATGCGAGACTGGCAACCAGAGCCGACCCTATTTTGCCCATGTTTTCCTCAGCGAATCGGGATAGAGGATGCGTCCCCGGAACATGACCCACGCGATGTGGCGCGTGGCCGCGATGTCCTTCACGGGGTTCGCGTCGAGCACGACGAGATCTGCCACCTTTCCTTCAGCTACGCGGCCCAGCGAGTCGGCGCGCAGCAGCTCCGCCCCCTTGCGAGTCGCCGCGGTCACCGCCTCGGTGGGGGTGAGGCCGGCGGCCACGAGCAGGCTCATCTCCTCGTGCAGCGAGAGTCCGGGGACGAGCAGCTGATTCGCCGCATCCGAGCCCGCCGCGATGAGCCCACCCGCCCGTTTGTACTCCCGGACGAACTGGTTCTGCCGCGCGCGCGACCGGCGGAACGCCTGGAACTCGGCGCTACGCCATCCGGTACGGCGCAGCAAGCCCGGGACGTCACGCACGCTCGTGGCGCTGGCCGGGACGTCTTCCATGCCCGGCCGCAACAGCAACGTGGGATTGTCCAGCCGGGACAGCATTTCGTGGACCACGAGCGTCGGAACGATCGCCACGCGCGTGGCCGCCAACGCGCGCGCGGTTCGCGCGACGGAAGCGGAGTCGAGCGTCGCCCAGCCGATCTCTTCCGTGGTCCAGCCCCGCAGGAACTGGTCGTGCGCCCGGGCGTACGCGGCGGGTGTACGGCTCGCCACCTGCACGACGCCGGCCATGTGCTCGAGCGACGCGACGCCCGCGCGCGCCGCGGTGAGTGCGTCGATCTTCCCGAGGTGCGCCGCGACCGGCAGTCGGAGGGTGTTCGCTTCGTCCAGGAGCGGCTTGAGCAGGTCCGCCGTGAACTTCGTGTAGATCTTCACGTAGTCCGCTCCGGCGACGGCGCGCTGATCCACGGCTTTGCGCACGTCACTCGACGTCCGAACGCCGGTCGCCGTGGAATACGTCGGAGGGATGCCGTCGATCATCGCGCCGGAGGTGAACGTCCGCGGCCCGAGGGACGACCCGAGGTTGAAATCATTCTTGAGGGCGATAGACGAATCGGTGCTCGAGGCGCCGAGGTCCCGAACGGTCGTCACGCCCCACGCGAGATAGCGCTCTCCGGCCCATCGCTCGACGTGCGCGTGCGCGTCGATCAGGCCGGGGACGATCGTCTTCCCGATCAGGTTCACCACCTGCGCGCCGCGGGGTACCTCCACTTCGTTCACTCGAGCGACGGCTTGAATGTGCCCGCCCTTGACCAGGATCAATGCGTCCTTGACCGGCTCACCGCCCGACCCGTCGAGCAGCGTTGCGCCTTCGAGGGCGATCACGCCGTCCCCGGAGGGTTTGCAGGCGACGGCGAGCAGCAGCCAGAGTGCGAGCAGCGTGGGGCGGGGCTTCCCCGCACGGGTCATGGCTTGGGGTCGCTGGACGTGTGATCGTGCAGGATCTGCCACCGGTCTCCCCGCTTTTGGAGCACGAGGGTGAACGGTCCGCTCGCCGTCACCGACCCGGAGCGCAGCAGCTTGAAGCGCGCAGTGCACAGCGCGAGGTCGGGTGCGAGCGGCCGGACGTGGACTTCCTCGAACGCGAGCGAGTCGCGGGACTTGCTGGGAGCGAAATACGTGGCCTGGTAGTGGTCGTACAACGGTTGCCAGCCGTATTGCACGTGGCCGCCCGACACGTAGCCGACGGTCGAGTCCTTCGCATAGTCATTCATGAAGCCCGCGAGGTCGCCGTGGTTCCAGTCGGCGGCGCTCCGCTCGAGCATCGCGGCGATTTCGGCCTGGGGGTTTCCCGTCGCCATCTTCGAAGCTGAGCAGGCAACGAGTGCGGCCGCCGCCGCGCACCACGCCCGACGCGCTAGACCCATGGCGTCACCCTTCTGTTCGAGGAGGCCACAAACGTACCGCGGGAGCGCCTTGAGGAGATGGCTCGTGCCATCCGAACGGCGCTCCCGCGGTGTGACGCGAGGTGTGCTACCGACGGCGCTTCTTCGCCGCTTTCTTCCGCTTCTTACCGCCCTGCTTTGCCTTCGCTTTCGGCCGACGCTTCGCGGCCTTCTTCTTTGCCTTGGGTCTCGCCGGTTTCCGCTTCTTCTTTGCCGGCTTCGGCCGCCTCGCCCCCATCGGTTCGCCCATCATCGGGGCTGGCGCGGGCGGCGTCGGGGGTGCCGGCGGATACATCGGCTCCATCATCCCGGAGCCAGGCCAGCTGCTCTCCGAAAAGTCGGTGGGCTCGAGCATCGCGTGATCTCTCCTCCGCTGGTTGTCCGTGCGCGTGGCCTATAGCTTACCCCGCGAAAGCTCCCACGCAAGAGCACAACGGCGCCGCGTCGGTGATCACGGCGCGTGCGGGCATTTTGCGACAAGTTAGCTTGACAACGGCACTTACGACCGCTTACGTTCGGCGCCGCTATGATGTCACGCCGCGTCATCCTCCTCGCCGCCTGCGTCTACCCGAGCGCGGCGCTGGCCCAAAACGTCGCCGAAGTGCAAGTCGCACCGCCCTCCGTAACCATCAAGATCGGCGAGCGCAGCGGCCTGCTCGCCACCGCCTTCGACCGGGCCGGCAACGTCATTCCCACGGTGCGCGTGATCTGGTCGTCGAACAACGTGGCGGTCGCGAAGGTCGATAACCAGGGCACGGTGACCGGGGTCACCGGCGGCGTGGCCATCGTCGAGGCACACGTAGGCGCTCGAAAAGGGCAGGCCGCCGTGCAGGTGCTGGGCGCGCCGGCGGCGGCGACCGCCACGCAGCCTCCGGGGAACCCACCCGCAGGACGTCCGAGCGGGGAAGTGAGCGCAGGGACTCCGTCCGGCTCCGACGCCTTCGCCGGCCAGCCGGCCGGGACGGGCCCGGCCGCAGTGCTCCGCATCGAGCCCCCGACCATCTATCTCCTGCCCTCGGAAAATACCCGCGCGTCTCCCCGCGCCTTGAAGGACGACGGCACGCCCGCCGCACCGGTGGCGGTGGCGTGGAAGTCCTTGCGGCCGGACATCGCGAGCGTCGACCAGAACGGCGTCATCGTGGCGCTCGCGCCGGGCCAGGGAACGGTACAGGTGACGAGTACGGGCGGCCTCACGGCCACGGCCCCGATCGTCGTGCAGCCAAGTGACATCGCGATCCAGGAGGGGACACCCGTCGTGGTGTCGCCGGGCGAAGTGGACACGCTCCATGTCGTCGTGCCTGCCCAGGGCGGCCGGGTCGTGAGCCCGCTCGCGTTGCAATGGTCGGCGGCGGATCCCGCGGTCGCCCGCGTGAGCCTCACCGGCGTCGTGACCGCCGTGGCCCCCGGGCACACGACGCTCGCGGTGTCGGGGCTCTTGCAGTCGAAGACGATCGACATCGTGGTGCACAAGACCGTCGAGGCGCTGGCCGTGCTCCCGACGTCCAAGAGCGACGTGCCGCTGCCGATTCAGGGGTCGGTGAAGTTTCAGGTGCAGGCGCTGGCCGCCGACAAGAGTGCGGTTACCGAAGCGCAACTGCGCTGGACCGTGGGCGACACGTCGCTCGCGAGCTTTGATCCCGCGACCGGCGTGCTGACCGGCAAGAAGACGGGCCGCACCACCCTCGCCGTCAAAGGGCCGGGCCCGGGGCTCGTGGTCATCTGGCAAGTCCGCGTCATCGCGGCGGGCCTGAAGCTCTCGGCCGCGCGCGTGGGCGAGCCGCTGGGCCGACGGTTCTCGCTGAAGGCGAGCTTCGCCGATGAATCGGGCGCCGTGATCGGCCCCGCCACTGGGGTCACCTGGGTGTCGGACAACCCGCAGGTGGCGACCGTCGCGGAGGACGGCACGGTCGCGACCGTTGCGTACGGGCACACGCGCGTGACGGCGACGGCACCGGGCGGGCGGCGCGCCACGGGGGAGGTGTTCGTGCAGGGCGAGATCGTGCTCGCGAGCTCACGCACCGGCGGGTTCCAGCTGTACGCGGCGGAGCGCTCGAACCTCGCGCAGCTCCGCAAGGTCATGGACGATCCCGCCATTGCCAGCGAGCCCGCCTTCTCCCCCGACGGCTCGCGCATCGCATTCACGTCGACGCGCGACGGCCAGCCGGAAGTGTACCTCATGGATGCCGATGGGACCGGCGTCTCGCGGCTCACGAATTCCCCGGGATTGGATGGCGACGCTTCGTTCACCGCGGATGGGCAGGCGGTCGTGTTCCACTCCCAGCGCACGGGACACCGTCAGATCTTCCTGCAACCGATCACCAGCTCGGACGCTGTGCAGCTCACCCAGGAGCCCGCCGACAACTCGCAGCCCACGATGTCGCCGGACGGCGAGATGATTGCGTTCGTGTCGAACCGCGAGGGCAACAATCACATCTGGTTGATGGCCAAGGACGGCTCGAATCAGCGCGCGCTGACCAAGGGGCAACAGAGCAAGGAGAGCGCGCCGCACTTCCTGCGCGATGGCACCCTCGCCTACCTGGTGGAGCAGAAGGAGAGCGGCCGGACCGTCACGCAGGTCGTCAAGTCGGACCTGATCAGCGGCAAGACGACGCCCCTCTCCGGCACCGATCTCGTGATCAATGACTTCGCCGTATCGCCCGGCGGCGACCTCCTCGGCCTCGTCGTCGCGGTGCAGAAGAACACGTTCCGGGTGTACGTCCAGCCGGTGGGAGCGAATGGGGCGGGCGCGCCCGTGGCCATTCCGACCACCGGCGCCGAGCAGATGGTAACACCCGCGTTCATGCCCTAGCGGGCGCCGTCCATGCGCGCCTGGGTGATCCGCAGTACCGGCGGTCTCGAACGGCTCGAGCTCGCCCAAGTCCCCGACCCGCCGTCGACTCTACGCTCCACCGATGTTCGCGTTGCGCTACGGGCGGCCGCGCTCAACCACCTCGACCTCTTTGTCGTGAGGGGCCTGCCACATGAGTATCAGTTCCCGCACATCCTCGGCGGGGACGGAGCAGGGGTCGTCGCCGCAGTAGGCCCGGACGTCCGCTCGGTGCGGCCCGGTGACCGAGTGATGATCAATCCCGGGATCGCCGACTACACCTGTGAGTATTGCCGCGCGGGCGAGCATTCGCTCTGCCTCAGCTACCGGCTGCTGGGCGAGCATCTGCCGGGGACCCTCGCCGAGGCGATCGTGGTTCCCGAGCCGAACGTCGCGATCATTCCGACTCTGCAGGCTCCGCTCTCCTGGGCCGAAGCGGCGGCCTTCTCCCTCGTCACCCTCACCGCATGGCGCATGGTGGTCACCCGGGCGCAGGTGCAGCCGGGTGAGACGGTGCTCGTGTGGGGCATCGGCGGGGGGGCGTCGCTCGCCGCGATGCGCATCGCGAAGCTCAGAGGAGCGCGGGTGATCGTCACCTCGTCGAGCGACGAGAAGCTCGAGCACGCGAAGCGACTCGGCGCCGACGCGACTCTCAATCACCGGACGCAGAAGGTCTCCCAGGAGGTCCGCGTGCTCACCGAGAAGCGCGGTGCCGACGTGGTCATCGAAAACGTCGGGGAAGCGACCTGGGACGAGTCGCTGCGATCGCTGCGGCGCGGAGGGCGGTTGGTGAGCTGCGGCGCGACGAGCGGGCCGAAGGTCGGAATCGACCTGCGCCGGCTCTTCTGGTATCAATGGAGCATCCTGGGGGCAACCATGGGGAACCTGGCGGAGTACCGTGAAATCGTGCGGGTTCTCGGAACCGGGGAGCTCCGGCCGATCATCGATCAGGTGTTTCCGTTCTCCGAGGCGCGCGAAGCGCTGGGGCGCTTGGACCGGGCGGAGCAACTGGGGAAGATTGCGGTGAGCATCGCCGAATAGGATGGGCCCGGCGCGCACTGTCCTGAAGGACACTCGCTCCTCAGTCTTCGCTCCGCTCTGCTGTGCTTCAGCAAAGTGACGGCCGGGCCCAAGCTCGAGCCTGGGAAACACGATGCGGCCATCCGATCAACCGAGCGTCAACGCGAGCCTCCCGTAACTGCCGTCGCGGCCCCGGGTTAGGATGCCGGGCCGCGTTGCCTTTCCCAGTCTAAGTGTTTATTTTTTAGTAACTTAGGCCGCTCCGCGGCACCCCCGGAACCCTAACCACTGACACCTGGCACCCGCCCTTTCATGACCGGACCGAACGCGCGCGAACGCATCCTCCCGCGCCTCATCGAAGACGAGATGAGGGAGTCGTTCCTCGACTACTCGATGAGCGTGATCGTGCAGCGTGCGCTGCCGGACGTGCGCGACGGCTTGAAGCCGGTGCACCGGCGCATCCTGTACGCGATGCACGAGCTCGGACTCGTGCCGGGCCGCCCGTACAAGAAGAGCGCCACGGTGGTCGGCGACGTGCTCGGCAAGTACCACCCGCACGGCGACGTGGCCGTCTACGACTCGCTCGTGCGCATGGTGCAGGACTTCTCGCTGCGCTACCCGCTGGTGGACGGGCAGGGGAATTTCGGCTCCGTGGATGGCGATCCTCCCGCCGCCTACCGCTACACCGAGGCCCGCCTCACGCGCATCGCGATGACGATGCTCGAGGACATCGACAAGAACACGGTCGATTTCGTCCCGAACTTCGACGATCGGCTGCAGGAGCCCACCGTCCTGCCGTCGCGGCTTCCGAACCTCATCGTGAACGGCACGTCGGGGATCGCGGTCGGGATGGCGACCAACATCCCGCCGCACAACCTCGCCGAGACGGTCGAGGCGATCAACCATCTGGTCGACCACCCCACCGCGACCATCAAGGACCTGCGGAAGTTCATCAAGGGCCCCGATTTCCCGACGGGCGCGATCATCTACGGGCGTGAGGGCATCAAGGAGTGCTACGAGAAGGGGCGCGGCCGGATGGTGCTCCGGGCGCGTGCCGTGGTCGAGGAGAAGGAATCGACCGGCAAGCAGCAGATCGTCGTCGCCGAGATTCCCTATCAGGTGAACAAGGCGAATCTCATCGCGCAGATCGCCGAGCTCGCGAACGCCAAGAAGATCGACGGCATCTCGGACATCCAGGACTACTCGGACCGCGAGGGGATGCGGATCGTCATCGACCTGAAGCGCGACGCCGTCCCCGCCGTCGTGCTTAACCAGCTGTACAAGCACTCGCAGATGCAGACTACCTTCGGCGCGATCATGCTCGCCCTGGTCGACGGTGCGCCGAAGGAGATGAACCTGAAGGAGCTGCTCGAGCACTTCATCGAGCATCGCCACACCGTCATTACGCGCCGGACCGAGTTCGAGCTCAAGCGCGCGCAGGATCGGGAGCACATCCTCGAAGGCCTGAAGATCGCCGTCGACAACATCGACGAGGTGATCCGCATCATCAAGAAGTCGAAGGACACACCCACCGCCGACGCAGCGTTGCGCAAGCGGTTCAAGTTGTCCGAAAAGCAGTCCGCCGAAATCCTCAACATGCGGCTGGCCCGGCTCACTGCCCTCGAGATCACCAAGCTCGAGGACGAGCTCAAGGAAGTCCGCAAGTTCATCAAGGAGTGCAAGGAGATCCTCGCGTCCAAGCCGCGCCGCCTCAAGATCCTGAAGGAGGAGCTCGCGGAGCTCGCGCACGGCTTCGGGGACGAGCGGCGCACGGAGATCGTCGCGGACCAGGGCGAGTTCTCGATCGAGGACCTGATCGCGGAAGAGGACATGGTGATCACCGTGTCCCACGCGGGCTACATCAAGCGGCTGCCGGTCTCGGCGTATCGGCGCCAGCGACGCGGCGGGCGCGGCGTCATCTCCGCGCACACGAAGGAAGACGACTGGGTCGAACACCTCTTCATCGCCTCGACCCACGACTATATGATGTTCTTCACCGAGCAGGGCCAGTGCTACTGGCTCAAGGTGCACGAGATTCCGCAAGCCGCGCGGGCGGCGCGTGGCAAGCCGATCCTCTCCTGCATCGCCATGAAACAGGACGAACGCCTCGCCTCGCTCGTGCCGGTGCGTGAGTTCTCGGAGGACCAGTACCTGTTATTCGCCACCAAGCAGGGCGTGGTCAAGAAGACCCGTCTCTCGGAGTTCGGCAATCCCCGCTCGGTCGGTATCCGGGCCATCAATATCGAGAAGGGCGACGAGCTCATTGACGTTCAGGTGACGGACGGTAAGAACGACATCGTGCTCGCCACGCACCACGGCATGAGCATCCGCTTCCACGAGAAGGACGTGCGCGACATGGGACGCACGGCCACCGGCGTGAAAGGGATCGAGCTGGACAAAAAGGACCAGGTGATCGACATGGTGGTCGTGCGCCGCAAGTCCACACTGCTCACCGTGACCGAGAAGGGCATGGGGAAGCGCTCCGAGTTGGATGAGTACCGTGTGCAGCACCGCGGCGGCCGGGGCATCATCACCCTCAAACGCGCCGAGAAGACGGGTGACATCGTCGCGCTCAAGGAAGTGCTGCCCGGCGACGAGCTGATGATGATCACGAAGAAGGGGATCATGATCCGGGTGCCGGTCGAGGGCATCCGCATCTCGGGCCGCAATACGCAGGGCGTCAAGATCATGAACCTGACGGCGGCCGACCTGGTGGTGGACGTGGCCCGGGTGGTCAAGGAAGATGAAGGGGAGGACGGGGAGGACGACGAGGGTGAAAACGGTGGACCCAAGCCTGCCGGGAAGGCACCCGGGAAGCCGGCCAAGCCGAAGGCCGGCGCCAAGAAGAAGAAAAAGTAGGGTGGTCAGCGCGCAGGACGTGCGGGAAGCCGCCGCGAGGCTCGCCGGCGTGGCGGTTCGCACGCCGTTGCGCTTTGTGGAGCCCCTGCACGCCTACTTGAAGCTCGAGAGCATGCAGCCGATGGGGGCGTTCAAGCTGCGCGGAGCGTATAACGCGATCAGCCGCCTGCCGCAGGCCGCAAGGCGCCAAGGTGTGATCACCTATTCGAGCGGCAACCACGGGCAGGCCGTCGCGTACGCCGCGCAGCTGCTCGGGGTGCGGGCGGTGGTCGTCATGCCCGAGACGGCGCCCGCGGTGAAGGTCGCCGGAGTAAAGAAATGGGGAGGCGAGGTCCTATTCGCCGGGCGGACCTCGGACGACCGCCAGCGCAAGGCCGAGGAAATCGCCGGGCGGGAGGGACTCGCGATCGTCCCGCCGTTCGATCACCCGGACATCGTTGCCGGTCAGGCGACGGTAGGGCTCGAGATCGCCGAGCAGCTTCCGGACGCGCGGACGGTGGTGGTGCCGGTCGGCGGCGCGGGCCTCATCGCCGGCGTCGTGACGGGCCTCGCTGCGGCGGGGAGCCGCGCCACGGTCTGGGGCGTCGAGCCCAGCGGCGCGCCCAAGCTCAAGCGCTCGCTCGAGGCGGGCCGCCCGGTGCGGCTCGACCGTACCGCGAGCCTGGCGGACGGTCTGATCACACTCAGCGTGGGCGCGATTCCGTTCGCGCAGCTCGCGGCGCAGCGGGACCGGTTAGGGGGCGTCGTTCTCGTGGAGGATGACGCATTGCGCGAGGCGGTGCTGTTTCTGTGGCGCGAATGCCGCCTGACCGTGGAACCATCGGGGGCCGCCACGACGGCGGCGGTGCGCTCCGGCGCGATTCAGCCGGTCCCCCCTACTGTGCTGGTGGTCAGCGGGGGCAACGTCGACCCCTCGCTGCTCGAGGACTGAGCGAGGCGATGCCCCCCACCGAGTCCGGCCTCGCCAAGATCCTCGTCGCCGACGACGATCAATCCCTCGTTCGCACGCTCAGCTGGATCCTCAAGGAGAACGGCTACGAGGTGGTCACCGCGCCCGGCGGCGAAGGCCTCATCGGGAGGCTCGAGGAGGAACGTCCCAACCTGCTGCTCCTCGACATCATGATGCCCAAGGTCGACGGGCTACAGCTCCTCGCGAAGATGAAGGCCGACGAGCGATTCCGCGACGTGCCGGTCCTGATGATCTCGTCCATGCCCCCGGAAGAAGCGACCGTCAAGGCGCTCGGGCTGGGCGCGGCGGACTTCATCTCCAAGCCGTTCCGGGTGCGCGAGCTCCTGGCGCGCGTGAAGGCGCACATCCGGTCCGCGCAGGAGCTGACTCGGGCGCGCGACGAGGCGCAAAGCCGCGCCGCGATCGTCGACATCCTGCACGAGGTGACCGACTCGCTCAAGCCGGACGAGATCTACCACATCCTCGTGCGGCGCGTCGCCCGTGTGCTTCAGATCTCGAAGTGCTCGATGGTGCTCGCCAAGCCGGGGGACCAGCTGGGCGTGGTGGTCGCGGCCTACGAAAACCCCATGCTCAGGAACCTGCAGATCGAGCTCGCCCGCTATCCGGAGATCCAGCGCGCGCTCACCACGAGCCGCTCGGTCCTGGTCGAGGACGTGGCGTCCGATCCCCTCTATCACGACGAGCGACTTCGGTGGCAGCGCGAGCAGATCACGGTGCCCACCCGCTCCGCCGTGGCGCTCCCGTTCTCCATGAAGGACCAGCAGCTCGGCGTGTTCTTCCTGCGCACGACCGGCGAGGATCCGCCGCTCACGCGGGCGGACGCGCAGTTCTCGGAGACCGTGATCCGGACGGCCGTGGCCGCGATCGAGAAGGCATACGACTTCGAAACGGCGGTATCGGACAAGAAGCGCCTGGAGAAGCTCGCCGCGACGGATGCCCTCACCGGCTGCCTCAACCGGCGCGCGCTGTCGGAAGAGCTCGAAGCCGAGCTCGACCGCGCCCGGCGGTACAATCTGGCGCTCACCATCCTGCTCGCCGACATCGACCGGTTCAAGCTCGTGAACGACACGCGGGGGCACATCGCCGGCGATTCGGTGCTGCGCCAGGTCGGTGAGATCCTGCGACGCGAGGCGCGCTCGGTGGACCTCGTGGCCCGCTACGGCGGCGAGGAGTTCGTGGTGGTGATGCCCGAGACGGCGCTCCACGGCTCCGCCATCTTCGCCGAGCGGCTGCGGCGTCGCGTGATGCACCACGACTTCGCCGATCCCGGTGAGGACCCGCTCAATCTGACCATCTCGATCGGCGTCGCTTCGTTCCCGGACGACCGCGTGAGCGGCGCGGACAGTTTCGTGGCACTGGCCGATCAGGCCCTCTATCGCGCCAAGAACGAAGGCCGCAACTTGGTCCGGCAATGAACGAGCGCCGCTGTCCCAAGTGCGGATCGGTGTACGGCGACACCGCCCGGTTCTGCCCCCGCGACGGCAGTATGCTCGTGGAAGTCCAGGCCCGGCCGGCCGGCCCCGCCTCTGCCGCCCCGGGCGCGTCCGGCGGTACCGCCGTCCGCACGCCCCCCAGCCCCAAACCCGGGCTCGATCGTGCCTCGACGCTCTCGGGCCAGGTCCTCGACTCGCGCTACCAGGTACAGAAGAAGCTCGGCGAAGGGGGCATGTCCTACGTCTATCTCGCCCGCGAGGTGGCGACGGGCAAGGACGTGGCCATCAAGGTGCTGTCCCCCAAGCTCGCGACCGACCGGAGCTCGGTCGAGCGGCTGCGGCGCGAGGCCGGGCTCGCTATGCGACTCGAGCACCCCAACGTCTGCCGCATCCTCCGCCTCGGCGAATCCGAGGACGGGCTGATCTACCTCGTCATGCCGTTTCTCAAGGGAGAGCTGCTCTCCGACCGCGAGGTGAAGAGCGGGCCGATGGCGGTCGAGGTCGGCGTCGCCGTGCTCCAGCAGGTGTGCGCCGGCCTCCACCACGCGCACGAGCTCCAGATCGTCCACCGCGACCTGAAGCCGGAGAACATCATGCTCGTGGCGGAAGACGGCGGCTCCGAGCGCGCAGTGGTGATGGACTTCGGGCTGGCCAAGGAGCGGCGCGCCGAGGGGCAGCTCGCCAAGCTCACAGCCACGGGCATCATCCTCGGCACACCCGAGTTCATGAGCCCGGAACAGATTCGTGGCAAGCAGCTCGACGCGCGCTCCGACATTTACGCGCTCGGCATCGTTGCCTTCGAGATGTTCACCGGCAAGCTTCCCTTCCAGGGGCGCAACGCGCAGGAGATGATGATCGCGCGGCTCCGCGGCCAGCCGCTGAAGCTCCGCCAGCTCCGGGCCGACGCGCCCGAACCTCTGGAGAAGGCGCTAGCCCGGGCGATGGAATCGAACCCCGACAACCGCTACGACACGGCCCTCGATTTCGCCGCCGCGCTGGCGGGCGTGGGGCGGGGAGGAGGGGGCGGGGGGGGCGCGGGCGAAGGTGGGTTTCTCTCGAAGATCAAGGAGAAGCTGAAATAAAGCGCTTCCCGGCGTTCGATCCACCCGAGTACGTCGATTGGCACCCCGACCCCGCGCTCGTGCGCGCGTTTCGCGAGACCCTCGAGCAGGATGCCGAGCGCGCCGCCGTCGTCTCCGGCCTTTCCGTTGACGCAAAGCTCGGCCTCTACGCCGGTCTGCTGCGCGCCCGTCTCCACGACATCCAGCTCAAGCGGTGGGTGCGCACGGGGGTCCTCTCCAAGGCCTGGCTCGCGACCGGGGAGGAGGCCACGACCGTGGGGCCCGTGCACGCATTGGAGCGGGGACGAGACATCGTCGCGCCCATGATCCGCAACGCGGCGGCGTGCTGCGAGCTCGGCCTGCCGGTCGCCGATATGCTCCGGGCGTATCTCGGCAGCGACGACTCGCCCTCGCACGGCCGGGATCTGCACGTGGGCGCCTGGGCGCAAGGGGTCCTGCAGCCGATCTCGCATGTCGGGGACATGGTGCCGGTGATCACCGGCATCGGCCTGACGTTCAAGATGCGAGAGGAGCCGCGTGTCGCCCTCACGTGGGTGGGCGACGGCTCGACCAAGACGGCGGCCGCGCACGAGGGCACAAACTTCGCCGCCGTCCAGAAGCTGCCGGTCATCTTCATCGTGCAGAACAACCAGGTGGCGCTTGGCACGCGCCTCGAGCAACATCATCTCGCCCACGACTTTCGCGACTGGGCGGCGAGCTATGGCATCCTGGGGGCGACGTTCGACGGCAACAACGTGCTCGACGGCTACGCGGCGACCAAACTGGCCGCCGACCGTTGCCGCCGCGACGAGGGACCGGCCCTGCTCGTCGCCGAGACGTTCCGCATGGGTGGGCATGCAACGCACGACGAGCGCGAGGCGCGGGAGACCTTCCCCGACGAGTGGTTTCGCTCCTGGGGGCAACGGGACCCGATCGGGCTCTACGAGGAGCATCTCAAGGAAGACGGCGTCAGCGTGCGGCGCCTCGAGGAGATCGAGTCCGGGGTGACGGCAGAGGTCGACCGCGCGGCCGAGGAGGCGGTCCGGAGTCGCGACCGCTTGCCGGCCGGAGAAAGCGCATTGGCGGGAGTCTACGCGAAGGGAGGGTTAGCCTCGTGAACCTGAAACTCGTCGGGGTCGTGATCTTGCTCGCCGTCCTGCCGACTCTACGGCCGGCCGTGGATATCCACCCTGAGTACGTGAAGTTCGTCTCGGGTCACGACACCCTCACCGCGTACCTCGCCTACCCCGAGCGCAAGGATCGCGCGCCTGCCGTGGTCGTGATTCACGAAGTGTTCGGCCTGTCGGACTTCATCCGGCAGACCACGGAGCAGCTCGCCCGCGACGGTTTCGTCGCCGTCGCTCCCGACCTCCTGTCGCGGCGGGGGGGCACGCCGCCATCGCCGGACGACGCGCGCAAGCTCATTGCGACCCTCAACCCCGATACGGTCACACAGGATCTCGACGCGACGGTCGCATACGTAAAGCGGCTCAAGGCGGCCCGACCTGATCGCGTGGGGGTGATCGGCTTCTGTTGGGGCGGTGGGCAGAGTTTCCGCTACGCGACGAACAACCCATCGCTGCGGGCGTTCGTGGTGTGCTACGGCCCCGGCCCGGACGCGATGGCGATCGCCCGCCTCCGGGCGGCCGGGCTCGGCGTCTACGCCGAGAACGACGCGCGCATCAACTCGGGTCTCACCGACGTGGACGCGGCGGTCCGGACCTACCACAAGAAGTACCGCTACGACGTCTATCCCGGCGTGGGCCACGGCTTCTTCCGGACGCGCGAAAAGCCTGAGGTTGCTGACAGCGCGTGGAAGGCGGTCGTGGGGTTCTTTAGAGCAAATCTTGAGCGGTAGGGCGGCAAAGGCGGCAACTACTGCCGCCCCAGGCCGCCCTTCAGGTATTGCCGCGCACGGTCCAGCGCGGGCTCGTTTCCGGCGAGCAGGTCGTTCACCGTGCGCGGGACGAGGACGTCCGGCTTGATCCCGACCCCTGCGAACTCGGTGCCATCGGGGGCGAGGTGGCGCGCGACGGAGAACTGGACCCCCCAGTTCTTCGGCAGCGCGAAAGCAGCGACGTCTCCCGGACTCCCGGCCGAAGGCTCGCCGATGATCACGCCGCGCCCCTCCGCCCGAAACGCCGCCAGCAAATCCTCAGCTGCTCCGGAGGTCGCGCTCGACGCCAGTACCGCCATGGGCCCCCCGTACGACGGTCGCTCGGTGCGTGGTGCAACCGTTCCGGCGTCCAGGCCGTACCACGTAAAGGCCGAGTCGGCCAGGTTCCACGCCCGGAACCCGGCGCGGTAGACGGGCGTTTTCCAGCGCACCGCGGGGAAGGGGCGGTCGGAGAGGCGCGCCAGGATCTGGTAGGCGTATTCGGTCTTGCCGGACACCGCGTGCCGCAGATCCAGAACAATGCCCTGCACCCGCCCGAAGTCCGGGAAGGCAAGGTCGAGCTGGCGTACCGCCTCGGCGTCCCCGAGCGATGCGATGTGCACGACGGCGACGCCACCGGGCAGCGTGTCCATGGCGAACGCGGCCGGCTCGAGGGGCCAGCGATCGTTGAGCGACAGGCTGCGGGTCACGCTCAGACCGCGCGGCTCGCCGCGGGGCACGCGCACGAGCAGGTGGAGCGACGTGCCCTTCTCGCCCTCGAGCATCCAGGCGACCGCGCGCTGCCAGCGATCCGCGGGCATGGCGGCGGAGATTTCCGGGAGCACGGAGTCCCGGATCCACAGCTCTGCGGGAATTCCCTGGACCGCGATGATCTCGGCGAGGCGCTCGGGCCGGGCCACGCGCATTTCGTCGTTCTCGGCGTAGTCCAAGATGAAGGGGCGCCGCTCGGCGCTCTCCAGGAGGAGCGGCGGGCGGGCAATACGGGATCGAAGGTGTGCGGGCGCGATCACGACGGCCTGCCCGTCGCCGAGGAGGGCGACCAGGCGACGCAGCCGCCGATAAAAGAGAAGGTCAGGCTGTGGCTCGGTGGCGAGCTTCAGGTTCGCCGCGAGCGCCGAGTCCCAGTCCGCGCGGACGCGGTCCCAGTACGCGTAATTGTAGCGAGCCTCGGCCCAAATGGTCGCCACCGCCACACCGCGCTCCGTCGCGGTGAGCTGCTGGCCCGCGAGCGCCTGCGGCACGAACGCCGCCGCAATCGACCATGAGAGGAGCCTCGAGCGAGTGGCCACGCGGCTAATCTATCTGCTTCTGTTCCTCGTGCCCCAGGTGCTCATCTACCTGTATCTGCGCGAGCGCCTGCCGGACCCCAACCAGCCCAATCGGGGGCGCGTTGTGCGCCGCGCGCTGGCCGGGATCTTCAT
>Ga0209803_1000380_pt1 | contig 29362 bp, 29 predicted proteins | sample GraSoiAngelo_138_FD_185895 | JGI IMG/M metagenome (GOLD analysis project Ga0209803, IMG submission 185895) | Grasslands soil microbial communities from the Angelo Coastal Reserve, California, USA - 14_0929_09_40cm (SPAdes) (version 2) | ecosystem: Environmental > Terrestrial > Soil > Grasslands ...
GAAGTTCATTGACGAGTTCACCGCTCTGCACCTGCGCATCCTTGCTTTCTTCCGCGACCCGGCGGCTTGGTTTGAAAGTCACGGCATCCCGCGCCCGAGCTACTACATGGGCGGACGTGGTCAGGTTCTTGAGGACGGCGTACCCGAGCTCAGGAATCGCAAGGACATTTATATGCAGGCTGCAAGCGAACTGGGCACGCGTGGACTTCTGGCCGCTGCGTTGAGTGGCATGGTCAGCGAGCAGGGTATGTGGCAATCAATCACGATGCCACTAGGCAATCGCTTTCTCGACTTCATCAGCAAGCCCAAGTAGGTACAGGGATACAGTAAGTCCGGCGTACCCAGTACGCATCCAGTACGCAGCCGCCCTCAATCGTTGGATGCCGTTAGGTGTCGTTTCGTACTCAGAATGGGCAGGTCGATCTCACAAACACAGAACCCGGCTTACAGTCCGCCCTCGACCCATTTGAACGTCGTTAGCCTGCGCCCGCAGCCTTGATCACCTCACGTACGGGTTCTGCGTCCAGGAATGAACGTCGGTGCCCGGGCTTGAGGCCGGACGCATACGCCCTGATCGTCTCGCTCGCCTCATGGTATGCAGCGGCCGCCCCGTAGTCGTCGCCTGTCGAATAGAGAGCCTTAGCCAGCATGACTCGATGCTGCCAGCGAGGAGTCGGGGAACCCACCTGATCAGAGAGATCGACCGCTGCCCGCAGGTGGGCGAGGCCGTCAGCCGCATGCTTCGACTCGACGAGCGCCGATCCCAGCACGGCTCTCGCGCCGGCCTCGTACTTCTTCCGATGCGTCTTGCGGGCGCGCTCCAGTGCGTCTCGCGCATGTTCCGCGGTCGCAACGGCATCTTCCGTCAGCCGCGCCAGCTCCGCCCGCACAAGAGCCAGCCGCGTCCCCCCGAGCCACGGGCGCCATGCCTTCCCGTTGATGGCGGCGTCCCACAGCCGGGGGAAGGTCACCTGCACTCGGCCGAAGTCCCCCACGGCGAGGTCGGTGAACAACATGTCGATCTCGCTTTCGAGCTCGGGCATGCCCCATGCCCCGCGCTCGGCGACGATCAACAGCGCACGCTCGTTCCTGCGTCGCGCCTCGTCGAACATGAACATGTCACGAAAGGCGAGTGACGAGTAGTTCAAGGTCGCCGCTCCCCAGCGCGGATCCATGTCTTGAGCGCGCACGAAGATCCGCTCGAGCCACTCGATCGCCTCCTCGCTCCGTCCTTGTGCAGCGATCGCAAGGCCTGTCCAGGCTCCACCACGAAGCAGCGGCTGGATGCTGTGCGCCTTGCCCCCGAGCTCGTAGGCCACCTTGGCCAGACGCTCCGCGATCACGTGATCGCCCATCCAGTACGCAAGGTCGGACTGCTGCTCATTGACCATGGCCAGCTCGGCGAGCCTTGTCCCCGGCACCCACGACCGGCGAGCCTCTTCGAAGATCGTGTACGCCTCGCGGAGCTCGCCAACGCCCTCATGCGACAGCGCGCGGTACGCCATCGCCGGCGCTATCAGCTCCGGATCGCCCACCCGGTTGGCCAGCTCAGCGGCCTGGCTCGAAAAGATCAGCGCGGCCCCGACATCCTCCTGCCAGTAGGTGCTCCAAGCCAGCCCCAGCAGCGCCTCCACCCTGTCGCCGCCCTCGAGCTGGGGCAGCAGCTCTTCCAGTTGCAGTGTCCCTGTCTCGAAATCCGTGAGACGCACGTTGGCCAGAGCTCGCTGCAATGTGATGCGTCGGCGCAGCTCTGGATCCTTGTCGCCGGCCAGATCGATTGCCGATTGATAGAGTCCGGCCATCTCCTCGCGGGCCCACGCCGCGCCTGCGCGCTCCGCTGCGATGAGCAGGTATTCCACCGCCTTCTGGTTCTCGCCCGCGCCGCGCCAGTGGTGAGCCAACACCGTCGCGAAGCCGGCCAGGTCCAGGCCTGGCAGGCGTTCGAGATGTCTCGCCACCGTTTCGTGTCGTGTGCGCCGGGCCGCACGCGTGAGCGTCTGGTACGCGACCTCGCGCACCAGTGAGTGCTTGAACGAGAACTGCACCTCGCCGGCGACCACGCTTCGAGCGGCGCGTCGGATCATTCCGCGAGCCGCGAGCGAGTCAAGACTGGCGATGAGGTTCGAATCGCCATCCGTCGCGAGGGACTGAACAACGTCCAGCCAGAACGTCTGCCCAACAACCGAGGCGTCAAGCAGTACTGTGCGCTGCGCCTGAGGGAGCGCGTCGATGTGCGATGCGATGGCCTCGTGCACATTCGTGGGCAGGACCACAGCATCCTGTGTCGCAGCCAGCTCCTCGAGGAAGAGCGGGTTTCCCCCAGCCATCTCGACGAGCGATGAAACGTTCTCGGGCGACGCCAGGGGGCGGACCAGCGCTTCGGAATCGGCCGCTGACAGAGGCTCGAGGACGATCTTTGTGTGTTCTAGCCGGCCGACGTCGAGGGCGGGTTGCTTCTCGTCCAGCTCCGGTCTCGCGGTGATCAGGAACGCCGCCGGAACGTCTCGAAGCTGATCGCAGAGATAGTTAAGGAGCTCGAGCTGGCTGGCGTCGCTCAGATGCAGGTCTTCGAACGTGAAAAGCGTCGTGCGCTCCTCGGATAGGGCTTCGATCAATCGCCGAACTGCATAAAAGAGAGGCTGGCGCACCTCAACGGGCTCGTCGATGCCGAGGCCGATGAGGAGCGAAAGGAAGCGGACGATGTCGGCAACCTCGTCCGGAGGAAACAAAGCCGCCAACATCTCTGCAACCTTGGCCCTCGCGGCCTGCGGCACATCCGATTCCAGTACTCCCGCCAGCTCCTTGATGTGCTGGACAGAAGCCTGATAGCCAGCCTGCTCTGAGTATGGGAGGCACCTGCCGCGCATCCTTCTGCCGCCGGCGGCGTCGACGGCTCTAAGGAACTCGATGGTCAAACGCGACTTGCCGATGCCTGCCGGTCCGATCACTGTCATAACGTGCGGCCGGCGCTCCCTGCGTGCCTTCTCGAACAGGTCTCGAAGCAACTTCAGCTCGGCGTCGCGCCCCACCATTGGCGCCAGCACGCTCTGCCCCGCCGCGGGCGCGATCGCAATCCAGGCATCGAGCGGAGCCCCCTTGCCCTTGGCCTTGACGGCGGGCATCGCCTCGTACTCGATGACGCGCTGCGTGGCCGCATGCGTTCGCGCCCCGACCACAAGCCGGTTCGCCGGAGCCGCGGCCTGAAGACGCGCCGCTGAGTTCAGCACGTCGCCGGTCGCGAGCATCTCGCCGCGCTCATGCGCCCCGCCGAGCGTCACCACAGCCTCGCCTGTGCTGATCGCCAGGCGCAGTGACAACTGAAATGTGGGGTCGGCGGCGTTCAGGTCGCGGATGGCTTCAATAATGTCGAGGCCGCACCGTACCGCTCGCTCGGCGTCGTCGCCATGCGACGTCGGAGCGCCGAATATCGCAAGGACCGCGTCGCCGATGAACTTTTCGACCATGCCGCCGTAACGCTGGATCTGTTCCAGCACCGGTTTGTGATACCGACGCAGAAAATCGCGCACGTCCTCGGGATCCGCCTCATCGGCTCGAGCCGTGGAGCCGACGACATCGATGAAGAGCGCCGATACGAGCTTGCGTTCCTCGGCTTCCGCTGTGGCCCTGACGAGCTCCGCGCCGCAATTGGAGCAGAACCGCGCAAGCGCAGAATTTTCGTACCCGCACCGAGGGCAGGACACATGCGCGAGTTTAGTCGGCCGACGCTTTGGTCGCTCCCGGACCTGCGCACCACTGTTGATGAGCTCGGTGTGCCCAGAGTCATTAGCGCTTCATGTAAATCAGGGTGAGGCGCGGGCAACAACACATGGCAGCGGGCGAGGAGGACTGTAGGTGTTGAGCACGACTACTACTTAGTACCCAGCCGCGTGGTGTCTGGTGGTGTCGTTAGGTGTCGTCCTATATTCGCGAGGGCGGGTTGAATCGGCGAAATACGAACCCGGCTTACAGTCCGCCCTCGGCCGACCTGCTGTCCTCCATGGAACCGCAATTTGCCGGCAGCAGAATTGCCGTCGGGGTGGCCGTCCTGAAGCATGATCAAGCCGGTCGCGATGGTTACGAATCAGACGGCGCATCTGGGCGGCCTGCCGCGACCGCAAGAACTGGAGATGAGATGGGAAAGGTAATCGTGATGAATTGGGTGACGCTCGACGGCGTGATGCAGGGACCGGGTCGCCCGGACGAGGACACGCGGGATGGGTTTGAGCGCGGCGGCTGGGGGATCCCGTACGGCGACGAGGCGAGCGTCGCCAAGATGGGCGAGCGGATGGGCGGGGATCGCGCGTGGCTGTTCGGGCGGCGCACCTACGAGCAGCTCCTGGCCTCCTGGAACGCCAGGGGCGGCCCGTTCAAGGACGCGCTCAACAACGCTCGCAAGTACATCGCCTCGAGCAATCCGGCGACGAGGCTCGACTGGCCGAACTCGACTCTGCTGCGCGGCGACATTCCGGCCGCCGTGGCGGAGCTCAAGGAGAGCTCGGGCACGAACCTCGTGATCATGGGCAGCGGCGTGCTGATCGGCTCCCTGATGGCCGCCGATTTGATTGACGAGTATCTGCTGATGATTGCTCCTCTGGTGCTAGGCACCGGACGGCGCCTGTTTGCCGGCGACACGCAAGCATCGCTGCGGCTGGTTGACAGCAGCACGACGAGAACAGGCGTGTTGATCGCCACCTACGAGCCTGCTAGGGGATAGGCGAAAAGGAGGGAAGGTTGCGATGAGTTTCCGGGTCGTCGGGAGTCTCATGTCGTGAGCCCAGTGGCGTCCGATGCGAAGATGAATTCGGCTCGTGCGGGAGCGCTGGAGTTGGACTGGAGGGAGATGAGATGCCCGAACACAAGGTCGGAACCCACGAGGAATGGCAGGTGGCCCGGGACGAGCTCGCGAAGCTCGAGGCCGAGCAGGCGAAGCGAAACGAGGAGATCACGAGCGCGCGTCGCGATCTGCCCTGGGTCCGCGTCGAGAAGGAGTACGAGTTCGACACCCAGGATGGCAAGAAGACCCTGGGCGAGCTCTTCGACGGGCGCTCACAGCTGCTCGCCTACAACATCATGTTCGGCCCCGACTACACGCTCGGCGCCTGCCCCGGCTGCACCAGCCTGGGCGACGGGCTCGACGGCTCGCTCGTTCACCTGAGCCACCTCGACGTGACCCTTCTCTGTTTTTCGCGGGCGCCGGTGGAGCGCCTGACGGCCTACAAGCAACGGATGGGCTGGCAGTTCCCCTACGTGTCTACCTACAACAGCGACTTCGCATTCGACTTTGGCCTCGCGCTGACCGAGGAGCAGGCGCAGCAGGTTCCCGAGGTCAAAGAGATGATCGACAACCCCCCCGTGTTCCTCAAGGAGTGGTCGCGGCAGATCGGGGCTGAGCTAAAAGATGGTCTGCGTGAGAACCCGAGCTGGATCGCCTTCGCGCGCGAGGACGGCACCGTTTACCACACCTACACGGTGTCGGCGCCTGACCCGTTCGTCGCGCCGTACTTCAGCTTCTTGCTCGAGCGAACCCCGAAAGCCCAACCCGACGACGCCAGCACCTTGCGGAAGGACGAATACCCGGACTGATTCCGATGGCGTCGTCGGTGGGCGACCAGTCGCGGCGCGGACTGGCCGTCCAACACTGACGATCCTTCTCCAGAATCGCGCACGTCAGCCCCGAATGCCGTCAGCCTTTCCCCTAGACCTAGCAGGCGGGTCGGTTGGCTGGGTGGCGCCGGGTGACACAGAAAGTCTTGCGTACCAGTACGCATCCAGTACGCGGCCGTCCTCAATCGTGGGATGCCGTTAGGTATCGTTTCGTATTCAGAACGGATAGATCCATCTCGCCTGGACAGAAGCCGGCTTATGTCCGTTCTCGGCCCACGTTCTGTATCCCTAAAGCCGCAAGTTGCGGGCCGCAGATTGCGGTTTTTGGCTTCGCGGCATACAAGAATGCGCATACGGTGACCTGGCGCAAAGGCCTACACGGCCACAGTAGGTCGGAAGCCGACCTTCTGTTCACTCACGACCTGTCCGGCCCAGGCTGCACCACAACACCGGCCTCTTCAGCCAAACGTGCAGTCGAGGGTGACCTTCTCCAGCGCACTCTCGAGAACCTCGAGTTCGTGATCGTTCAGTCGCGCGACGAATAGATCGAAGATCCCGCGTGCATGCACCGGCGCGGCCTCCGTCAGGCGCGCCACACCGGCGTCGGTCAGAGCCACCACAACACCACGTGCGTCACCATCAGCGTTGGCTCGACGGACAAGACCCACATCGACAAGCCGGGCAACACGGCGGGTCATGCCCGACCGGGAGATGAGCGCCCGGTCCGCAAGTTCTGTCATGCGCAGCGCACCACCGGCGAGCGCCAGCTGAGCGAGGACGTCAAAGTCGGCCAACGCCAGACCGGTCTCCTTTGCGAGATCCCTCTCGAGCTGACGCATCAGCGTCGCGTGGGAGCGCAGCAGCGCCTGCCAAGCCGCCAATCCGCGCCCGCCCGGCACCACGTCCGCCATCGCCCTCTCGAGAAGGCCGGCGACGTCGGGTTTGGATAGTACTTGCATATGCAATAAATTCTGTTTGGGTTAGGTATTTGTATATGCAAGTATATCGACGTACCTACCTGGGAGGAAATGTCAGGTGATCAGCGAACTCGAGCCCAACCTCGATCCGTCACTCAGCCGCCGATTCGGGACGGTAGCGGACGAGCCGAGCGTAAAGCGGACCGTCGCCGCCTTCGAGGCGAATGGAATCATCGTCCTCCGGGCGCCGGACGCCGCGGCGGCAAAGCGGATTGTCCTTGACCTCATCCCGGATGGCTCCCAGGTGTACCACGGGGCATCGCAGACGCTCGACCTGGTGGGCATCACTGACGAGATCGACAAGTCCGGGCACTACGATCCGCTCCGACCGCGGATCTGGGGCATGGATCGCAAGACGGAGGCCGACGAGATCCGCCGGATCGGCGCGGCGCCGGACGTCATGCTCGGGAGCGTCCACGCGGTCACCGAGACCGGGTCGCTGCTTGCGGCTTCGATGAGCGGCAGCCAGCTCGGGCCTTATGTCAGCGGCGCCGGACGGGTCATTCTCGTCGTCGGGACGCAGAAAATCGTGCCGGACCTCGAGCAAGGTCTGCGGCGGATTAATGAATATGCGTGGCGGCTTGAAGACGCCCGCGCTCAGGCTGCGTACGGCATCCACAGCGCGGTCAACAAGGTGGTCATCATCAACAGGGAGATCACCCCGGGACGGATCACCGTGGTGTTGGTCGACGAGGTCCTCGGCTTTTAAGTGCCCCGGACAGAAGGACACGAGACTACGTCAGCCCTGGCGATCCCGAAATCGACGTTGGGTGTCGGGATCATCGGGGTCAGCCCCATCCGGGGCTGGGCCAGCACCGCCCACATCCCGGCACTGCGGGCGCTGCCGAAGTACGAGATCCGGGCACTCAGCGTCCACAATGCGGAATCGGCGCGCGCAATAGGCGAAGCGTTCGGAGTCAGCGCCGTGTTCTCAGATCATGAAGAGCTGGTGATCCAACCAGACATCGACGTGGTCGTTGTTACGGTGAAGGTCCCGCATCATCGAGAGCTCGTTTCCGCCGCACTTGCCGCTGGCAAGGCCGTGTACTGCGAGTGGCCGCTCGGCCGCGACCTCGAGGACGCACGAGCGATGGCCACACTCGCCGCCAAGCAGGGGGTACGTACAGTCGCCGGTTTGCAGGCGCGCCAGGCCCCCGCGATCGAGTTCGTTCAACAGCTCCTTCGTGATGGATACGTCGGCGAGGTGTTGTCAACGACACTGGTCGGACTGTCGATCCCAGGGGACGTTGTGGGACAGCCCAACGCCTACATGCTCGACAAGACAAACGGGGCCAACCTGCTGACGGTGCCGGTCGGCCACAGCCTCGACATTCTGAATTACGTCCTGGGCGAGTTCGCGGAACTGTCAGCCGTGTCGGCTGTTCGCAGGCCACTGATCACTATCGAAGAGACCGGGGAACAGATCGCGAAAACAGCCGCCGATCAGGTCGCGGTGATCGGCACCCTCACTTCCGGGGCGACTGCCAATATTCACATCCGTGAGGCAGTGGCCGGCGGTAGTGGGTTCCAATGGGAGATCAACGGAACCGACGGAACCCTTCGGATCACGGCTGACGCCGCACTGCCTGAGATCTTTCCCCTGACCGTCCATGGAGCTCACGGTCGGAACGAGCCCGCCGAGCTTGACATCCCCACGGTGTTGACACAGAAATGGCCCCCGCTCACGAAACTGGAAGGAATGCCCGCCTTCAACGTCGGGCGTGCCTACGCGGCGTTCGCGGCAGACATCGACAACGGCACTCACACCGTGCCGGACTTCGCTGACGCTGTCCGGCGCCACGAGCTCATCGCCGCCATCGAAAGGTCCGCGGCGTCAGGAGAGCGCGTGACCTTGTAACGGTGTGCATCGTCGGACTGGGCTCGAGGCCTGGCGAGTTGGGAGACAGTAAATTGGGCGTACCAGTACGCATTTAGTACGCAGTCGGCCTCAATGTCTAATGTCGCGGTAAGCCCCGAGGCCATGAGGCAGTGGAGCGGGAGGAGCGATGAACGGGCCACAGAGTGGGATCTTTGCGCTTGGAAACCCATCCCACGCATACCTAGAGTTCGACCTTCAGCAGGATCGAGACTCCAGCGAGCTGGTGACCGCGCTTGCCGACGTGCGCGAGCCCCGCACGACGATCGGCGGCGTCAACCTCGTGTCGGGATTCAGACCGAGCTGTGGCGCGCGCTCGCACCGAACGGTCTTCCGGATGATCTCGTCGGCTTCGACGACGATCTGGTCGGCGCCGACGACTTCGTTATGCCCGCGGCACAACACGATGCGGTGCTATGGCTGTCTGGCGGCTCGTACGACGTGATCTTTGACGAGGCGCGCCAAGCGATCAAGGCTCTGGCGCAGATCGCCACTGTCGCGGACGAGACGTCGAGCTGGCCTTACCAGCGCTATCGCGACCTGACAGGCTTCGAGGACGGAAGACAAATCACGCTGACTCAATAAGCCTGCTGTTCTTTGACAGGTTCCGGTCGTGCATGCGGCAAGGTTGAAACAGCAGGGCCGTCGCTTCCCGCTTTTCATTTTCGAGATACTTACCTCGACCCGTCGTTTGCGCGTATAAGGTTTTGGGTTGCATTCACCCAGCGAACCCATTCCCAGCTCGCCACTACGGTTTGTGCGCTGCCTCAAGCGAAAGCTTATTGGGAGGTCAGTCTGGGGACTTGACGGCCGACATCTCATTGAGAAGCACCGTCACGCGGCGGCCGATCTCGTCGCGGATCTCGCGGACCTCCTCGACGCTCTTGCCCGCGGGATCTGGAAGCTCCCAATCCAGGTATCGCTTGCCCGGGTAGATGGGGCAGGCATCGCCGCAGCCCATGGTGACGACGACGTCCGCTTCTCGCACGAACTCATTCGTCAACGGCTTCGGGAACTGCTTGCTCAGGTCGAGGCCGATCTCCCTCATTGCCTCGACGACGGCCGGATTGATCCGGTCCGCCGGCTCGGAGCCCGCCGACCGCACGTGAACCTTGCCCTGTGCTCGGCTGTCCAGCAGCGCAGCCGCCATCTGCGAGCGCCCCGCGTTGTGCACGCACACGAACAGGACCTCGGGTATCTCGCTCAACTTCCGCCCTCGACCAGCTGCGAAAGCAGCCGGCGTGTGGCCGGCGCGAGATCGCGCCGCAGGCGGTAATACATCCAGATCCCGTCCTTCTCCGACTCCACGAGGTCCGCATCTTTCAGCTTTGACATATGGTGCGAGATGGTCGGCTGGCTCAGCTCCAGGTCGGCGGTGAAATCGCAGATGCAGATCGGCTGCTGCGCCTTCCAGAGGGCCGCGAGCATCGTGAGCCGGGTTGGATCGCCGAGCACCTTGAGCAATCCCGACCGCTCTTCGGCCCATTCCGCATCGACCGCCGGCAGCGCGCAGCACGTCCCACGCTGCCGAACCATCGGCGGCTCCTTGATCGCCACGAACGCAATCTTACACGACCCATAGACATTCGTCGATGGCTTGTGCTAGGCTCGACCCATCGAAGGTCATCGATTGGAAGGAGAGGTCGAATGAGCGAGGTTAGAGAGGCAGTCCGGTCCCGTTACGCGAACGCGGCCAAGCAGATCGCGGTGATCAACGCGCCGGGCTCTTTCCCTGCCGCGGGATGTTGCCAGGCGGACGGCCCAGACTGCGGATGCAGCGGTTCGTACGCGAGCGATGAGCTGAAGGCCATCGGTCTGAGCGAGTCGGTCAGCCTCGGCTGCGGCAACCCCACCGCGCTGGCCAAACTCGAGCCGGGCCAGATCGTGCTCGACCTGGGGTCGGGTGCCGGGCTCGACGTCTTGCTATCTGCGAGACGCGTGTCGCCCGGCGGCCACGCCTACGGCGTCGACATGACGGACGAGATGCTCGAGCTCGCGAATCGCAACAAGGAGAGCTCGAGCGTCACGAACGCAACCTTCCTGAAAGGAACGATCGAGAATGTTCCCCTGCCCGACGCATCGGTCGATGTCGTGATCTCCAACTGCGTGATCAACCTCGCCGAGGACAAGGGCGCCGTGATCAAGGAAGCGTTCCGGGTGCTTCGTCCTGGAGGCAGGTTCGCGGTCGCCGATATGGTCGAGCTCGAGCCGCTGGACCCAACGGTGAAGCAAGCCCTCGACGCATGGGCGGGATGCATCTCGGGCACGATTCCGATCGACGAATACCGAGCGGCGCTCGTCGGCGCGGGCTTCGAAAACGCCGAGTTCGAGATTCACGCGACCGAGAATGCTCCCGGCATCGACCGCAAGGTTGGCAGTGCCTACATCCGGGCTCGCAAGCCCTGACGGCGGTCTCATAGGATTGGGCTGCCCCGCGATCGGGTAACATTGCTTCGACGCATTCGTGCGTCGCCCGCTCGGGTCCTCTCTTCCTGTCACAGCACAGAGCCTGTAGATCGCGGCAAATAAGAAGAAAAGAGAGGCACCCTGGAGCTTCGTTGCAGACATTTGCCGAAGCCGGTGTCAACGCGCGCGTTCTCGCGTCGCTGAGCCGGCAGAAAATCACATCGCCGAATGACGTTCAGTCGGAGTCGATACCCGCCCTCCTCGCCGGTCGCGACGTCGTCATTCAATCGCCGACGGGCAGCGGTAAGACGCTTGCCTTCCTGGTTCCGCTGATCGAGCGATTCCAGCCCGGCAGACCTGGCCCGCGGGGCCTCATCGTGACGCCGACGCGGGAGCTCGCCATCCAGGTCGACTCCGTGTTCAAGGAGCTCGACTCTGGGCTGCGCACGGCGCTTCTGTACGGGGGCGTCGGCTACCGCACCCAGATGCTGGCGTTGCGAGCGGGGGTCGACGTGCTCATCGGCACCCCGGGCCGGATCCTCGACCTGTTCGAAAAGAAGGCCTTCTCGCTCAGCCGCGTCGAGTACATGGTCCTCGACGAGGCGGATCAGATGTTCGACGCCGGCTTCTCGCGCGACGTGGAGCGAATCATCGGCTTCACGTATTCGCCGCAGACGGTGCTTGCCTCCGCGACGATGCCCGAGTGGGTCTCGCGGATGATTCAGAAGCATCTCCGTGATCCGCTTCGCGTGAAGCTCGTCACGGAGGGCGAGTCCCTCCTGGAGCACGGCCTGATCCGGACTGAGTCTGGAGCCAAGCTGAACTTGCTCAGCGACATCTTGAGGAAGCACCGCGGCGCCATCGTGTTCGGCCGTACCAAGCACGGCGTGCACAAGTTGAACCGCGACCTGCTGCGCCTCGGTCACCGGTCGGTCGAGCTACAGGGCAACATGGCGCAATTCGCGCGGGATCGGGTCATGGACTCGTTCCGCAACCACCGAGCCGACGTTCTCGTGGCGACCAACGTCGCGGCCCGCGGCCTCGACCTGAGTCACGTAGGTCTGGTCGTCAACTACGAGCTGCCGGAGACTGCCGACGCCATGACCCATCGTGTCGGACGCACGGCACGCAATGGGAACGCCGGGCGGGCGCTGACATTCATCACCGCGACGGACCACGAGAAATGGGACAAGCTGCGCCGTCAAGGCGCGCCGGCGCTCCGCACCATCGACTCAGCGCTCCTCGCGCAAGATGGCGGATGGTCGTATCTGTTCGATGAAGCGCATATCCGCTCGGTCGTCAGAGGCGACTCGTCGCCGCGTCAAGGGCGACGCGGCCGGCCGGCGGGCCGCCGACGCTTCAGCGCGCGCTGAGCTTCGGGTGATGCAAGGAGACGGACCGCCCCTTGGCGGATCCCGTCTCGCGGGCATTGTCGAGCGAATTCGCGACATCCCGGTCGGTCACGTCCAGACGTACGGCGACATCGACGCGAAAGCGCCTCGTCTGGTCGGCCGGATCCTGGCCACGACTCACCTCGAGCTGCCGTGGCATCGGGTCGTGCGAGCGGACGGCTCGATTCCGAAAGGCAAGGTCCAGGCCGAGCTGCTGCGGCGGGAAGGGGTGCCCATGCGCGGTGAGCGGGTCGATCTGGATCGAGCGCGCGCCTGACTCTCTACGTGTGAGGGCTTGCGAGCTCGCCCGAATGGTCCCAGCCGTGCCAGCCGCGAGGCTCGATCCAGGCGCTGACCCGGCGGCCGGTGCGATTGCCGAACGGCTTTCCCGTGTAACGGAGCGCGAGACGATCGATGTCGGTGAGACCGGAATCGTCCCGGATCTCAACGACGAGGCCATACAGGCTGACGTGGCGGTACCAGTCGTCGTCGAACACCGTGAGGCTCACCTTCGGTTCGCGCCGAATCCACCGCAGTCGTTTGCGAGACTCGCTCATGTTGACCAGGACGCGCCCGCCCTCCCAGTCATACCAGGTGACCACGGTCATGGGAAATCCATCGGGTCGTATGCACCCGATCACGGCGGCGTTCGGCTTTCTCAGGAACCTGTCGACGGCGGCGGGCAGCGTCAGCGCAGGCAAAGTCTTACTGCACCGGAAAAGGCGATTGCCACCAGTACGGCACGTCGTCGACCTCGATCGCGACGACCCACTTCACCCACCAGAATCCACGGCGGTCGGGAGCGACGAGGCGGGCGGGAAACCCGTGGCCGGCATCGAGCGGCGTGCCTCCAAAGCGCGTCGCGAGCAGCAAAGAGCCGGCGTCGCCGGCTCGGAAGCGGCGGTCATAGCCAGTGCTCGAGACGACGCGGATGCTCGACTCGCGAATGTCGGGCAGCAGCCGGTCGAGCCGAACACCGGTCCATTCCTGCGTCGAGTAAAAGCCACCTGTGCAATCGAGGGTTGCGATCATGCGATCGTCGAAGGTCGCCAGCTCGCGAAGACTCCACTCCCGGCCAGGCGTGCGCAGTGTCCAAGCGTCCGGGTCGTGGACAGGGATCGCGTCGAACATCCATGAGCTAACGGGCATCACCGCGGGCTGAAACGATCCGGCCTCGTACGAACCGGTAAACCGGCGTGCCCCGCCTGGCAGTGTGGCGGCCCGGACGAGGATCTCGCTCGCCGCATACGACACAGCCGCCGCGCCCAGGGCAACAGACCCTTTCATGAAGGTTCGGCGCGAGAGGTCTGCGCGGACCACCTTGACGCGGCGAGCAACCACGTGCCACACCGCCAGCGGGATCGCTGCCAGCGCCGCCCCGACGTGCACCTCCATGGATGAAAACGGTCCCCAACTCAGCACAAGACCGGTTGAGTGCCCGAGGCCCGCCGCGATCGAGAGCAGGACGAGCATGCCGAGCCCAATCGATGCCCACCGTCCCCCTCTGGGCCGGGCCAAGCCGCGGCGCGCGATCATCGACTTCCAGGGCAGCAGAAGCAGAATCGCGACACCACCGGTCGCGTGGACGATCAAGGAGAGTCGTGCCGGCGCGGTGCCGAACGCAAACGCGAGCCAGCCGGTGAGAAACGCGATTGCAAGCAATCCGAGCAGAGCGACGTTGGTCTTCGATCCGAGCTTGATCGCGCCGTAGCGACGCGTCCTCACCGCCTCAGACTAATCTGCTCACGTGGCAAGCAGGGCAGAGGCCGCGCCGAGCATTTCGGCGCAGGTGAACAAGGTTCCCGCTCGCGTGCGGCCGATAGTGCGAGCGGCGATCCGTGCGGTCAAGGACGCCGCCCCCAAGGCGGAAGAGATCTCGTACGCGATGGAGCAGCCGCGCTCGAGCAGGATGATGTGGAAGCTCGCCCGCTACGCAGTCGACGGTTCCAACGTCGTCGGGGTAGGGACGTTCGCGGATCACTCGACGCTGTTCTTCTACAGGGGCCGCGACCTTGACGACGGGAGTGGGCTCTTGCAGGGCAGCGGAAAGGACACTCGGTTCGTCACCCTCCGCTCGGCGTCCGACGCCGAACGGCCCGAGGTCAAGCGGCTGATCCGTAATGCCTTCAAGGTGGGCGGCTCGCGCTAGATCATCTCTAGAGTGGAGCGGGTGAAGGTCACCCCTGCCCGCCCGCCGGTCGCTGCCGTGCGTCCCCAGGTCCTCGAGGCCGATGGGGACCGACGCGTCGACCCCTACTACTGGCTGCGCGACAAGCTCGACCCGGAGGTGATCGCCTACCTCGAAGCCGAAAACGCCTATACCGACGCCGTGACGGCGGGCGCAGGCGACCTCCAAGAACGTCTGTACCGCGAGATCGTCGGACGGGTCCAGGAGACGGACTCCTCCGCGGCGACCCTGTTCAAGGGTTGGTTGACCTACACCCGGACGGTGGAAGGCCTCGACTACGAGATCTACTGCCGGCGCCGTGGGACGATGGACGCCCCCGAGGAGGTCATTCTCGACGCCAACGAGCTCGCGAAAGGCCACGACTACTTCGAGCTCGGCTACGTCGAGCGGAGCCCGGACGAAAATCTCCTCGCCTATGCGGCCGACGTCAACGGATCGGAGCTGCACGAGCTCCGCTTCCGGGACCTCAACACCGGCCAGGACCTGGGGGACGTCATCCAGGGCGTTTACTACGGCGCGGCCTGGGCCGCCGACAACACGACCTTCTTCTACGTCCGGCCCGACTCTGCGATGCGTCCGTACCAGGTCTGGCGGCATCGGCTTGGCGCCGCGAGCGAGAAGGACGTGCTCGTCTTCCAGGAGGACGACGAGCGATTCGAGGTTGGCGTTGAGCCATCGAAGAGTGAGCGGTTCATCTTCATCAACACCTCGAGCCAGATCAGCAGCGAGACGTACTTCCTGCCCACCGACGCCCCGGATGCGCAGCCGGTTTTGATCGAGCCACGTCGCGACAACATCGAGTACTCGGTCGATGATCAGGAAGACCGATTCCTCTTGCTGACCAACGACGGCGCAACCAACTTCAGACTGATGGCCGCACCGATTGCAAGCCCGGGTCGAGCGTCATGGACGGAAGTCGTGCCCGAACGCCCTGGAGTACGCCTGAACCTCACCGACGTCCATCAGCACCACGTGGTGCTGGGTCAGCGCTCAGACGGTTTGCAGCGTCTCGAGGTGCTCGACACGATGAGCGGAGCCCTTCATATCGTCGAGCAGCCCGACGCGGCTTACACCGCGTTTCCAGGCTCCAACCCCGATTACTCGAGCCGAGTGATGCGGTTCTTCTACACGTCATTGACGGCACCCTGGTCGGCGGTCGACTACGACATGGATTCGCGTGTGCGGACCGTGGTCAAAGAACAGCCGGTCCGAGGCGGCTACAACCGAGACGATTACATGACCGAGCGCCTGTGGGCGCGCGCAACCGATGGGGTGAAGGTTCCAATCTCAGTGGTGTTTCGCCGTGACAAGAGCGAGGAGCGCGCTCCCGCGCTTCTCTATGGGTACGGCGCCTACGAGCACTCGAACGACCCGATGTTCGACCCCGCGCGCCTGAGCCTGCTCGACCGGGGGTTCGTCTTTGCAATCGCACACGTGCGCGGCGGCGGCGAGATGGGGAGGGAGTGGTACGAGCAGGGACGGCTGCTGCGCAAATGCAACACCTTCGAGGACTTCATCGCGTGCGCCGAGAAGCTCATCGCGGATGGCTATGCGGCCCCTGAATCGCTGGCTATCCGCGGCCGCAGCGCGGGCGGGTTGCTTATCGGCGCGGTGGTCAACATGCGGCCAGAGCTGTTCGGATGCGCTGTCGCGCAGGTGCCGTTCGTCGACGCGCTGACGACGATGCTCGACGACAAGCTGCCGCTGACCGTCAACGAGTACGACGAGTGGGGGAATCCGAAAGAGCCGGACTACTACCGCTATATCAAGAGCTACTCGCCCTACGACCAGGTCCGCTCGACCGAGTACCCTGCGATCCTCGCGACCGGCGCGCTGAACGATCCACGCGTCTCCTACTGGGAACCGGCGAAGTGGGTCGCGAAGCTGCGCACGGTGAATCGCGCTGACCAGCCGATCCTGCTCAAGACCCAGATGGGTTCCGGGCACATGGGGCCGTCAGGCCGCTATGAGTCGTGGCGCGAGGAGGCATTCGTGATGGCCTTTGTGATCACGCAACTTGGTCTTGACGGCTGAGCCCGGGTCAGGTTAGTCTGAGTCGGTCCGCACACCCATCCGGGTGTGTCCATTTTCTCGAGGTGCAGTTGTATGGCAGGCATTGGATTGGTCGTCTTCGCTGAAAAGCGGCGACGTGTGCCTGCCGCCGGCACCCATTGACGCTGGTCTCATAGCCGAAACCTAGAAACCAGAAAGTCAAGCCTTCGAGGGGTTGAGGACCGTGCGGTTGTTGGGCACCGCCACGGTCCTTTTCTTTTGTCCATTTCGGGTTTCAGGAGACGGTGATGAGTTTTCCAGCGATCGAGATCCAGGGGGTCAGGAAAGCGTTCCGCCGACGCGAGCGCGAAGCCGGCGCGCCCTGGTGGCGACGCGGGCAGAAAGAGAAGGTGGCGTTGCACGAGCTCGACCTGATCGTCGAGGCAGGTGGAGTCACCGGCATCCTCGGGCCGAACGGAAGTGGGAAGTCAACGCTCATCCGCATCCTCGGCACGCTCCTGACACCTGACACCGGGCGGGCAATGGTGTTCGGCTGGGACGTCGTGACCGACGCGCTCCAAGTTCGTCGCCGCGTCAACCGGGTGTCGGTCGAGGCGGCGTTCTTCAAGGAGCTCAGCCCCTGGGAGAACATGGTCTACGCGTCACGCCTTTACGGCAACACCTCACGGGGAACGCGGCGGCGCGTGGTCGAGATCCTCGAGCTGCTGGGGTTGCCGAAGGACGTGATCGATCAGCCGATGAAACAGCTGTCGCGCGGGCAGCAGCAGAAGGTGGCCATCGCGCGGAGCTTCCTCACGGCGCCGTCGCTGCTTCTGATGGACGAGCCGACGACGGGGCTGGACCCGCGCTCCAAGAAGGAGGTCCAGGCCGTGCTGGAGACGCTGCGCGCCGAGCGCGAGATCACGGTCCTGCTTTGCACCCACGACATGGACGAGGCGTCCGCACTGTGCGACCGGGTGCTGATGCTGGACGGCGGCCGCGTGCTCGCCGACGGTTCGCCTGACGAGCTTCGTGCACGGCACGGCGCCGCCACGCTCGAGGACGTCTTCATGGACCTGACGGGGAAGACGCTCGAGGCAGAGGAAGCAGAGGAGGCAGTCACATGATCGGCTTGCGCGGATCCGAGATGAGCGCCCTGTTCGGCTTTGCCGAGCGGCAGCTCTACGTCTACAAGCGCTACTGGGTCTGGGAGGTCGTGTGGCTCTTCTACAGCATCGTCAGTGTGCTGTCGATCGGCTTCCTCGCCTCGGGCCTGGGGTCGCTGGGGGTGTCCGGCGGCTCCTTCGACCTGCGCAGGGCGCAGCTTTACCTGCTGATCGGCGCGCTGCTCTGGGGCTACCTGTCGCTGGTCTTCATGGAGGCCGCCTACGCCATCGCTTGGGAACGCTGGGAGGGCACCATCGAGTACACCTTCATGGCGCCGGTGCGCCGGATCACCCATCTCATGGGCATCTGCCTCTTCGCGATCGTCTACGGTCTCGCGCGTACGTTCATCGTGCTCCTGGTCGCGGTGGCGATCTTCGACATCGACTTCTCGCATGCCGACATCGCCGGCGCTCTCGTCGTGCTCGCTGCCTCGCTGGCGCCGCTCATCGGCCTGGCGATCCTGACCTCGGTGCTGCCCCTGCTGTCGCCTCAAAAGGGAGAGCAGATGTCGTTCGCCGTCCAGGGCTTCATGCTCCTGGTGTCGGGCGTCTACTACCCGTTGACGGTCCTGCCCTGGCCGCTTCAGGCCGCCGGCTTCATCAGCCCCCTCACCTACGCGCTCGCCGGTATGCGGCGCAGCCTGCTCGAGGGTGCCACGGCGGCCGACCAGATCCCCACCGTGGGCATCCTGCTGGGCATGGGCGTGGTCCTCATACCGCTCGGATTTGCTGTCTTCACCTGGGCGGAAAGGCGTGCCAAGGCGCTCGGTTTGCTGAAGCGAAGCGGGTAAAGAGAAGTAAGCAACTCCTGGCTGCCGTCGCGCATGTTACCAAACTAATGTTCGTCAATATCACAATCCGCTACTGCATCTAGGGGTATCCGGCGGGCCTGACCCAATATATCGGGGCAAGGCCCGCACATGGCCTGTAAGGGCCTTCTAGATCTTGTGGTAAAGGTATTGACAGGCTTAACCGACGTTGTTACTGTCTGCGGCGAATCGCGGTGATCAGTGGGGAGAAGTGGTGAATCCGGCAGACATCGAACCATACGTCGCACCCTACGTCCAGGTAAGGCACGCCATACACCTCCTCTACGCCACCTCTCCCCGCAGCCGCGATGGCCAAGACGAGCACTCGATCCACGTCGGTATCAACCATCGGTTCGACAAGCATGGCAACCGCCTCCCACTCGAGCTACATGGTTGCGGCTGCAGTCTCTGCGCCCGCAGTCAGCGGCGCCGGCTCAGCTACTGGGAGGCCCGATGAGTGTTCACTGGAGCGCATCGGGTGAGGGTGGACGACAAAGGGCGGCTGGCGATCCCAGCCTCATTTCGCAAGCAGCTCAAAGACGGCAGCTTCGTCTCGGTCGGCCAGGACCAGGTGCTGGCGATCTATCCGCCGGACCTGTGGGCGGCGCTCGGCGACGAGCTGCGGAGCCCACTTCCAGGCCCGGACCATCGCGCCCTGTCGCGAACTCTCTACCCACTCTCGGATCCGTTCGAGCCGGATGGCCAGGGACGGATCAGCCTTCTGCCGGAGCAGCGTCGCCTGGCGGGGATCGAGACCCCGTCGACGGTGGTGGTGATCGGGGCCGGCTCGAGGGTGGAAATCTGGCCCGAGGCCCGATGGGACAACTACAGCGCCGACGCGCAAGGACGCTTTACCGAATTCGCTGACAGGGTGATCTCCGGACATTAGTCCGCACGTTCCAGCACTTTCACAAGAGGTAATAGAGCTGCTCCAGCCCCGAGAGGGGGCGGTCGCGATCGACTGCACCCTCGGGCAGGCGGGCCACGCCCGCCAGATCCTGGAGAGGATCACCCCCGGCGGCCGGCTGCTCGGGATCGACCGCGATCCCGCGGCGGTCCAGGCGGCGCGGCAAACGCTGGGTTCGTTTGGTCAGTCCGCGACCGTGGTGCATGGACGGTTTTCCGAGCTTGGCTCGATCGCAGCAGACAACGGTTTCCGGCAAGCGGACTCGATCCTCTTCGACTTCGGAATCTCGAGCAACCAGGTCGACGATCCCGAGCGCGGTTTCAGCTTTCGCGCCGAGGGACCGCTCGACATGCGCATGGACCCGAACTCGACGCTCACGGCGTCGCAGATCGTCAACGAGTACGACGTGGCCGAGCTAGAGCGCATCCTCCGCGAGTACGGGGAGGAACGATGGGCCCGCAGGATCGCGCAGTTTGTCGTGGCGCGGCGCCCACTCCGCACCACACGCGACCTGGCGCAAGCAGTCGAGGCCGCGATACCCCGGAGGGCCTGGCCTCGCGACATCAACGTCGCGACGCGGACATTTCAGGGGATTCGAATCGCGGTCAATGACGAGCTCGGCGAGATCGAATCAGGACTCAGAGCAGCTCTTTCAACACTCAAACCCGGTGGTCGTATGGCGACGATCAGCTTCCACTCCCTGGAAGACCGCTTGGTCAAGTCATTCTTCAACGTCGAGTCCAAAGACTGCATCTGCCCACCCCAGCAGCCAGTCTGCACCTGCGGCCACCGGGCCACCCTTCGCGTCATCACCCGGCATCCCGTGCGGCCCTCCGAAGCAGAGGTGGCCGCCAACCCCCGCGCCCGGTCCGCCCGCCTCCGGGTCGCGGAAAAGCTCCCCACCCCAGATCCCTCCCCATGAAAGGGGAGGGTGCCCTTGCCGAACTCCCGGTTTGAAACCACCAAGTCCTGGTGGCCGGTCTAACCCCTCCGGCCACCAGGCATTTTTGAAATCACTCCTCCTCGTTCATGCGGAGGTCGCGGCGTAGCCGCCGGAGGGGCGCCACAGCAAGCAACACAGCAAAGGATGAAGTTCACGTCTTGACATCGACCCGAATACTGGCCAGACGGCGCCTCGGCACGACCGGTGCTGCGCCCCACGTCACCGCCCCGCCACGGCGGCGACGGCGCACGCGTGGCTTCGTGCAGGTCGCAGGCTCGGTCGCCGCCGAAAGGCTGCGGCTGAACGTGTTCGGCCACGCCTACGTCGGTGTCGGCGCGGTCGTCATCGTCGTGCTCTTCTACCTGGCGATCGCCGCGCAGATCACGCAGTCGTCATATGACATCGCCCGCTTGCAGGACCAACAGCGTCAGCTGATCGCCGAGCAGGACCAGCTGCGCTATCAGGAGGTCACGATGCATGCACCCGCGCAGGTGCAACAGCACGCCGCTCAGAGCGGCATGCAGCGCGTCATCCCGTCGCGTTTCGTGACCGGGCAGGAGGTTGCGGTCGACCTGTCGGCAGCGGTCGGCGCATCGCCCGTCGATACGACTCCGCTGTGGTTGCGCGCCGTGGCGGTGATCGCCAACACCGTCGCCGGGACACGCGACGTCATGGCGTCGACCAAGAAATAGTTTGAGCACGAGGGCGCTCGCCTCGCGACGCCCCGGACGGGTCGAGCGTGTCGGTTCGGCGCGGCTGCGTGTCGTCTCCATGCTCCTTGTTGCGGTGGTGCTTGCCGGGATGGTCTGGACACGGCTCGCCTACTGGCAGGTGGCCCAGCACGGCCAGCTCACGCTGCAGGCGCAGGCTCAGTACCGCGAGCTCGTCGAGCTGCCGGCGCTGCGCGGCGCGATCTTCGACCGCAACCTGACTCAGCTCGTCGTCAACACGACGGTTTACTCGGCTTTCGTATCGCCCGATCAGATCGCCGCCACGCAGCGAGACCCTGTGGCGACAGGGCTCTCAACCGTGCTCGGCGTCGACAGGGCGAAGGTGAAGACCACGCTCGAGTCCAACGTGAAGTTCGCCTACATAGCGCGGCGATTCGCCAAGGCGAAAGCGGATCAGCTGCGCACGCTCAAGCTGCCTGGCGTCGGGCTGCAAGAAGAAACCCAGCGTTCCTACCTGCCCGGGATCAGCTCAGGCAGCACGCTGGCCGCCAACCTCCTCGGCTTTGTCGACTGGAACGGCGACGGCAACTATGGCCTGGAAGCGAACTACCAGAAGGCCCTCGGCGGCACGCCGGGCTATATCTCCAGCTACCGCGACCTCGCCAACCGCGAGATCGTGCTCGGCACGCATACCCACCAGGACCCCGTCAATGGACAGGACCTCGTGCTTTCGCTCGACGCGAACATCCAGTACGCGGCCGAACAGGCGCTGATGGAAGGGGTCAAGCGAGACCGTGCGGAGAGCGGCAGCGTCCTGATCATGGATTCCACAACCGGCGGGATCGTCGCGTGGGCTGACTCCCCGAGCTACAACGCCAACAACTTCAACCACACCAACACAGCGGCCTTCAAGGACAACGTGCTCGGCTACGTCTACGAGCCGGGCTCCGTGATGAAGGTCGTGACCCTGTCCGGGGCGATCAACGCCGGCGCGATCGAACCCAGCACTGTCATCAACGACCCGGGCGTGCTCAATGTCGGCGGTTACCGGATCTACGACTGGGACCGACGTAACCACGGCAACGTCAACTACACATACGTGCTGGAACACTCCCTCAACGTCGGCGCGATGAAAGCGATGCTGGCCGAAGGCCACGCCGCCTTCTACAAGAACCTGGAGGCCTTCGGGCTCACCACGCCAAGCGGCATCGACGTCGCGGGCGAGAACCACATCGCGCCGTCCTCAGCGGCGAAGATGCAGGACTCGCAATACGCAACGACAGCATTCGGCCAGGGCATCGACGTGAACATGGTCCAGATGCTCGCTGCCATCAATGTCGTTGCCAACGGCGGCAGGTACGCGCAACCGCACGTCGTCGAGCGCATCGGCGCGCACCTCAACCCTGTGCTGCTGCAGCCCCAGCGGCAGGTGATCAGCGCCGCTACCGCGGCCAAGATGACGACGATGATGCAGATGGTCGTCCAGCACGGATCGGGTTGGACCTCTCGCATCCCAGGCTTTCAGCTCGACCAGTGCGGCAAGACCGGCACTTCGCAGATCCCGGTCAACGGAAAGTACACGCAGGACGTGTGGTCCTCGTTCGTCGGATTCCTGCCCGCCAAGAAGCCGAGGTTCACGATGCTCGTCGTCGTGCGCAAGCCGCACTATCCCGGGAGCGAGAACGACTGGACGCTGAACGACGGCTACATGACCGCCGAGCCGATCTGGAAGCAGATCGCGCAGACGCTCGTCGTCAGCTGGCACATCACACCCGACAAGCCCTAACAGTTCTACTTATCTAGATGAGACTGAGTCTCCTCGAGATCCTCGAGGCGACCGGGGGTGGCGAGGTAGGCGGCACCCAGGTCGGCGAAACGTTCTCGACCTTCCACACCGACTCGCGCGAGGTGAAGACGGGCGGTGTCTTCTTCGCGCTGCGCGGCCAGGAGATGGACGGCGCCGAGTTCGTCAATGACGCGATCGCGCGAGGCGCCGCGGCGGTGGTCGTGGAACGAAAGACCGAAATTCCGTCCGGCATCGTCGAAGTCCTCGTCCCGGACACATGGTCGGCGCTTTACGCGCTCGCCTCGCACGCGCTCCGGCGCGTGCAGCCGCTGGTGGTTGCGGTCACGGGCAGCAACGGCAAGACGTCGACCAAGGAGATGATCGCGGCGATCCTGGCTCAGCACTTCAACGTGCACAAGACCGAGGGCAACCTCAACACCGAGACCGGCGTGCCGCTCACGATCCTCAGCCTCGAGTCCCACCATTCCGCGCTCGTCCTGGAGATGGGCATGCAGCGGCCGGGCGATATCAGGCGGCTCGCCGGCCTCGCGAAACCGGCGATTGGGGTCATCACGAACGTCGGCATCGTGCACATCGAGTTCTTCAACTTGCGCGAGGAGCTCGCGCGCGCCAAGGGCGAGCTGGTGGCGGCGTTGCCTGAAGAAGGCCTCGCCGTCCTCAACGCTGACAACGACTTCTATCCCCTACTGGCTCAGATGACGTCGGCCCGCGTCGCAAGCTTCGGCAACGATCGCGGCGATTACCGGGTGGAGGGATTTCAGCCAATCGAGGGTGGCGGATCGCAGTTCACGGTCCGCGGCGTGGAGGTGCGCCTCGCAATGGCCGGTCGCCATCAGGCCCTCAATGCCGCCGCGGCCCTCGCGGCCGGTGATTTCGCCGGCGTTTCCGTTGAGGCCGGCTCCAGCGCGCTCGCCGGCGTCAAAGTCGAGCATCGACTGGAAGAGATCCCGACGCCCGGTGGCTATTCGATCATCGACGACGCGTACAACGCGAGCCCGGAATCGATGATCGCGGCGTTCGATGCCCTCGCGGAGAGCAGGCGCGACGGACGTCTGCTGGCGGTGCTGGGCGAGATGCGCGAGCTCGGGTCCCTGTCCGAGGAATCGCACCGGCGAGTGGGCGAGAGGGCGGCTGAAGTTTTCGACGCGGTTTGCGTCGTCGACGGCGAGCGGGCGAAGCCGATGGCGCAGGCCGCCGGCGCGGAGCTCGTGCCGGATGGAGCGGGAGCTGCGGACTGGGTGAGGCGCAACGCGACCGCCGGCGACCGCGTCCTGGTCAAGGCGTCGCATGGTGTTCGTCTAGACGAGCTGGTCAAGGACCTGACCGCCGCTTGATCGGAAGAGCCGCGCTCTTCGACGTCGGCACATTCGTCGTCGGATTTGCGATCGCGTTCGTCCTTTACCCGTTCGCGATCCGCGCTCTGCGCCGTGTCCGGTCGGAACAGGTGATCCAGGACGAGCTGCCCGACACCCACCAGCGCAAGGCCGGAACGCCCACAGGCGGCGGAATTCTCTTTGTCGCGCTCGCGATTCTTGGCGGGGCGCTGGCAACGATCGCCGGCCACTCGGGCGCGCTGCCCGCGGTCGCGGGCCTCATCGCGGGCGCGCTGATCGGTTTCGCCGACGACCGGAGCAAGCTCCGTGTCGGCACACGCGGCATCCCCGCGCGGCTCAAGTTTCCGCTCCAACTTCTCCTCGCGGTGCCGGTGGCGTGGCTCGCCACGGTGCAGGGTGGTCCGCAGCTCTTTCTACCGGTGACGCCGTGGCTTGTGTTTCCGCTGGCGGTGATTGCGATCGTCGCCACCGCAAACGCGGTGAACATCACCGACGGCATGGACGGCCTTGCAGGCGGCCTCACGGTGATTGCCGTCGGCGCCACGGCGCTGTTCCTGCCCGGCGCGCCGGCCGGCGAGAAGGCCGTCGCGATGACGCTGTGCGGCGCGCTGGTCGCCTTCCTCGTCTTCAACCGCTACCCGGCGCGCGTCTTCATGGGCGACACGGGCGCGCTGGCGATCGGCTTCGCGCTCGCCGCGATGGCGATCCAGCAAGGCATCCTCTTGTTGCTGCCGATCGTCGGTCTCGTGTTTGTACTCGAGACGCTGTCTGTCATCATTCAGGTGGCTTATTTCAAAGCCAGCGGCGGACGCCGCGTGTTCACCATGACCCCGATCCACTACACGTTCCACCACGAGGGATGGTCTGAGAACCGCATCGCGCTTTCGTTCTGGGGCGCGGGGCTGATCTCGGCGCTAGCGGCGATCGCTCTCGTGCGGCTTCTGACTTGACCGCCCTCGTGGTCGGCGCGGCGCGAAGCGGCGTCGCGCTCGCGCTGCACCTCACCGCGGAAGGTGAGGCGGTGCGACTCGCCGACCGCAAACCGTCAAGCGAGCTGCTGTCGACCATCGCGCAGCTGCCGCCCGGTGTCGATCTCCGTGTGGGCGGCTACGACGAACGGGTCCTCGACGGCGTCGATGTCGTCTACGCAAGCCCCGGCGTGCCGTGGGACTCGGAGCTCTTGAACCAGGCGCGCGCCAAAGGCATACCGGTGTCGAGCGAGATCGACCTGTTTCTTCGTCTCTGCAAAGGCACCGTGGTCGGCATCACCGGCACCAACGGCAAGACGACCACGACAGCGCTGACCGGCGTTGTCCTGGAGGCGGGGCGGCGCCCGGTCGTCGTCGGCGGCAACATCGGGGACACGGTCCTCGATCGGCTTGCCGAGATCACGCCCGAGCACTGGGTTGTGCTGGAGCTCTCCAGCTTCCAGCTCGAGTCCGTGGAGCATCCGCATCTACACGTCGGCGTGATCCTGAACATCACACCCGACCATCTCGACCGCCACGGCACCCTCGCCCAATATGTCGACCTCAAAGCGAGGGCGATCGAGGACGCCGACTACGCATTGCTGAACAGCCGCGATCCGACGGTAAGCGCGCTGTCCACGCGCGCGGCCGGCAAGGTCGTTTGGTTCGACCAGCACCAGCCGCTCCCGCCGATGCCACTGCCGGGCCGGCACAACATGGAAAATGCCCTCGCCGCGGCCGCGGTAGGACACATCGCGGGACTCAGCGATGACGCCATCAATGAGGCGATCCGCGGTTTCAAGGGTGTCGAGCATCGGCTGGAGCTCGTGGGCGAGTGGGCGGGCGTCCGCTGGTACAACGACTCGAAGGCAACCAACCCCGACGCGGGCCGCGTCGCGTTGAGCGCGTTTCCAGGCGCACCCGTGATCCTGATCGCCGGCGGGTATGGCAGCGGCTTCGACCTTCAGGAATGGGTCCAGGACGTACTCGCGAATACGGAGGCGGCGATTCTCATCGGCGCTTCCGCCGGCGAGCTGGCCGAGGCGCTGCGCGAGCATCCGAAGGTCATCCGGGCCGAAACGCTCGAACAGGCCGTGTCGATCGCCGCCGGCATGGCTCGCCAGGGAAGCGTCGTCCTGCTCAGCCCCGCCTACAAGAGCTATGACATGTTCAAGGACTTCGAAGACCGCGGCAACCAGTTCAAAGAGCTTGTCCGGCAGCGGTTCGCGGCATGAGCTCGACGTCTCCGACGAGGCCGCAGCCCGACCGGCTGCTTCTCTTCACGACCGTCGCCCTGTGTGGGGCGGGCCTGGTCATGGTCACGAGCGCGAGCGTCGCGTTCGCCTACAACCAGCACCAGTCGACCTTCTACTACGCGGAACGTCAGGCGGCGTGGCTGCTGATCGGCTTCGTCGCGCTTTTCGTCCTCGGCCGGATCGACTACCGGCGGATCCGCCGGCTGGCGCCGGCCGGAGCGGTCGCGGCCGGGCTGCTCATGCTCCTGGTCCTCGTGCCGCACCTGGGCGTGAGCGTCAACGGCGCGCGGCGGTGGTTCGACGCCGGGCCGCTCGGTACATTTCAGCCGTCCGAGCTCGGCAAGCTCGCGTTCGCGGTGTTCGTGGCGCACTGGGTCGACCGCAACGCGCAGCGTATGGGCGACTTCAACCAGGTCTTCGTCCCGTTCGCGGCGATGTTGGCCGGCGTGCTCGTTCTCCTTTTGCTGGAGCCGGACCTGGGCACCTCGATCGTCATGGTCGGCATCTTCGTCAGCGCCTACTGGGCAGGTGGCGGCCGGCTGCGGCACCTGATCCTGATCGCGGGAGCCCTCGCGCTGGCGTTTGTCGCCGTCACCCTGCTCGAGCCGTACCGAATGTCCCGGCTCGTCGCGTTCAAGAATCCGTGGGCAGACCCGCTCGGCGCCGGCTTCCAGGCCACCCAATCCCTCTACGGGCTTGCTTCGGGAGGCTGGTTTGGCGTGGGGATCGGCCACTCCATCGAGAAGTACGGCTGGCTGCCCGAGGCCCATACCGACTTCATCTTTGCCATCGTGGGCGAGGAAACCGGCCTGATCGGAACGACGCTCGTGATGCTGGGCTTCCTGGTGTTCGGGATCCGCGGCTATCGCGCGTCGCTGCGTGCGCCAGACCGGTTTGGCATGGCGCTCGCCGCGTCGATCACCACCTGGATCACCTTCGAGGCGCTCATGAACATGGCGACCGTCACCAACACCCTGCCCATCACGGGAGTCCCGCTGCCGTTTTTCAGCTACGGCGGCACGGCCCTGGCCACGACCCTCGCCGCGGTTGGCCTTCTGCTGAGCATCGCCCGCCACGGGTCGGGTTCGGCGTTGCGGAACAATCGGTCCTCAGATGAGACTTTTGATCGCTGGCGGCGGAACCGGAGGGCACCTGTTTCCGGCGCTCGCGGTCGCGCGAGCGTTTCGCGCTGAGGAACCCCGAGGTGCGCTGCTTCTGGTCGGGCGCTCTGGCGGTCCCGAAGAGAGGCTTGTGCCCGCAGCCGGTTTCGAGCTGCAGACAGTCAGGGTTCGTGGGCTCGACCGCGACGCGCCTTGGAAGAACATCGCTCTTCCCGTCCTCGTCCCGCTGGCGCTCCGGTCCGCGCTCCGCATCGTGGACAGGTTTCGGCCCGACGTCGTGCTTGGCATGGGCGGCTACGTGATGGCGCCGCCGGTGGCCGCGGCGCGCATGCGCCGGATTCCTTACGTGTTGCACGAGAAGGACGTCAGGCCGGGGCTGGCCACGCGGTACTTCGCAGCGAACGCCGCCGCGGTCTGCACGACGCTGCCGGGCACAGAGGAGCGGTTGCGCAACGTCAGGACCGTGCTCACCGGCGTCCCGCTGCGTGAAGGTTTCGAACCGCGCACACCCGACATTCCTCCGCGCCGCCTGCTGGTGACCGGAGGCAGCCAGGGCGCGCGGCGTTTGAACGAGGCCACGTGGGCGGCGCTCGATGAGCTGTGCGCGAGGTTTGAAGAGGTCATTCACGTCGCTGGGCAGCAGGGCAAGGATGGGGTGGAGCGGCATGCCCGCGAGCGTTACAGCGGGGTGGCATTCGCCGAGGACATGCCGGCGTTGATGGCCCGCGCCGACCTCGTGGTCAGCCGAGCCGGCGTGAGCACGATCTCAGAGGCCGCCGCGGTCGGCCTGCCGATGATCCTGGTGCCAGGCACCTTTGGCGGCGGCCACCAGGAAGAGAACGCGGCCGCGATGGTCGCGGCCGGGGCGGCCCTCCGGATCGCCGACGAAGAGCTCACCGGCGAAAGCCTCGTGCGCGCGATTGCAAGCCTCGACGCGAGTCGCGTGCGGGCGATGGCCAAGGCATCCGCGGCGACCGGGCGTCGGGATGCCGCGCAGCGCGTTCTACGAGTGCTTCACGAAGTGGTGAGGAGGTGAGCCCGGGCATGCCAACGGGATCTTTGGAGCCCATGCGGCCCCATCGCCGCGTTAGGGCGCCCGTCCCTTCGTCGTCGCGCATGTCCATATGCGCTCCTCCTCGGGCCACCCCTGCCTTGCGCTGGGACCACCTGGATCTCCAAATCTCTCCGCCGGCCCCCCGGGCCCACCTCCGCAGATGAGAGTTCACCTGATGGGCGCCGGCGGGGCCGGTGTGTCGGCGCTGGCGCGTGTCTTCCTCGCCCGAGGGGACGACGTCAGCGGTTGCGATATCAAGGAATCGGAGACGACGGCCGAGCTCGAAGAAGCGGGCGTCCAGATGAGAGTGGGTCACGACCCCGAGCACGTCCTGGGTAAGGACTTGCTCGTCTACAGCGGCGCGATCAAGAAATCGCCGGAGTTGGACGCCGCAAGGGCCATGGGCGTCCAGGTTGTGAGCCGCGCCGAGATGCTCGCTCGGCTGATCAGCGAGACGAACTCGATCGCCGTCGCCGGAACGGCCGGCAAAACCACCGTCACTCACATGATCGGCCACATCCTCGTCATGGCCGGTTACGACCCGACTGTGCTGGTCGGCGACGGCGCTAGCGCCAGGGCCGGACAGTCGGAGTGGCTGGTCGCTGAGACGGACGAGTCCGACGGCACGCTCACGTTGCATCACCCGCAGCGGGCGATCGTGACCAATATCGAGCTCGACCATCCAGACCACTTCCGCGACGTATCCGCGGTGCGCGACCTGTTCCAGTGGTTCATTGAGGCCATCCCCGAGACGGGCCTCGCCGTGCTCTGCGCGGACGACGAGCTGGCGCGGGAGCTCAAGCCCAGGGCTCGCAAGGTCACCTACGGTTTCCGGCAGGGCGCGACCTATCGCTGCGAGCCGACGCGTCCTTTTCCGATCTATCGTGGCGCG
>Ga0209803_1000383_pt1 | contig 29310 bp, 26 predicted proteins | sample GraSoiAngelo_138_FD_185895 | JGI IMG/M metagenome (GOLD analysis project Ga0209803, IMG submission 185895) | Grasslands soil microbial communities from the Angelo Coastal Reserve, California, USA - 14_0929_09_40cm (SPAdes) (version 2) | ecosystem: Environmental > Terrestrial > Soil > Grasslands ...
TGAGGAGAGAGTTTGGGTGGCGGGCGTGTTTCAGATTCACGTGATGTGGGCGCGAGGCAACTGAGTTTGGCCGATTCAATGGCGTTGCCAAGGGGAGTTTGGCCTTTTGGGGGGTGGCATGGGCTGTGCTTGTGGTGATTATCACCATTATGGTCACAATAAGCATCCGCCCTTACTCACTTCGCAAAGTCGCCTTCGTCGGGTTCGCCCTCTTTTGTCTCTCCTGCCTCTCCGCTTTTGCCCAGTCCGCTTACATTACAGTTAATTCCACGCCCTACGACCGGCAAATGACCCGCATCCGGGCGATTCTTAGCTCAGCCTCCGGGCACCAAGACGAAACTATTTCAATCTCGCTGGTGAATCATTGGATCGGAAACCTGAGGGCGATTCCGTACGGCTTCTCCATGGAATGGAAAACTCCCGAAGAGGTCCAACTCGGCGCCTACGCCGATTGTAAGGGCAAAGCAGTTGCGCTTTACAATGCGCTGCATTCACGCGGAGTTGAAAATGTCCGGCTCGTGATCGGAAAACGCATGTGGACCAGCCGCAAGACTCACGCCTGGCTCGAGTGGACCACCGCCGGCGGAACATACATTCTCGATCCGACCATCAATTGGAGCGCATTCCGCGCTGAGCGCGCTGGGCGGTCATCCTACATCCCCCTTTACGCTTATGCCGGGACAATGAAGTATCGAGCCGCAACAAGCACGGGCCTTCTTGCCAGCAACCGCTTCCTCGGCGGGCAACACGTCGCCAGCCGGCTCTAGTTTGCTGCGACGATCGCGGTAAAGTTCGACAGTTTCGACCGGCCTGATTCGCCGGTCGCTGTTTTTGGCCTGTGGCGGCGGGGCGGCGCCGGTCACGAAAAATAATTTCAGGGCGGAGCGAAGATTTGTATTGTCAGAAAAGGGCTGGCCAGCGTATTGTCGTTTTTTGTAGCTATGGAAATTATGAGCGCACCCTTCTCTCGCTTTAATCGAATTGTCGCGCTGACCTTTTGCCTCATTCTCGTACAGACCTTGGTCGCGACTGCCGGGCAAATTGCACTGAACAACGTCGCCCGCGTTAGCGTTGGCGCCCGGGTAGACGACAAAATCGCAGAAGCGGCCCTGATTTCAGGTCAGCCAGGCGTCGGTTACGCCTTGCTCGATGGACAAACCGAGCTGGTACTTTCGCTTTCCAAAATCGAAAACATCGACATCGTATCGTTTTTGAACAACGGCACAAAGGGTACTGTAACCGTTGCGACGTCTAATTCGAAATTGGCCACTGGCAGTCTCCAATGGCACCAAATCGCAAAGCAGGATCTCACCGCCAACGTCACCAAAATAAAACTTGGCCCGACCGAAGCGAAGTATGTGAAGTTTACTTTTAACGTTGCCAAGTCGGGTCGTATTGCGGAGCTCGCGGTTTACTCAACGGCGAAACTAACATTCGCCAACACGGATTTGGTCGATGGCAAGGACGCAAAAGATTTTGGCGGGGGCAAGGAGGCCAAGGAAGTTGCGGAAGGGCCACCAGAAGAAGGACCGCCGCCAAATCTTCCCGATCCGCCGACTTTCGTTTTTGTTCCGATCGTCAGCCCATAACGGCCTGCCGTTAGGCATTTTTAATTAAAGAGACCCACCCATGATCGCGGTGGGTCTTTTTTTCGCTAACTCAATCCGGCGAGTGTCGGCCCTTTCAGAGCTCGTCTCGAATGATCTTAAAAATCTGCGTGTTGTCGATTGTGCCTTGTAACGTCTCCGTGCCAGGGCCGCTTCCGAATGAGACTACATCCTCCACCGTTTCCAAAGCCGATCTGGTGTAAAATGCAGCCGGCTCGGTTTGATCTTTTCGGGTAGCTTCGTCCGGATTGACGGGTGTTTGTCTTTCCGGGCCTTTTGCAGCGCCGTAGGATTGAACCCCCTTTGGACCGGTTGCCCAAGTCATCCACGGTTCGCCTGACGGATTCAATCCGAGTAACGCGATTCCGCTGTCCTTGCGGAATGGAAAACCGTTCACGTGCAAGCCACCGATCGCGGTATCGCCGCTCACAATGATTGTCGATTTCGGTCCGGCGTAACGCTGCGCTGTTGAGAGCGTGCGATCGAGCTCGGCGGTTTCGGTTAACGTTTTTTCCGCATTGTTCGTTTCGGCTGCTTTTCGCATACGACCCGCGTCGACGATGAGCAGGTAACCACGCTGATTGAATTGCAACAACTCAATCGCACGCCGCACCATGTCGGACAAAGCGGGTTCGTCATTCCAAGCGGCCTGATTGCTACCGCTATTTCCATCCGCAAACGCTCCGAAAAGTTTCGGCCGCCGCCACACCGGAATGGACTCCAATTCGGCTCGGGTCCGGACTACGTCGAAACCGCTTTGGCGCAATTCTAACAGAAGATCGCGATTGTCTTGTCGTTGCCCCTGTTTTGCTTCGGGCAGAAATTCGGTCGTGCTCATCCCCATGCAGATATCGATCTTGCCGCCTTCGACGAGTTGACGCGCGATTTGATCACTGTCGTTCGCGTTCGGCGCATGGGCATAAAACGCCGCGCATGTCGCATTTGTCAGGGATTCATTTGTCACTAAGCCCGTCGCACGTCCTCGATTCCGCGCCAATTCGATAATGTTGGCGCGCGGTTTGCCGGCGGGATCAATCGAGAGGGAGCGATTATTGACTTTAACGCCGGTGGCCAGCGCGCTCGCGGCTGCCGCCTGATCGGAGACCGCGAAATCTCTGGAGTAATTAGTTACCAGCGCGACGTGTGGCATTCCGTCCAGGGCCAAACGCGCATCGGAGCCTCCGAGATAAACACGAGTCAGCGCAATTCGTTCCGGTGCGAGCCCCTCCCCGATAATAAGAATAATCCCGAACGGCTTCTGGACCACCCAATGCTGGAAATAAAGAACCCCCAACCCAGCGAAAACAGCGAGGCACAAAAGCGCGAGCAACTGATTGCGCCATTTCACCAGCGCGATGTAGCTGCGCATCAGTTCTATTGTCAATCCCGCAACCGCGGGAAACTGCTTGTCCGACTTCATAATCGTCGGCAGAGTGCGCGCATATGGCCGGCCCGGTGATGCTCATCATTCGTGATGGCTGGGGAATCAATCCCGGCGGCCAGCAGTCGCGTGAACAAAATGGCGACGCCACCCTTCTTGCCAGCACACCCTTTCACGACCAGCTCTATCGTGATTATCCTGGTGGCAAACTGAGCGCTAGTGGTTCTGATGTTGGTCTACCCGAAGGCCAAATGGGCAACTCGGAAGTCGGGCATCTGAATTTGGGTGCGGGTCGCGTCGTTCTCCAGGACCTTACGCGAATTAATAAGGCGATTGCCGATGGTGAGCTGACCCGGAATCATGTCGCGCAGGAGACTTTCGCAACCGCGCGCGGACATCGCCTTCACTTGTTAGGCCTGGTTTCCAATGGCGGCGTCCACAGCCATTACGATCACATGATTGCGCTCGCGAACGCAGCCAGGGCGGCAAACGCTGATGAGATTTTCGTTCATGCCTTCACCGACGGACGCGATTCGTCGCCCACCGGCGGACGCAAGTACTTGGAAGCCTGCGAAGAACAACTTCGCGATAGCGGCGCCCAAATCGTGACGGTAGTCGGACGATATTTCGCCATGGACCGCGATCGTCGTTGGGACCGGACCAAGAAAGCCTGGGACGCGGTCGTTCTCGGACGTGGCGAGATTTGCGAAGACTCTCCATCCGAAGCTTTGAATCGGCACTATCGCGAGGGCAAGACGGACGAGTTCATGCCGCCGTTGATTTTTGCTCAGGCGAATGAGCAACGCGTTCATGATGGCGACGTTGTTTTGTTTTTCAATTTTCGGGCCGATCGCGCGCGCCAATTATCGCAGGCTTTTCTATTCAAAGATTTCGATTGCTTTGACCGAGAAATTTGGCCGCAAGTAACGTTTACCTCTCTGACAGAGTACGACGTTCGTTTTCCGTCGCCGTTTATCTTTCCGCCCGAGGACCTCAAAAACATTCTCGGCGAACTGGTGAGCGCAGCGGGCAAATCACAGTTGCGCATCGCCGAGACGGAAAAATACGCGCACGTGACCTATTTCTTTAATGGCGGAGTCGAAAAGCCTTTTCCACGCGAAGAGCGAAAGCTGATCCCATCGCCCAAAGTCGCCACCTACGATTTGAAGCCCGAAATGAGCGCGCGCGGGGTAACGGACGAGCTTCTCGCGCACTTGGACAAATTTGACCTCGTCATCCTCAACTTTGCCAATCCTGATATGGTCGGGCACACCGGGGTTGTGAAAGCCGGCATTAAAGCGGTCGAGACGGTAGATGAATGTTGCAGCCGGATTATTCCGAAACTGCTTGAGCTTGACGGCAAATGCATTGTCACCGCGGACCACGGCAATTGCGAACAGATGCGAAATCCCGACGGCTCTCCCAATACCGCGCACACCACAAACCTTGTTCATTGCATTTATGTGGCGAAGGATGCCGGGCAATTTCGATGCGACGACGGAATTCTGGCTGACGTTGCACCGACTCTCTTGTTTTTGCTCGGAATGGAAAAGCCGAAAGAAATGACCGGGCGCAACTTATTGGTCAAACGCGGCTAGGATCGACATATCCTAAGATCGACAATCTTCGCGCGTGATCTTTTCGAAGGTGATTTCGTGCTGTCGATTTAAGACGCGCGTGCCGGAGGCGGCAATCCGCTCCAAAAAGCGCAGCTGACTTCCGGGCTCCATTTCGTACCACACCGGTTTGCGCGCCAGGATCAGTTCGGCGTTCGATTCAATCAACGCGCCCCAGCCAATCGGAATTTCCGGCTCGCGAAACAATTCGTTAGGCAAAACGAGAAAAAACAGATTCGCGCTGCGATAGCGAATTAACGTTTCAAATTTTGTGCAATCAAAGAGTCGATTTTGTAATGCCTGCGTTTGCCGCACCACCTGTTTGTAGCCGCGGTGCTCGATCGCGGAGAAGTTGTGCGAATCGAATTCGTCGAAGAGTGAATCGGCAACGCGCAGCGCTGGATAATGAACGCGCAGATTTCGCTCCAGAATCTCACGGCGCCGGTGAACTTTTTCGAGACGCTGGATCGTTGTCGAAGTGCATCCATTGTCACGTCGAAGATCGACCAGCGCCTGTTTGCACTCAAAGATTGCGGTCACGGCTGGTTGTCTTCCATTCGGGCGATACGCCGCGAGGTCTGCTCGATATCGGCAGCGCGGCAAAGTGACTTCCATCGCGCAGGCGGAGTAGCCTTCTCGTTGAGCCCAAACGAGAGCGAGGCGTTTCAGACGAGCGTGCGCCTGCGTTTCGCCGTTACGATTCCTCACGCGCTGATCCATTTGGCCAGTTCGCGCGCCCAGTAGGTCACAATGATGTCCGCCCCGGCGCGCTTCAACGAAGTCATGATCTCAAGCGCGGCGGCGCGTTCCTCCACGATGCCTTTTTCGGCCGCCGCCTTGATCATCGCGTATTCACCGCTGACGTGGTAAACCGCGGTCGGCTTGCGAAAGCGTTCGCGCACGCGCCAGAGAATGTCGATGTACGGCAACGCCGGTTTGATCATCACGATGTCCGCGCCTTCGTCGATATCGAGGCCGACCTCGCGCAACGCTTCGTCGGCGTTTGCCGAATCCATTTGATAGGAGCGGCGGTCTCCAAATTGGGGCGGACTTTCGGCGGCTTCCCGAAACGGACCGTAAAAAACAGAAGCGAACTTCGCCGCGTAACTCATAATTCCGGTTTCAGCAAAACCGTTCATATCGAGCGCTTCGCGAATTGCGCCGATCCGGCCATCCATCATGTCGCTGGGCGCGACCATGTCTGCGCCGGCCTGGGCGTGAGAGAGCGCCGTTTTCACCAAAAGATCGACAGTCTGATCGTTCAGCACATGGAAATGGTCGCCGTCGATGCGAGTCACGCCGCAATGGCCATGACTCATGTATTCGCAAAGACAAACATCCGTGATCGCGACCACGTCCGGACATTTTTCCTTAATCGCGCGCAACGCTTTTTGCACAACGCCGTTTTCGGCATAAGCGCCGCTGGCATATTCATCCTTTTTTTCCGGAATCCCAAAAAGGAGAACAGCTTGGAGCCCGGCGTCTTTGGCCTGTCGCGCTTCATCGACGATTTCGCCAGGCGGAAGCTGAAAGACGCCCGGCATGCTCGCGATTGGACGTCGTTTGTCGATCTTTTGGTTGACGAAAAGAGGCAACACGAAATCGTGCGCGGTGAGATTGGTTTCGCGAACGAGATTTCTTATAGCTGGAGACCGCCGCAACCGTCGTGGACGATGGACCAACTTTCGCACGCGACGAGGCTACGCGGTCGGGGATTACGTCGCAAGTTCGCTACTTGACCTCGGTGCGTCTTCGCAGTGAAGTCGCATTTCGTGGGTGCGCCAAATTACTTGCTGATCGATATCAGCAACTCGTTTACAAAACTCGCCTTCGCGACCCGGCGGCGAATTTTGAAACCGATGCGCGTTCCAACCGCAAACTTCACGGCTGCGACGCTTCAACGGTTTGTGAGACGGCGCTCGCCACGGCGAGTTCGTCCGGCGACGGAGAGGATCGACATCTTCGCTGTCTGCTCAGTCGTGCCGAAGAAAAACGGAGTAGTCCGGAGAGCGGCGAAGCGATCAAGGGTTTTATGGTTAACGCCGCGGGTCGAGCTTGGCGTTGGAATCGATTACCCAAATCCGAAAACAATTGGGGCGGATCGGCTGGCGAATGCAGTAGCGGTCGCCGCCCTTTATGGATGTCCCGCCATTGTAGTTGATTTTGGGACCGCGGTGACATTCGACATCGTCTCGGCCCAACGAAAATACGTCGGCGGAGTGATTGCGCCCGGACTGGAATCGATGACAAATTTTCTTTATCAACGGACCGCACTTTTGCCGAAGCTTTCTCTAAAAGAACCACGGTCGACCGTTGGAAGATCGACAATCGAGGCAATGCGCTCCGGCGCGGTGATCGGCTATCGCGGACTCGTGCGCGAGATTATTGCTAGGATCAAGGCCGAGCGCTTTCGCGGGAAGAAGGTGCATGTGATTGCGACCGGGGGTTACGCCGATCTGATCGCCGCACGGCTACGCGAGATCGATGCCGTCCATCCAAATCTTACCCTGGAAGGCTTGCGGATCGTCGCAAATCTCAACGCCTAAGCGGGCTTAATTCCTGCTGCCCCTGCGACCAGGAAAATCCTCTTCCAGCGTCAAAAATTTAGGGCTTGTAATTGGGCTTGCGAAAAGGTTTGATGGCAAGAGGCATGAAGATTCGCAAAATTGCGGCGGTCGCAGTGTTGGTGCTCGGTTCCTTGGCAGCGGACAACGTTGCCCCTTCGAAAGCGGAACTCGAAGCAATGTATGACAAAGCCTTTCGAGCGTTCGACGGGAATAATTTTCCGGACGCACTGAAAGAACTCGACGCGATTGACGCGCGTCAGCCGGACCTCGCCGAATCGCAAAACTTGCGCGGCGTAATCATGATGCGCCAAGGAATCTACGACAAAGCCGAAGCCGCGCTGCGCGAAGCGTTGCGGATCGATTCGAAATTTTGGAACGCGCGTTTCAATTTAGCTGAGATTCCGTTTCTAAAAAAGGATTGGGCGGAGGCGCGCAATCGCTTTCAGGAATTACTTTCGAGCAACGCGTCTGAGCTGCAGGGCGAAGCGACCCAGCTCATTCAATATAAAATCCTCTTAACTTATTTGCTCGAAGGAAAAGAGAACATGGTCGATTCACTTCTGGCCAAGTTCGAGCTTTCTCCGGACACCCCCGCAGTCCACTACGCGAACGCAGCCATCGCACTCCAGCAAGACAAGACGAAGGAAGCGAAGGACTGGATGGCACAAGCGGAAAAGAATTTCTCGCCCCAGCTGAACAAGCTTTTTGCCGAATCGCTCTACGAGGTGGGTTGGCTGCAAAAACAGGCCGGCCAAACACGCGCAGCCCTTGAGTTAACCACAGCGGCCGATCGTGCGGCCAAGACCAAGGCGTTTGCCCGATCACGGGTTGAGCAGGCGCGACAGGCTTATCAACAACGCGACTTTGTCGCCGCCCGCAAATTTATCGACGACGCGGACGCGGCTGATCCAAATCAGGCAGCTACTTTGAATTTGCGGGGCGAAATTTTGCTGGAGCAAAAGCAATTCGATCAGGCCGAGGCCGAATTCAAAAAGGCGTTGAAAGCGGATTCAAAATTCCGCCAGGCACAGTTCAATCTGGCTTTGGTGCCATTGAAGAAAAAAGATTATGCTGCCGCACGCGATCGGTTTGAAGCGCTCCTGAGCAAGACATCGGGCGGAGACAAGACCGAAGCCGCGCAACTGATCAAGTTCAACATCTACATGACGTGGTTGCTGGAAGGCAAAGACAGTCGTGCTCAGAAGTTGATGGAGCAGTTCCAGTTTACCGGCGACACGCCGGCTCTCTATTATGCTCAGGCCGCGTGGGAGTTTAAACATAACAATCCGACCAAGGCGACCGATTGGATCACTTCCGCGAAGAAAATTTATTCGCCGGCGCTGAACGTCGTTTTCGCGGATTCATTTTACGATCTCGGCTGGATGCAAAGCCCGGCGCTCGCGACCTCGCCCGCACCAGCCGTTGAAGCCGCTACTGCTTTGGCTGAAGCACAAACCGAATCAAGTCCGGCAATAGAACCAAGCCCAATTCCTGGAGCAGCTGTTGCGAAGGGTAGGGCAGCCGAAGCTAAGACCAAGACCGCTGCGCCCGCGATTGCCGGAATGGAGGCGACTGCCCCCAAACCGGAAGAGCCCCGGGCCAGCTCCGCTGTTACACAGTCTTCCGGCGCCGCGCCGGGATCATTTGCCGCTGGCAGTCCAGGCAGACCTGAAGAGATTCCGACATCGCCCGCGCCGAATTTCTCGCCGGTCGTAGAAACGCCAGTGGCGGCGGCCCGCGCGCCAGCATCGTCCGCAGCCGTTCCCGCTACGCGCGAAGGACCGGCAGTTGCACAATCGCAGCCCGCCAAGGCGCCTGCTCAGCAAGCGCCCGCTCCTGTTGCAGCTGCAAAACCGCCAGTCGTGGCTGCGGCATCGGCCACGCCAGCAACCGCGCTTGCTCCTGCGCATGTCGGCGAAGTTTCTCGCGGAAAATTTGAAGCCGGCAATTTAATTGCGGCAATTTTCGTTTTGGCTGGAATTGGCCTCATTGTGTTCGTCGTATACGAAATTCGTGGCCGCGGAATTCATTTCCCAAGTTTCCGCCGGGCTGCGCCGGCAACCGGTCCGCAGCTGGAAGGTATGGAATATGCCGCTGCGGCTCCCAGAGAAATGAAAGTTATGCCGCGATTGAGTGGCGGACCGCGTCAGGTCTCTCTTAAATTGAAGGCAACCGAGCCGGCACTGCGCCGCGCAGTAGTGCCGCTCAGCAGGCCAGACCGTGCTTTTGGCGGCGGGACGGCTTTGGAACCGGCAGTCGAGGGAAATGGTGAGCGCCAGTTCGAGCTTGAACCGAAAGTCGAAACATTCGAAGCGGTTGGACCGATTGTTGAACAGGGTGCGATGCCGATGGAAGGGGTTGGCGAACCGGTCGCGCAATCCGAATGGGTCGCCTCTGAGCCTGAGGCCGAAATGATTGCGCAACCCGAATGGGTCGCATCTGAGCCTGAGGCCGAAATGATTACGCAACCCGAATGGGTCGCATCTGGGCCTGAGTTGCTACCGGTCGAAATTCCGCAACCAGTAGCTCCCCAGCCTGAAGAAATCATGGTCCCCGAAATTGAGCCGGTTTTTGCCCAAGCTGCAACAATTGCCGAACCGGAAATCGAGCCTGTTGGTCAGGGTCAACCGATTCCTCAGTTGACGCCTGTGGAGGAACCGTCCATCATTGAGGTCACTGAACCTGAACCGGCCGGATTTGACGCGATTCGTCAACCTAGCGAACCGTCTGTTGAGCCTGTTTTCGAATCACGAATTTACGAACCAAACACACCAGTAAACATGCCTGAACCGATCCAAATCCCAACTGCTCCCGCAGGGCGAGGCGGGATGCCTCAACCAGCCGGGGCGATGCAAACTGCCGTCCAACTCACCTTCGTTTTCGAGATTGCGTCGATGCAACTGACTCCAGCCTTCAAGATGGGGGCCTTGCAGTTAAGGCCGTCCTCGAAAGTCGTGACGATGCGCCTGGCTGGGTCGGCTCCGCAACCGGCAATGAATCTGCAGGTGACTTTTGAGATCGCACGGATCCAGCCCGCCGGCGGAACGCTCGGAAGCGTGCGCCTCACGCCATCGCAACAGCAACGTCCAACCGTGGTTGGATCGCCTTCGTTCACGGTAGGCGGTTTGCATTTAGTTTCGGATTTCGCGGCCGCACCACTTCAGCTAACGCCGTCACAGCAGGGACAAGCCACAGTCCACGTCGTGGCTCCGTTCCAAATCGCGACGGTCGAATTCTCACCGTCTTTTGAGATTTCATCGATTGTACTCAATTCGAATGCCAAGCAAGTATCAGTGCAGCTCCCGAGCGCCGGTGGCGCTGTCGTCGAAGGCGCACCGATTTTCGAAATCTCGAATTTGCAGCTCACTGGCAGCGGCGAAATCGGAATGATGCAGCTGAACCTGACCGGTCACGGTCCCAAGCGCGCGGCCTAATCCGGCAGGCAAGATCGAAATCTTTCGAGCGTTTCGACGAATCGATCTGCCTTTGTCGCGAATTACCGGCGTTTAACGAAGTTGCTGCGGTTTAGCGACCGTAGTGGCTTCGGTAGAAATTCACCGTTTCGCCGGATTAATTTCCGGTCGAAATAAATCTCGCCTCCGCCATAACTCGGTCGCTGGATATTGACCATGTCCCAGTGCACCTGGCTTCGGTTGCTATTGTCTGCTTCCTCGTAAGCCTGACCGGGAGTGAAATGAAACGAACCGGCAATTTTTTCGTCGAAAAGAATATCTCGCATCGGCTCTAGGACGTACGGATTGAATCCGAGTGAAAACTCGCCGATGTAGCGAGCTCCAGCGTCGGAATCGAGGATCTTGTTGAGTTTCTCGGTCTGGTTGCTTGTCGCCTGGACAATTTTGCCCTCGCGGAAATCGAGGCGAATCCCGTCAAAGGCGATGCTTTGGTAAATTGTTGGCGCGTTAAACGTGATATGGCCTTCCACCGAATTTTTCACTGGCGCTGTGAACACTTCACCATCCGGAATATTCCGGTCCCCTCCGCAAATGACTGCCGGAATTCCTTTGATGCTAAATCGCAGATCCGTTCCCGGTCCTTTGATTTCGACGCGGTTGGTTTTTTCCATTAACGCTTTCAACGCTCTCATTCCTGGCTGGAGTTTGCGGTAGTCGAGCGTGCAAACTTCGAAGTAAAAATCTTCAAAAGCTTGCGTGCTCATTCCCGCCAACTGGGCCATCGACGGAGTCGGCCACCTCAGCACGACCCATTTGGTTTTCTTGACGCGTTGATCTTGAACCGGGCGCATTTTCTTCGCGACCAGCTGCATTTTCGCCACCGGCACGTCGGATAATTCGGTAATGTTATTGCTTCCCCGCAACGCGAAATAGGCGTGCATTTTCTTCATCCGTGCCAGTTCATGCCGCGCGGCTAGCGTTAGTTGTCGGTCCGATGCTTCCAACGCGAGCTCGCGTCCGATGCGGGCGCGCTGAACCTGCACGAATGGAATTGCGCCTGCTTTTCGAACCGCGCGAATGAGCGCGATCGTCATTTCGTCGGGGACGTCGAAAGCCTCAATCAACACGTTCTCGTTCCGTTTGAGCCTGGTCGAATATTCCACCAGGAGTTTGGCCAGCTTGTCGAAACGCGCGTCGTGCATAGGACGCTACGATTCCATCGAGTTCGCGGGATGCAACCGTCTGCCGGCGATCTGATTAATCCTTTCGGCGGAAGCGCACGCCGAACGCGCCGTCGAAATTATCCTGAAAAGGAATAGAACGCCTTTCTTCCTCGAGCTGTAAGATCGACATCGTTCGGAGCAGCGATTGAACGACGTCCTCATTTTCCTCTCGTTCAAGGCTGCACGTGCTGTAAACGAGAATTCCTCCAGGCTTCAGCAACGGGATTACAGCATGCGTAATCTCAATTTGCCGCGTGTGCATCCGATTAAAGTCCGCCGGTTTCAAACGCCATCGGACATCGACCCGGCGTCGCATCACGCCAGTATTGGTGCAGGGAGCATCAATCAAAATTCGATCGAATGGCGCTGCCGAAGGAATCTCCGGTGGAACGGCAGATTTCATCCAATCATGGCAGACGATTTTGGCAATTCGAACACCAAGCCGCGCGAGATTTTCGTCGAGTAGATTTAAGCGGGCGGGTTCGCGATCGCACGCGATGAGCAAGCCTTGGTTTGCCATTAATTCCGCCAGATATCCCGTTTTACCGCCGGGAGCGGCGCAGGCGTCCAGAATCTTTTCGCCTGGCTTCGGTTGCAATAACTCGCACGCGATCGATGTGCTCGGGTCCTGAACATAACAATCGCCCTGGTCGAGCGCGTCCGCGGGTGCCGGTAGTTCGATAAAGTTCGAGACATTTGGCAGCGTCCGCGCGTTGCGATAGCGCTCGAGGAAACTATGCCGATCAATTTTTAGGCGGTTAATTCTCGCGTAAATTGACGGTGACTGATTGTTCCAAGTGCACAAGGCTTCGGCCGCACCGGCTCCAAATTGTTTCGTCCAACGCTCAATCAGAAACTGTGGGTGCGAGGTTCGAACATCAAGCGGCTGAGAATTTGCTCTCCTTTGCAAACCCCGGCGGTCGCGCGCAGCGGAGCGCAGTATCGCATTGATGATCGCATGCTGGCGTTTTGGAGACAGGTCGACCGTTTCGTAAACCGCCGCATGTTCGGGCGTCTTTGCGATGAACAGTTGATAGAGACCGATGCGCAGAATGTCGCGAAGATCGACGTCCACGCGTCCGTGTCGAAGCTCGCGGATCCAAAAGTCCAGGAGTGTGCGATTGCGCAAGACGCCGTAAAAGAGTTCGACGGCGAATGCTCGATCGGCGGAGTGGAGCGCCGCCTTGGAGAGCGCGCTGGAAATGACCGCGTCGGCGAACTCCTTCTTTCTACGCCAGTTTCTCAGCGCGGCGAGAGCGACTCGGCGAGCAGAGGTCCGCGCCACAACGAATTCTAGCGCGGAATGATGCTCGCGCGGCCAATGGAATGATAATGGAAACCGAGCTCGCCCATCGTGTCGGGATTCAACAGGTTTCTCCCATCGAATACGATCGGCGTGGTCATCCGCCTTTTGAGCGCGGTAAGGTCGACATTAGCAAACTCATTCCATTCAGTGGCGATGACGAGGGCTTCGGCGCCGTCGACGGCTTCTAATGCGGAAGCCGCGAATTTTGCATCCGCGATTGCCTTGAGTTCGCGCGCTTTCTCCATCCCTTTTGGATCGTAAACGGTCACGTGGGCGCCTTCGCGCAGCATCGTGTCGACCAATTCGATCGCGACCGACGACCGAACGTCATCAGTGTCCGGCTTAAACGTCAAACCCCAGACCGCGATTTTCTTTTCTCGCAATACCCATAGCGTATCGCGAATGAGCTTGAGAAAACGCTCTTTTTGTCCGGCGTTAATTCGCTGTACTTCCTTCAGAAGAGTAAATGGAACACCGAGTTGCTCGCCAATGTGGATGAACGCGGCGACGTCTTTTGGAAAACAGGAACCGCCGTATCCGATACCGGCGTTGAGAAATTGGCGGCCTATGCGTCGGTCCATTCCAATTCCATCCGCGACTTTGTCCACGTCCGCTCCGCTCGCGTCGCAGATCGCGGATATGGCGTTGATGTAGGAAATTTTCAGGGCGAGGAATGAATTCGCAGCGTGCTTGATTAGCTCGGCGCTGTTGATTCCGGTGACCAGCACCGGCGCCATGAATGGTTCGTAAACCTTTTTCATCAGATCGACGGCGTGCTGACTCTGGGCGCCAATGACAACCCGATCCGGATGCATTAAGTCGTGAATGGCGCAGCCCTCGCGCAGGAACTCCGGATTGCTGACCACGTCAAACTTCGCGCCGTGCCGATTGTAGCGCTTGATTGTTTCCGCGACGCGTTCGCCAGTTTTCACCGGCACCGTGCTCTTATCGACGATGACCCGATAATCGGTGAGGACGTCGGCGATCTCGCGGGAAACTTTTTCGATAAAGCTAAGATCAACATCTCCATTTGGCTGCGGCGGCGTTGGCACGGCGATGAAGATGATGTGTGATTTGTCTACGCCTTCGCGAATGCTGCTGCTGAAATGCAAACGGTGCGCGGAAACGTTGCGATGGACAATTTCTTCCAAGCCGGGCTCATAGATGGGAAGGCGCCCGGCCTGGAGGGTTTTAATTTTTTCCTCATCGTTGTCTACGCAAATGACATTGTGACCGACGTCGGCAAAACATGCCCCCGTGACAAGGCCAACGTAGCCCGAACCGATAATCGCAATATCCATGATGAATTAGTGCCGCTGGCTAGCCGCCGCGCCAGGATCGCGACTCACTTTTACGATTCCGGCCCCCGATTGCAACCGGATCATTGTCCTTGACTGCCCGGATCGAAATTTAAATCGAAACCAAACTTGGGAAATGCTTTCAGGGTGAACGTGAGCAGAATGCCGTACTCCTTCTTGTTACCGGTGTTGTCTCGTACCACCGCGCCAAAGGAGGCGACCCAGTTCGTCAAATCGCGATAGATAGCGTAGCGCTGTTCCTGGAAGAGGCCGATTGTGCCTTCGTATTGTTCCTGAAATCCGAAACCCCAGTTGTCGTTCAGCCGGTAATACCCGCCAAGCACGATAAGACTACTGTGTCGGAAGAATGGGTTGTCGTTGAGATAACGATGACCGAAGCCGAGCTCTAAATTCGAGACCGGTTGCACGGCGACACTAGTGTTAACTTCGGTAAAACCCGTGTTAAACGCGGGAATCTGCGAGTCAATTGTAAGCGAGGCCCACGGAAGCGGGTTGAATCGCAATTTGTTGAACAGGTTCGAGAACGAGCGCCGATCGTATGGATTATCAAAATTTACGTCTGCAAAAGTATCCAGTTCAAGCCAAGTAACTGTCTGATCGTCCCGCCTCGTCTCCAAACGGTTGCGAAGGCCCAGCCGCCACACTGTCCAACTCGCGATCGAATCAATTGAAGTGAAGTTGGGAAAATCAATCGGACGCAACTGCGTCGATGGCTCAAATCGATCGAATTGCAAAATTGCCGCTGGGTTGATGCCATTCTCACGGACGTAGGAAAAATCTGTGTACGGCTGCGCCACGTGAAGCAATCCATCCAAGCCGAACGTTCGGCTTTCTACCCCTTCCCACGTTCGAGATAATTTAAAAGAAGCCTCAACCCCAGTATCGAACACGGTCCGGACGCCGCTGCCGGCATCGACAATGGGATTTGTTGGAGTGGGATCGGGAAGGATGAAAGTGGGAACCAGTGGATCAGCGCTGGATGGGAAAAGGGTATTGCCGAGGTCGCGAGTCTTATCGTAATAGGTCGCTCGAAAGCCCGCGCGGGGGACGATCGACAGCCAGCCAAAATAGGTGTTCGGGTAGAGCAACTGGTGAAAGCTATCGAGTCGGGTGGTGCCGTAGTCCTCGAAGCCGGATCCCTCCGCGAAATTCCGGTGTAGGTCGGCAAACCCGGTTTCGCCTTGGTAAAAAATGGGACTGCCAAAGAGCGCGTGCCGTTTAATGTCGAGCACCACTTCCGGCAAACGCTCAGTTTGTTCGAAGAAATCGTTCGCCTGAAAACGGGCAATCGCGGTCAGCGTATAAAAAGGGTCGGTCTTGGCCAGCGCGACAACATTGTCTGGAACGGGATCGATCCGGAACTCGCTTTGGTAGAAGTCCTGCATCACAAACGGGTCGCTCAACTTTGTGACGTCGACGATTCCGGAGATGTCTTTGGTAAACTCGGTTCGATCTTCCAAGCTCAGACGATATCGGTCAGTTGGAACGTCGTTCCGCTTAAGCGCCGTCGGGTTAATATCCGGGTTTTGATCATTAAGATAATAAGTCTTCAATTTGACGTTACTGGACTTGTCCTTCCCGTAATCGGTATCCGATTCGAAACCGACTGCGATGCCGCGGCGGCCGCGATAGTCGAGTCTGACCCGACCTTTGATATCATCCGTGATTGGGAACGTGATTTGAGTCAGGAGCGACGGGCCCCAGGAGCTGAGGTCGGCCGGCGCAATGGTAAAACTGAAAGCGTCGTTGAGCGATTGATACATGTACGGCCACCAAAAGACCGGAACTTTTCCGATGTAGAAGGTGACGTTTTGAAAAACGACGTGGTCGTTTTCATAAACTCGCACCGTTCGCGCGCGCAGATGAAAATCAGGGCGAGGAGAATCGTCCGTGGTGAATGTACTATCTTCGACGCGATACACGTTCGCCGAAGTTTCGGTCACGTTTTGGCCGCTGAGGAAGTAAGGATGAAAATCAGTGCGCGCATTCCTCGTGCGGATTTGTTTAGTCTCAATGTTATAAACTCCGCGCTCGGCCACATAAACGCTGACATCGCGGTAAATTCGGACGTGGCCTTCTACTGAGACTTCGTGGGTGCGTGAGTTGTATTGGGCGAAATCCCCGTAAATGTCGGTATCACCGACGTGAATCGCAACGTTATCTCGCGCCGTCGCGATGCCGTTTTCGTAAGTGGTTTCGCCGGTCGAAGTGATCTCTACCGGCTCATGGTCGGAGACGTTGGCCGCCGCGCTCGCCATGCCGGCCGCCAAAAACATTAAAAAAAACCCCCAGACCAGCGTTCGCATGGCGGACGCCGAAGGTACTGTAGGCGGCGTCAGTTGCAAAGGTAAAAGCAGGTCGGAGGCCATTTGCTTTAGATCGATAACCCCGAAAGAATTGGGGCTCGCGATCAAATTCGGAGTCGCAGTCCGGCGATCTGTTGATTCAGTCCACAGCTAAGAACGATCGCTTTCTCGTGCAATGTCTCGCCTGACTCTGGGAAGCTGAGGCCTCGCGGCGCGTTCGAACCTAACATTGGCGGGAGTCGCTTCGTTCGCAGGGACTGTGCGGCGACAATTACCTGCCAGATCGCGCTCGCGCCGACACTTTCGCCGAAAGCCGCTTTGGGGCTATAAACTAACGCACCGGGCAATTCATGTTCGATCGCTTCTCGTTCAGCAAGATCGACAAATGTGCCGTTTGCGCTCGCGACGATGCACGCATTTTCGTCCGCGAGACCGTGCAAAACTCGGCCCGCGATTTTTTTGGCCTCGCTCCGCTGAGAAAAATTTCCGCCCAGATCAATCGCATCGATTTGCTCCCTACCTTGACGAGCGAGTAAAACGGCGCCGGCTCCCTCACTCAAAACCATGCCGCGAGGCGGATCGCGGAACAATTCGATCGGCGGCTCGTTTTTGAGAAGTCGCCATTTGTGATAGGCATCGCAAAGCAACCAGTCCGCTTCTTCCGCGCCCACCACCAGGCAAAAATCGAACGCTGCATTTTCGAGTAAATCGCTCGCCATCTTGACTGCCAGTACTCCGACCGCGCCATCTCCGACAAGGGTGTAACTGGTGCCGGTGATTCCAAAAATCGCGGCAAGATGACTGGCGGGCGCGTTGAAAACTGTTTCCGGAAAAAGCAATGGACTGGCAGATTGAGCGCCCGTCTCCACGATGTTGTGGTAAAACCGCTTGGTGTAAATGACGCCGCCGTTGGAGACGGCAAACACGAGCGCCATCCGCTCCGCGTCGATCTCTCCGATGGTCGACCTTGCCTGCCCCAGCGCATCGATTCCTGCGGCCGCGGCAAAACGCGAGATCGCACTGGCGCGACGGAGGCGAGGATGCGGCGGCAAATCTGTTAGCGCTTCGGCCGGGACGCGAAAAGCGGAGTATCTCTTTTCAGAAACGGGATCAGAGATCGGCTGGGCGAGAGCTTCCTCACCAAGAAGCAAACGGTTCCAGACCGCGTCGACGCCTCGACCAAGCGGCGTGACCCAACCCATGCCTGCGATCCGCAGGCTCATGCGGCGAGTTTCTGGATCAAAATGGAAGCATTCGTGCCCCCGAATCCAAACGAATTCGAAAGGACGATGTCGATCTTCGCTTCGCGCGATTTGTTTGCCACGATGTCGAGATCTAGATCTTGGTCCGGCCTGCGAAAATTAATGTTGGGCGGCAGAAGTTGCGCTTGCAACGCAAGTAAACAGACAACGGCTTCGATTGCACCGGCCGCGCCTAACGAATGACCAATCATGCTTTTGGATGAGCTGACCGGAATACTTCCGAATAATTCCGCAATCGCTTTGCCTTCGGCCGCATCATTGAAGGGCGTCGCCGTGCCGTGGGCATTAATATAGTTCACCTCCTCCGCGGAACGACCAGCGCTATGCAGCGCTTGTTCCATTGCCCGTCGCGGACCGCTTCCGGAAGGGTCGGGCTGAGTCAGGTGATGATTGTCGGTAGAAATTCCGTAGCCGATAATTTCCCCCAAAATTCGAGCGTCACGCGCGCGCGCGTCTTCCAAATTCTCAAGTGCCAGGATCGCAGCCCCTTCACCAAGAACCATTCCCGACCGATCGCGATCGAATGGCCGGCATTTTTCCGGTGTGGACGCTTGCAAAGAATCGAAGCCCACAAAGACCAGTTCGGAAAGGGCGTCGTATCCACCGGTCAACACCCGCTGATATTTTCCTGAACTTACACATTCGAATGCATGCCCGATTGCGTTTGTTCCGGAAGCGCAGGCATTGGCGATAATCTGGCATGGCGCCGAAATTTCGAATGCATCTTGCGCATCGATCACGGGTTTTTGCGGCGGATAATTTGCAATCCACCCCGGCGAATGTCGCAACCCGCGATCCCGATGTAAGGCGCGATAATAATCCTCCCCAAACGACATGCCGCCGCTGGTAGTGCCGACGACGGTCAGGTCAGGCTTAAATTCAGGGTCTTGTCCGAACAATTGCTCGAAAACGGCCATCATCATGTGGCTAGCGCGATGCAATCGGTCGATTTTCCGTCCATTTCGCCGCCTGCTCACCAGGCGCTCGTCGGAGACCTGCCCAGCCGTCTTGCATCGACATTTCTCGACATCGAAGCGGGTGACGGGCGAAATGCAATCCCTGCTCGCCCTGACTGATGCCAGGGTCTCATCCAGGCCGAAGCCGAGAGGGCTAATCACCCCGGCTGCGACCACCGCCACCCGGGATCGCCCTGTTTTTACGCCTAATTCGTTAAATGTCGCCACTTCAGTGCCACTTGGCCCGCGATTTTGGTTGCTTTCCAAACCGAAGCACCTTACACAATGTGCCCGAAAGGAGAAAACAGCAGCTCGGAAATCCGCCGATTGTCATCTGAAATTTAGTCAGCGGCGATTTGAAATTGATAAGCGGGAACAGTGTCCTGGCGGCGTTTTCCAGATTAGACTCAATGGCAACTAAATTATATGTGGGAAATCTCCCATTTAACACCACCGAAAACGAACTACAGGAGCTCTTTTCGCAAGCAGGCGCGGTGCAGGAAGTCATGCTCATGCAGGACAAATTTACCGGCAAATCCCGCGGCTTCGCTTTTGTGACCATGGGCTCCGACCAAGACGCGCAAAAGGCAATCGCGGAAATAAACGGGAAGACGCTCGAAGGCCGAGCGCTGACCGTTAATGAGGCGCGCCCGCGCGAACCACGGCCGCCAGGCGGCGGTGGCGGCGGCTATGGTGGCGGCGGTGATCGACGCCGCGACGGCGGACAACGCCGCGGCCGTTAATCAGCTCAATCCGTTAATTATTTTCGTAAAAGCGGTCGCTCCAGCGACCGCTTTTTTGTTTCATCACGGCTGCGCCCGCCCCGAGGAGCGAACTACAATAAAACAACAACGCTTTAAAAAGGAGTTCCGATTATGCCCGATGATACAAACGCCGAAGAAAACATCGAGATTCCACCCATACCTAAGGAAACCGCCGGAGCCGTCACGGGAGCAGTAATTGGCAGCATGATTGGCCCTGTCGGCACCGTTGTCGGAGGCATTGCCGGTGCGATAGCAGGCAAAGCCGCCGGCGAGGGGCGGCTCCGTCCGGCCGCGAAAAAGGCGGTCGCGCGCATTGTTAAACCCGCACCGGCGCGACGGCGACCGAAGAAAACTACGCGGGGCAAAGCCGCGAAAAGAAAACCTGCGAAATCGCGCAAGCGATCGACCTCCAAACGGACAAAAGCCAAACCGCGCCGAAGAGCGACATCGCGTGCCAAAAAAAGGCGACGTCGCTGAGTTGCCAATCAGGAAAGTGGGCAGGGCTGGATTCGAACCAGCGAAGGCGTAAAGCCAGCAGATTTACAGTCTGCCCCGTTTGGCCACTTCGGTACCTACCCTCGCGCGTTTTGATATAACTCACGCTCTGCCGCTGGCAAGTGTCGCGGACACGGGCCTATTCAAAAAATTCGGCTGCGCACTTTACCACGTATTGTTGCGCCTCGCGCGAGATTTCGGGATACATCGGCAGCGCCAGGCTCTCGCGAGCGGCGCGCTCCGCCTCCGGAAAATCGCCCGGTTTATAGCCAAGATATTCGAAACATGGTTGCTCGTGCAGTGCGAGCGGATAGTAAATTGCCGTTTCAATCTCGCGCCCGGTAAGATGCTCCCGCAACTCATCCCGCCGCGGCGAACGGATCACGTATTGATGATAAATGTGATGATTGGCGAGCTTGCTCTCCGGATAAGGCTGAACCGGCAATTTGAGCTTTTCGTCTAGTCCAACACGACGAAACTCATTCGTGTAAAACTTCGCCGCATCCCGGCGCGCAGCCGACCAACGGTCGAGATGCGGCAGTTTCACGTTCAGTATTGCCGCTTGCAGTTCGTCGAGCCGGAAATTGCCGCCGATAAACCGATGTCGATAACGCGCTTCCATCCCGTGTTGACGGCAAATCCGCAACTGATCGGCGAATTGCTCATTTCGGCATACGACGAGTCCGGCGTCTCCGGCCGCGCCCAGATTTTTCGACGGATAGAAACTGAAGCAGCCGGCGTCGCCCATTGTGCCAGCCTTGGCTGATCCGCCATCGAGCGGGTAATCGGCACCGATGGCCTGGGCGGCATCTTCGATCAAAAGCAGATCATGCTCGCGCGCGACCGCGAGCATTTCATTCATCTCGCAGCACAAACCGAAAAGGTGAACCGGAACGAGAGCGCAGATCGTTTGGCGATTTTTATTGACCAATTTTCCCTCGACCCGGTGGCAATACTTGTCGATGTAGCGTTTCAACGCGCTCGCCGAAATGTTGTAGGTCTCTGGATCGATATCGATGAAGACCGGGGTGGCGCCGACGCGCGAGATGCAACCGCCGGTCGCAAAAAATGAGTAGGCTGTCGTAATAACCGCGTCTCCCGATCCGATCTCGAGCGCCATCAAAACCGCCAGGAGCGCGTCTGTTCCGGATGAAACCCCAACGGCATGCGGCATGTGGCAGTATTCCGCGATCGCTTTTTCGAATTCCGCCAACTTTGGTCCGAGGATGAATCGCTGGCTGGCCAATACCTCATCGGTCGCTGCGCGAATCTCTTCCGAGAGCGCGCGATATTGTTCGCTCAGGTCCAGTAACGGGACGCGCATGACCGATTAGCTTGGCAGTTCTCCCAGGCCGATCAATTCGAAGTTTGACGCTAGTGACTCAGATTGACCTAAAACTCCGGCTCAGTTAGGCTTGCCGCCATGGCACTGTTGCGTGGGATATTTTGGATCGCTCTGTTTATCTTCTTCACGTTTTGCTTTGTCGTTCTATTCGAATACGGCACGCACGACTTCACCAACGGGTTCCAAAAAGAATTCAGTCGGGTGAAGACATTTGTTTTGAAGCAGGTCGGTAAAGCCGAGAAGCCAAAAAAATAGCCCGTTCGTTTACTCGACGAATTCTATTTCGCCCGAAGTGTCGATGTAACCGGCAGATCGCGCATCATCGAGAAATCTGCGGATGGCCGCGCGGCCCTTCTCGCCGTAGTCCCGGGTGAATTCATTCACGTACATGCCAATAAATTTATCCGCCAGCTGTTCATTCATGTCGCGGGCGTAAGGCAAAGCGTGTTGCACCGCTTCGTCGCGATGAGCCAAACCGAAATCGATGCTTTCGCGCATGATTTCGAGAAGGTCATGTCGAATATGGGCAGGGATATCCTTGCGAATAACGTTTCCACCAAGCGGCAACGGCAGTTCGGTTTCTTGCTTCCACCATTCTCCAAGGTCGACAACTTTAGTGAAACCGGACTTCGCATAGGTCAACTGGCCTTCGTGAATAATTAAGCCCGCATCGGCGCCACCGGCGTTCACTGCATCGAAAATTTGATCAAACGGCACCACGACGTGTTTGAAATCGCCGAGATAGAGTTGCAGCGCCAAATACGCGCTAGTCATGCGACCTGGCACAGCAATTACGCGGCCGCGCAATTGCTCCCCAGGATCAATATCGGCATTGAGCATTGGGCGTTGGGCGTTGGGCGTTGGCCGTTTTCTGATCACGATTGGTCCATAGCCATCGCCCATGCTCGCGCCACACGGCAGGAGCGCGTATTTGTCCGCGACGTAGGCGTAGGCATGAATGGAAACGGCCGAGATATGCAGCTCGCCGCGAGTTGCGCGTTCGTTCAGGGTCTGGATATCCTCCAGGCGATGCTCGAAACGATACCCGCGCAGATCGATCTTATTCTTCGCGATCGCATAAAACATGAAAGCGTCGTCCGGATCCGGGGAATGTCCGAGGGTAAAGACTTCAGGCGCGCGCCACATCGCCGCATGCTATCTGTCGGTGGAAATCGGCGCAACACCCGCGCGTTTCTCATTGCCATTTGCGTTATCTGAGCGCTTCCGATAGCCTCACCCACATGGCGAAGATGGCGAAGACCGGTCTCGGCAAGGGTCTGAGCGCGCTCATCGGGACTCGCCCCGAGCCGGTTCGGCAAGATGTCGATCTTGGCGAGTCGGTTCACGAAGTGCGTCTGGCCACAATCGTCCCCAGCCCGTTGCAACCGCGGAAAAATTTCGCACCTGAAGCGTTGCAGGAACTGGTCGATTCAATTCGACAACACGGAATCATTCAGCCGCTTATTGTCCGCCGCATCGATGGACGCCACGAACTGATCGCGGGCGAGCGACGCTGGCGCGCGGCACAGGAAGTGGGACTTGCCGAAGTTCCGGTGATCGTGCGGACGGCGAGCGATTTGGAAGTGCTTGAGCTTTCTTTGATCGAGAACCTTCAGCGGACCGACCTGAATCCAATCGAAGAGGCGCAAGGGTACTCGCGATTGGCGGAAGAATTTGGAATGCGACAGGAGGACATCGCGCTAAAGGTCGGGCGCAGCCGCGCCGCGGTCGCAAATGCGATTCGCTTGCTCGACCTGCATCCGCAAATTCAAACCTGGGTCGCGCAGGATTTGCTGTCGGTGGGGCACGCTAAAGTTCTGCTTGGTATCAAAGAGGCCGAGGAACAGTTGAAAGTGGCCGAGACTATTTTGCGTCGCAACGCGAGCGTGCGGCAAACCGAACGTCTCGTCGCACGACATCTGGGCGGTTGGAAAAGACGAGCGCGGCGGACTGCGGAAATTACAGTTACGTCGGCCACGATCGCTGATTTAGAGGACAAATTGCGGCAACATCTGGGCACGAACGTCGCGATTCATCACGGACCAAAACGCGGACGGATCGAAATTGAGTACTATGGCGATGACGATCTCCAGCGGATTTTGAGCATCGTCGGTTTGAATTCCAGCGATCGCTAAGCGGAATCTAGATGTCGTTTCCATTGCGGCGAGTCGGTCTGTCATTTCTGTGTCTGATTTTGGCGACTTCCGGTGCCAAAGCGGCGCCGGATAAAATTTGGACCCAATTTTCCGGCGACAAAGCACTCGCCCATGTGCAGCGGTTGGTCGATTTGGGTCCGCGAACTCCACAGTCCGAGGCAATCGAAAAATCGCGCGCCTACATTAAGCAGGAACTGAACTCTTCGGGTTGGCGCGTGACGGAACAGCCGTTCACAGACGAGACGCCGCGCGGTCAGGTTCGTTTCGTAAATCTGATCGCGCGTTTTGGCGCCATTGGGAAAACACCTGATTTGTTTCTACTTTGTTCGCACTACGACACGAAAGTCTTCGACACATTTCGGTTCGTCGGCGCGAACGATGGCGGCTCGAGCACTGGCTTGCTCCTGGAATTAGCGAGGGTGTTAGCTCACCAGCCACGCCTGGCAGAAAAGATTGAGCTTGTTTTCTTCGACGGCGAGGAAGCTTTCGAAAATTTCAGCAACACTGACGGGATTTACGGAAGCCGTCACTTTGCGCATGAGCTTCGCCAGGACCGTTCCGCCAAATCATTTCGAGGCGGAATTCTTTTCGACATGGTCGGCGATCGCTCGCTGGATATCACCTTTCCGTCAAATTCGCCCATAAAGATTACGCGCGACATTTTTGCTTCGGCTGACGCGCTGAAGTTGCGCAATTATTTCACCTATTTCGATCAGGACGTAACCGACGATCATAGCCCATTGAACGCGGTCGGCATCCCAGTCGTGGACGTGATCGATTTTCATTACCCGCCGTGGCATACCGCCGATGACACGATGGATAAGATCAGCGCCCAAAGCCTCCAGATTGTCGGCTCAGTAGCCGCTTATTATCTCTCGGAATTCGCCTTCAAATGAGACGCGTAGTCGCGGTTTGGATCTCGCTCGGAATCGCCACTGCCGCGGGCATTGTATCGGCTCAGTTGGCCGCTCCTACGATTGTTTTTCGAGATAAACTCGGGATCATCTGCGGCCGCGGTCATTTGTTGGCACGGGTTCATGAGCGCGGGATTTATCAAACTGATTTCGAACGGGCGCTGGACGAGTCGCGTTACCGCGCAGGTCTTGAAGGCAACAAAGCGACACCGGCCGAACGGCAATCAGCGCTGACTAATTTGATCCCGAATGCCGCCTTGCGATCACGAGCGCGGTTCGAGAAAATTCAGTGGGCCAAATGGAAACACCAGCGTGATCTGCTGCGCTGGCAATTCGTCCACGAAAAGGCGTGGTTGTCCGCTCTAGCGCGAAGTTCGCTCAACGATCCTTCGCTCTCGCAAATTGTGTGGGAAGATTTGCCTGCGCGGCAATGGATTTCAAAGCGAATCTCCCCTCAAATCGACGTCGCCGAGGATGAATGTCGCCGATTCTATCATTCGCATCCGGAGAATTTCTTTGTTCCCCAGCGTATTCGCGTCAGCCATTTGTTTTTGGCCGCGCCGCCTGAAACCGCACCTGAGATTGTTGAGGCCAAACAAACTGCGATCGAGGCGTTGTCTGTGCGGTTGGCTGGCGGCGAAGATTTCGCCGCTTTGACGGCGGAAAATTCGGAAGACGAAGCGACCAAGCTACGCGGCGGCGACCTGGATTATTTTTCGGCAACTCGAATGCCGCCGGATTTCGTGGCGGCGGCACTAAAACTTTGCCCGGGAGAAATCAGCCGGCCGATCCGGACCCGCCTCGGCTTTCACATTCTCAAAATGATCGATCTCCAGCAGCCACGGCAAAAAACATTCGACGAAGTGCGCAACGATATCGCGATCGACCTGGCAAACCAGAAGCGGACTGCCGCGATCCAAAAACTGATTATCGATCTTAGCTCGGAAGCTGACTATTTGCGGCCCTTCTAGCCTTGTTCCAGGCGAACTTCTGGAGTTGCGCGATGCCCGTTTTCGCCGCAGGCTGAATAGGCGACCAACCGTTGCGAAAGGGCCGCATCCAATTCAAATGGCGCGTCGAACCAATAAAAATGTCGGTATAATCGGGCTCGGTATCATTGGAAGCCGGGTCGCAGAGAATTTACGTCGTCAGGGTTTTCACGTGTTCGTCTGGAACCGAAATCCGCGTCCGGTCCCGAATTTCGTGGGCGCGCCGGCTGAGCTAGCCGAGATGTGTGATTACATCCAGATTTTCGTGTCGAACGACGACGCGCTTCTCGACGTCATCCGGCAAATGGCGCCGGCCCTGGCACCGCGGCACATCGTGCTTTCGCATCCAACAGTCGCGCCGCACTCGATGCGAGCTGCCGCCGATTTGGTGGAACGCCGCGGGGCGCGCTTTGTCGAAGCGCCGTTCACCGGCAGCAAAATAGGCGCGGAAAACGGGGAGCTCGTGTTTTACGTGGCCGGCGACGAAGTCGCCTTGAAGGAAGCGCGTCCGATTCTGGAGGCGAGTTCCAAAGAAGTCATCGAGATCGGCGAGATCGGCCAGGCCACTGTGGTCAAACTGGCTACGAACATCGTCACCAGCGCCAGTGTTCAGGCGTTGGCGGAAGCCCTCGCACTGATCAATCACGCCGGCGTCTCTTCCGAAAAGTTCGTGGCCGCGCTCCAAAACAACGCCAGTTATTCCAAAACATTGGCGATGAAATTGCCAAAGATGATCGAAGGCAATTTCGAGCCGCACTTCGCCCTCAAACACATGCTGAAAGACATGTTGATCGCCGGCCGGCTTGGATTGTCTCATCATCTCGAGCTCGCCGTCACCACGGCCGCGCGCGATCGACTTCTCGAGCAGGAGCAGCGCGGCTATGCCGAGGAAGATTTTTCGGTCATCGCGCGCAAATATTTTCCAGAAATGATTTTTCCGGCAGTGGAACAGGACTTGGAACTGTTTGAAAAACCGCCGCCGATTGAACCGGCGGCGACGATTTCGAGCATGGGCGAAGTGGCAGCTGCGGTCCAGGTCCAGGAGGTCGATCTTGCGCCGCCGCCTCCAGAGGAGCCAGTACCCGAACCTCAGCCTACGATGGAACAATTCGTGCCGGCGGAATCGGCCGGTGAAACGACAACGCCGGCTGCAGTTGAACCAAGTCAACCGGAAACGCCCGCCCAGGATGTTGTTTCGACTCAGGCAGCGCCCGAGCCGGAGGCAGAACAATCGGCCGCGGCAAAGTCGCCGCTGGAATTGCTCGCGAAATTGCTCCGTGGCGAAAGCGGGCGCCGGGACGAATCCTAAAATAAACCGCGCCAAAAGAATGACGGCGCAACTTCGTTCACTCGATCGCGCATTTTTCGACCTTTCAGCGCGGGTGAAGCTGCGGGTCAGCGGCGCCGATCGTTTGCGTTTTCTCAATGGGCAACTGACAAACGATATTCGGAAAGCGTCGGAGACGAGCGCCCTCGAAGCGTGCATCTTAAACGCCAAAGGCAAGATGGAAGCTCACCTGTTCGCGCATGCGAAAGGGGATTCGTTTATCCTGGATGCCGATCCGGCGCTTCAGTCAACTCTTCAAGCACGAGTCGAGCGCTACATCATCGCCGACGATGTGCAGATCGAAGACGTAACTGCGCGATTGTCGATCTTTCACCTGCTCGGCGCGCCACATTCGACCTTTCCGATTGCCACGCATCTCGTCTCGGCAAACCGCTTCGGCCTGCAGGGTCACGATATTTGGAGCGAAGCAGCTGACCATGACCAGCTCGCGGCCGAATTATCGAGAGTGTTTGAGTTTTGCGATGAAAATAGCGCGGAAGTTTTCCGAATCGAACAAGGAATTCCGCGCTGGGGTCGCGAATTGACCGCCGAGATTATTCCGGTCGAAGCCAACCTCGAACAGCGCTCCATCGATTATGAGAAAGGTTGTTACATCGGTCAGGAAACCATTTCTCGCATGAAAATGTCGGGACAACGAAATAAGCAATTATGTGGATTGGTTTCGGTAAAAAACATTCCGCTGGTTCCTGGAATGCGATTGGCTGGGCCTGAGGGAAAAGAAATCGGCTGGATCACAAGTGCGGCCTACAGCGATCGGCGAGCAATCGCGCTCGCTTACGTGAAGCGCGGGTTTAATTCGGTCGGATCCAGACTCGAAGCGATATCTGACGGGAATGCTGCCATTCCAGCAGAAGTTGTCGATCTTCCAGTGCAATCGTCATAATCCCTTTTGCCAAGGTAATTTGCGGTATTTAGATGTTGCCTTTTAAAGATCGAGGCGTGTAAAGTCGGCGCTAATCTATGATATCGCCCATGAACCAACGTCTGCTTGCCGAGATCGGCCGCACCCAGCGGCTCGAGATTCTCAACTCGCTCAAACGGACCAAGGGAATGTCGGTTAACGAACTCGTCGACAAAATGGGAATGAGTTACATGGGGATCAAGCAACATTGCCTCACCCTTCAGCGCGACGGCTATCTCGATACCTGGCGGCGTCCGCAAAAAATGGGGCGACCGGAAATGGTTTATCGGCTGACCCGACGAAGCCACGATCTTTTCCCGGCCGATAGCAATGAGGTTACGCTCGAGCTGCTCAGGTCCATTTGCGACATTTACGGAGCGAACGCGCCGGAAAAGCTCCTCTATAATGTTTTTGAGAAGCGCACCGCGGCATTGAAAGCAAAGGCCAAGGGCGAGAACGTTGTCGAACGCGCGAAGTGGCTGGCCAAAGTGCGCGACAGTGAAGGGTACATGGCGCAGTTTCTTCCCTCGGAAAAAGACGGTCCGCAAATTCTGGAATGTCATTCCCCGATTTTTAATCTGCTCGAGAAATACCCAATCATTGGCCGGCTCGAGCAGGACATGTTTGACGGCGTTCTCGGAACGAGCGTCCGGCGCGAGGAAACGCGCACAAGCGGACTCTACGAGTGCGCATTTTATTTCGCCGCCTGATCCGTTAATTCGCCACGGTAAATCCGTCTTCTGCGGATCGATCTTGTCCGCCAGTCGGACGGACTCGTCCTGTGGCGAGCGCGGCGATTTCTTCTTTCGCATCGGACTAATTTCAGTTGATTGAAGGCCCATGGCTCGGGCCTTTCCCAGCGCGGTTATCGAGAATCTTCGGCCGTTGATTGCCGGCGGACGTTACCCGGTCAAACGCATCGTCGAAGACGATCTTGCCGTCGAAGCCGACGTTTTTAAAGACGGTCACGACGTCGTGGCCGCCGCTTTGAAATGGCGGCTGGTTGGTGAACCTCGCTGGCACGAGACCGCGATGTCGTTTGTCGACAACGATCGCTGGCGCGGGATTTGTTCGCTGAACGAGATCGGCGTTTATGAATACACGGTTGAAGCGTGGACCGACACCTTTCGGAGTTGGCGGGATGAGTTCACGAAAAAATTCGAAGCCGGCATTTCCGATCTGACCGCTGAAACGCTGGAAGGCGCAGCCCTGATCGAAGCGGCCGGACAGCGCGCTCACGTCGCGGACGATTCAGCGCGACTTTGCGAACTGTCGGAATGTATTCGCACCGCCGATCACGCGCAGATTAATAACATTGTCCGCTCGGGCGAGCTCGAAGTGTTGATGGCGACCTATCCCGACCGTTCGTGGGCGACACAATATGCGCCGCCGCCACGCGTGATCGTGGAACGGAAAGAGGCGCAAATCGCCGCCTGGTATGA
>Ga0209803_1000387_pt1 | contig 29208 bp, 28 predicted proteins | sample GraSoiAngelo_138_FD_185895 | JGI IMG/M metagenome (GOLD analysis project Ga0209803, IMG submission 185895) | Grasslands soil microbial communities from the Angelo Coastal Reserve, California, USA - 14_0929_09_40cm (SPAdes) (version 2) | ecosystem: Environmental > Terrestrial > Soil > Grasslands ...
GCCATCACGGTGTGCGCCTTGCCAAGCAGCGACTTGCAGACGAGCGCCGTCCTCGCTCCCCGTGCGGATGCTTCGATAGCAGCGCGCAATCCAGCGCCACCCGCGCCCACGACCACTACGTCGAAATCGTGCGTCTCGTACTCAGGCACGAGCTAGAACCCCCATGTATTCGGGTCACTAATGTTCCCGTTCGCCACCAGCCGGATATAAAGATCCGTGGCCACTATCCAGATGAGGCTCGTCCATGCCCAGAACCGGTGCTGTGCATTCCACACCGTGATGCGGTCCCAAAGACTCTTGCGTGCGCGCGTCCAGGCAGAGCACGAAAAGCAGTCTAGTCCGCCACCCACCCAGTGGCGGAGGGAATGACACGAGAAGGTATACATCATGAGTAGAAAAGCATTGACCACGAGAAGCACCGAGCCAAGCCCAACACCGAATCCGGTTTCAACCGACTTGCCGTCGATTATCTCGTCCGAGTTGTAGAAGCTGCGAAGCGCGCCGTACCAGAGGATCGCAACGAAGACGAGGGCGACGTACATGGCAAAGCGATGGAGGTTGTTGAACCAGAACGGGACCGCCGTCTCGCCGCGATACTTCCGGCTGGCATCGCCCACAGCGCAGGCGGGCGGGCTGAGGAACCAGGAGCGGTAATAGGCCCGCCGGTAGTAGTAGCAGGTCGCGCGGAACGGGATCGGGCCGATCAGGACGACCAGCGCAGGCGAGATGAAGATGCTGTCGTTAGCGCCGAACAGCTTCGGCTCGAAAACGGGCGAGAGGTACGGCCCGATCTCGAACGCCCACTTATCGAGAAAGATGCTGACAGTAAGCCAGCCAAAGAATACCAGCATGCCGATGCCGGTAAGGGCCGGTTCTACCCACCAGGTGTCCCCGCGAAGGGTGGAGAAGATCCCGAGCCGGTGTGGAGGAGCGACAGCGGTGTCAGCTCGGGCCATGCTCGCTTCCGAGGGCTATTAGCGTTTTCTGCATCGCCGTCGCAATTCTATCAACGGCTTCTATGGATTGACAATCGCGCGCGCTACGCGGTCGACGATTTGTTGCCGATCCTCTGCGATGCAAGAAGCAGTCCAATGATGCTCTTGCCGTCTTTGATCTCGCCCGCGTCAATAAGGCGGGTGGCGTCTGCCAGCGGCATCCGTTCCAGAGCGATCACCTCGTCAGGATCGCCATCAGTCGGGTCCTCGACGAGATCAGCCGCGAGGAAGACGTGGATGAACTCCGTGCAGTACCCCGGCGAAACGAAAAATCCACAAAGCCGCTCCAATCGTCCCGCTCGATACCCTGTCTCTTCGCGTAGCTCGCGCTGAGCGGCTTCCTCGATTCCCTCACTGTCCTCTGCCCCTCCGGCCGGTATCTCCAGGAGTGCCTCACGGGCAGGCAGCCGGTATTGCCGCACCAGGATGACATTGCCGTCTGAATCGACAGGCACAATAGCCGCCACTTCGGTGTGCTCAACCACTTCTCGCAACACCGTTCGACCGTCCGCCAGCTCGGCGGTGTCCTCCCGAAGCCTCACTATTCGGCCTTCGTAAATTCGCCGTGTGGTTGCCACACGTTCAATCAGCGGTTCGGAAGTCACTTTGAGGTCGCGATGCCGCTGAACTCGAATAGCTCCGGGTTGTCCGAGGCTTGAAGCACGCGCAGCCAATTCAGTTTCTCGGCGAGTACCGCATAATAGTCCTGTGGCGCCGAAAATCGCACAAAGCGAGCGGTGTGCGCGCTGCGGCACACTGAGACGCTATCACCGCTAGCAAGAGAGCGGTCGATCTGGCCATCGACGCTGATTACGGCCTCCTTGTCCGCAGTTACCGTCAAATCGATGGTCGCATCCGGCGGGAGTACAACAGGCCGGGCGGAGCCGAGATGGGGGGCGACCGGGGTGAGCAGAAGCTCCCGTGACTCCGGATGAAGGATCGGGCCGCCCGCGGACAGCGAATACGCAGTGCTTCCGGTCGCTGTTGCCGCAATCACCGCGTCGCAGCGGTGGATCGCGAGTCGTACACCGTCAATAACCGTCTCGACGTAGACCGGCCGTCCGATCGATGCCCGCCCGACGACGATATCGTTGAGGGCATGGTGAGTGGCTCCCCATGATGGTACCTGCGCTTGCAGCATCGTCCGCTCTTCGATCCTGCAACGCCCTTCGAGAACATCTACGAGGCGGTCTACCAGCTCGCTTGGGCGAACTTCCGTCAAGAAGCCGAGGCGGCCCATATTGATCCCGAGGATCGGTACAGGATGAGGCACCATGACCCGCGCAGCGCGCAGGACCGTGCCGTCCCCGCCGATGCAAACAAGGAGGTCTGTGCCCGGAATACTATCCGCGACCGCACTGTCATCCCAGTCCGACGTCTGCCACACTTCTAATCCCCGCTCGCGCAGAAGCCGTCGTGCCTGGTCCGCAATCGGCACCGCCGCCCGCCAGCGCGAATGGACGAAGACGCCAATCTTATTCAATTCGGACCCCTCGAGGTCGTCTCCCCCCCGCCTCACCGACCGAGCGCGACTTCGGCCGCAGCCAGAAGAAGAATTCGCGGTTGCCATCCGTGCCGGCGAGGGGCGATAAACTCATATCGAGCACACGAAAATCGTTTTTAACGCACCAGGCTACGAAGCGCCCCAGGAGGACCGCGTGCAATTGCGCGCCCCGGATGACGCCGCCCCGCGGCACCTCATTTTTTCGCGCCTCGAACTGCGGCTTGAAGAGCGCTACGATCGGGCCGTCGGTGATCAGCTTCCGAACTGCCGGCAAAACGGCTTGCAGCGAAATGAACGAAACGTCAATCGCGACGAGGTCGACACGCTCGGGCAGCGCTCGAAGGGTGCGCGCGTTTACCCCCTCCATTACGACAACACGAGGGTCCTTCCGCAGCCGGAAATCTAGCTGCCCCTTCCCCGAATCAATCGCGTAAACTCGTTCTGCTCCTCTCTGGAGCAGACAATCGGTGAAGCCGCCGGTGGAGGCACCAATGTCCGCGACGACCAGTCCACGCGCGTCCAGCGCAAACTTCTCGAGCGCATGCTCTAGCTTCTCTCCGCCGCGCCCAACGTACCGTGGGCGCTCCGCCAACCTCAGCGGCGCATTCTCGTCGACAAGCGTTCCCGCCTTCTGGGCCGGGCATTCGTCAACTGAGACAGCGCCGGCCATCACCAGCGCCTGCGCCTTCTCGCGGTCGGGCGCTAGCCCCCGGTCGACCAGAAGCGTGTCAAGCCGCCGCTTGGCCATCGTGGCCCCAGAATAGCATATGGCGAAAGCGCCGATTCTCGCCGGGCTTAGGCGCAACGGCCTATCTGGTTATGGCTATTAAGCCGTCTCGCCCTTGTCCTCGCCCCAGAGGTTGAGCGCCTGCCCGGACCGGGTGAGCATTAGCGGCCGGCGGAGTCCGCGGATGGCGTCCCCATCCACAACGCATTTCTTCACATCGCCCCGAGAAGGAATCTCGTACATTACGTCGAGCAGGCATTCCTCCAACACGGTGCGCAGCCCGCGCGCGCCGGTCTTGTGGCGCAGCGCTTCCTCGGCCGCTGCTTCAAGCGCGTCATCCGTCAGCACGAGCTCAACGTTATCGAGCGAGAAGAACTCCGTGAATTGGCGGGCAAGCGCGTTCTTCGGCTCCGTCAGGATCTTCACAAGCGACGCCTTGTCGAGCGACTGGAGCGCCACCATCACGGGGATTCGCCCCACGAATTCTGGTATTAGGCCGTAGGTAAGCAAGTCATCATGGGTGACATGCCGGAGCAATTCGTCCGCGTGCTTCACGGGGTCGGTCTGTGGCGCCGCGGCTGCCCGGAAGCCCAGGCTGCGCGTGCCGCTGCCGATGCGCCTGTCGATGATCGCGTCGAGCGCCCCGAACGCGCCTCCGCAAATGAAGAGAACATTCGCGGTGTTGATCTGAATGAAGTCCTGGTGCGGGTGCTTGCGCCCGCCTTGAGGGGGCACATTCGCAACTGTCCCCTCGATGATCTTCAGCAGCGCCTGCTGGACACCTTCGCCGGAAACGTCACGCGTGATCGAAGGGTTGTCCCCGGTCTTGCGCCCAATCTTGTCGATCTCGTCGATGTAGATGATGCCCCGCTCGGCCTTCGTAACATCGAAGTCCGCCGACTGGATCAGTCGCAGAAGTATGTTCTCGACGTCCTCGCCTACGTAGCCCGCCTCAGTTAGCGCCGTCGCGTCGGCGATTGTGAACGGAACGTCGAGAATCTTCGCGAGGGTTCGAGCCAGCAGGGTCTTTCCGCACCCGGTGGGTCCGAGGAGCAGGATGTTGCTCTTCTCGAGCTCCACGTCCTTGCCTGACTTGGCGCCGATCCGCTTGTAGTGATTGTAAACAGCTACGGAGAGCACCTTCTTCGCCTGCTCTTGTCCGACGACGTACTCGCTGAGCTGCTGGTAGATCAGCTTCGGCGGAGGTATGCGCTGAAGCGGTTCCTTGGGACGAACTGTTGACGTGGAGTCTTCCTGAATGATCTCACGGCACAGCTCGACGCACTCGTCGCAGATGTAGACAGCCCCGGGTCCTGCGATGAGGCGGCGGACTTGGTCCTGGTTCTTGCTACAGAACGAGCAGGTATAGCTTATGCGCGTTCCGCTGCCCTTAGCCGGCATTATCTACGCCTTTGCCCCATCCCCCGGCGTTGCCGCAACCGCCTGTTTCGAACCTTGCAGGATTTCGTCTATTATACCGTACTCCTTCGCTTGAGGCGGGTCCATGAAGAAATCGCGGTCGGTGTCGCGGATGATGCGCTCCAAATCTTGGCCGGTGTGCTTCGCAAGAATCTCCCGGATCACCTGGTTCTGGCGGAGCACCTCCCTGGCGTGGATCTCAACATCCGTCGCCTGACCCCCAACCCCGCGGATCACCGCCTGGTGAATGTGAATCGTCGAGTTCGGCAGAGCATAGCGCTTACCCTTCGTTCCCGCCGCCAGAAGCACGGTCCCCATGCTGGCGCAGCCGCCTACGCAGATCGTGGCCACGTCACACCGCATCAAGTTCATCGTGTCGTAAATAGCCAGACCCGCGCTCACGACACCGCCCGGGGAGTGGATGTACATGTTCACGTCCTTCTCCGGGTCCTCTCGTTCGAGGTACAGAAGCTGAGCGATGATCAGGTTCGCGATCTGATCGTCGATGGGCGTGCCCAGAAAGACGATACGCTCCTTCAATAGAAGCGAAAATATATCGAAGGCGCGCTCACCACGCGGGCTCTGCTCGACTACGTACGGTACTAATGCTTCGGGTCTCACAATGCTTCCTCCATCGTTCACTTGGCTGCGGCTTTCGCAGGTTTCCTTCTACTCTTCTTTTCTGGGGCTGTGGTTCCATCGCGGGTGGCTATCTCTGTCAGGCGGTCCATCGTCTTGCGTGTGACAAGCGACCGCGCGATGGCTGCGCGGCCGTCTGGACTGCCGAACAGCTTCCTCAACTGGTCCGCTTGCTCACCCGCCGACCCCGCCAGCCGATCGACCTCGGCGTCCACTTCTTGGTTTTCGGCCTTGATCTCCTCTTGTTCAGCCAGACGGGTAAGCGCCAGCGACCGCCTCACTCGATCCGTCGCTATAGGCAGAAGCTCCTCATTGAGTTCGTCCCGCGTCCGCCTTGTGTTCGCTAGGTACTGCTCCACCTCGAGACCGAGATGGCGCGCCTGGTCCTGAATCAAGCGCTCGACTTCACGCTCGACCATCACGGGGGGGAACTCGATCGTCGCCGCGGTTTCGACGAGCGCCCCGACTGCCTTATTCCGATACTCTTCCTCAGCCTGCGCTTGCAACCGCTCGCGCATATCGTTCCGCAGGCGGTCGCGCAAGGCATCAAGTGACGAGAAGCCCTCGCCCACTTCGCGAGCGAAATCGTCGTTGAGGGCCGGCAACTGCTCCTCCTTCACCTCTTTCACGGTAACGGTGAACGTTCCGCTTTTGCCGGAAAGCGGCCGCTCACCTTCCGGCACGGTGACCGTGATCTCTTTCGGAGTACCTTTTTCCGCAGCGATTATTCCTTCCGCGATGCCAGGCAGGAGGATTGTTGCCCCTTCGCGCAGCCGCAGTTCGGCATCGTCCTCCTTGTAGACCTCCCTACCGTCGATTACGCCCCGCACATCCGCGCGGACGATGTCCCCCATCTGTACAGGCCGCTCAGCCGGCTCGTGGACCGCGTACCGGTGGCGCAGCTCTTCGAGCGCCTTATCCACTTCGCCCTCGTCAATGCTGACCGGCTCGCGCTTCACCCGCACACTGTTGTATTCACCCAGCTCTACCGTCGGTCGCACAGGTACAGTCGCCTTGAATGCCAGCGGCTCATCATTGACTAGCTCGATGGAAGGCTGGCCGATGGCGTCGACGTCCTGCTCCTCGATCGCCTGGTTGTAGGCCTCAGGAATGAGAATGTCCAGCGCTTCCCGGACCACGCGCGCGCGGCCGATATGCCGTTCGAGCATGCCGGCAGGCGCCTTTCCCTTGCGGAATCCCGGCACTTCCACCCGCTGGGCCAGCCGCCGGAATGCTTTGTCCAGAGAGCGCTCCATTTGCTGCTCGTCCGCCTCAATTTCCAGGAGGACCTGGCTATCAGGGAGGCGCTTCGTGGAGACCTTCATATCTCGATTATAGCAGCGGGCTTTCCCAGGACACGGCCCGGGTGTCACTGGATATGTCGATAAGGGCCCATCCGCTTGTTCACAGCATGGGGCGCGCGAGAGACGCGCTAGAGGACCTTGTCCAGCTCCCACACATCTTGCAGCGGGACGCCATCGCGGCCCGTAGACGGCACGCCCGGTTTCAGCGCCCGGACGCGGTCCATCGCATCGAGATGGAGCCGGACCAGCCGGAAGCCGCGCTTGATGTAAAAGTTCAACGCGCGGATATTGTCATTCGTCGTCGCGAGGACAACCGTCTTCACTCGCCGACCGCGCAGCTCTTCTTCGGCTGCGTCCATTATTCGCGTGCCGGTGCCGCCACCCTGCGGTTCCGCATGGACCGAGACGATCTCTGCGCGTTCGCCTTCGATCCACCACGTGACCACGCCGGTGCGCCCGATCGCCTCATCGTGCCAGACGATGCCTTCGACATCCGCAGCCTCATACTCGCGAAGCACGCCGACGACCGGCGGGCCGCCCGTGAATTCCCGCCAATCGGCCTCGATCTCGCGGGCGGTGGCGGGTCGGACCTCTGGCTCTCCCACGATCACCTCCGCCGCGGCGAAAGTATGTCTGTCAGCGCATCGCCCAGCAGGTTGAAGGAGAGCATCAGCGAGGCGACTACGATTGTTGGCGCGAAGAGCAGCAGCGGATGAGCGCGTACGTTGGTCGGCCCGGCGTACTGGAAAATCATCACGCCGAAACTGGCGTGGTCCTCAACACCGATGCCCAGGAACGTCAGCGAGATCTCAGCCAGAGCCACCGCGCCAAGCGAGAGGGTGATCGTAACGACCATCAGGTTCGTCAATTGCGGGAGCAGATGACGAAAGAGGATACGTGGCGTAGAACTACCGATCGCCCTTGCGGCGAGCACGTAGTTGGACTCTCGCAAGGAAAGCACTTGTGAGCGGACCAGTCGCGCCATGCCCACCCATCCGAAAATCGAGAGGGCCAAGGACAGCAAGAAGAAGTTCGGAGCGCCTGATCTTACAAGGCCGCCGATCCCGCTAAAGTCTTCGATGTCATGGAAAAGGCTCTTGATCCGGTCTTTCATGGTTGCGTTGATGATCAGTATGAGAAGGAAGGTAGGCACAGAATACAAGGCGTCGGCCACCCTCATGATGACGCTGTCCACACGACCAGCAAAGTAGCCGGTTGTGAGCCCGAGCGAGACGCCCAGAATAAGGCTGCCGCCGATCACCGTGAGAGCTGAAATTATCACCGTCGTCTGAGCCGACCAGACAAGGCGGGAAAGGACATCTCGCCCCAGGCGGTCCGTTCCCAGCAAGTGGTCGCCGCTCGGCGATGCAAAAGTGTTGTGCAGGTCCGCGTCGTCGAAATGGTACGGAGCGACGACCGGTGCCAGAACACCGGCTGTATACACGACAAGAATGATTAGGATCGCAGCGACGGCGACGGGCCTTCGCACTAATCGCCGGTAAAAGCGAAACTGCGGGGTCCTTCGTATCTCGCCGGCTTCTAGGCTTCCGGCTGTAAGCTCGGCCTGGTTCACGTCGGCCCCTCGGCGGACAGCCTAATGCGAGGATCGATGAACCCGTAGGCAATATCCACTAACAGCATCGCGATCTGAAAAACAAGAGCGCCAAGTAGCACGATCGCCATGATGCTGTCGTAGTCGCGGCTGCCGATCGATTCAAAGGCGAACAGGCCGATACCCGGAATGCCCAGCAAGGTTTCTAGGATGATGGAGCCGGTAAATAGGCTTGCCAGTTCGAAGCCCATCAGAGTAGCGATTGGCAGAAGCGCATTACGGACAACGTGACGGGTAATCACAGGGTACTCATTCAAGCCCTTGGCCCGCGCCGTGCGGACGAAGTCCTGGTCCAGCACATCGAGCACCTGCGCCCGCATGTAGCGGGCCAGCCCGGCGACGCTAACAAGGGTTAGCGCGAGCACTGGCAGGATTGCCTCGGCGGAGAATATGCCTACCTTCACCCCGAGGATGTTTCGTTCGTTCCAGCCACCGGTCGGCAGCCAGCCGAGCTTCACCGCAAACAGCCACTGAAGAAGTGGAACCGACACCAGGACCGGCACGGATGCCACCAGCACAAAAGTGCCAATGGATAGTGGGTCGAGCCACGTCCCGCGGCGCAACGCCGCCCACGTACCCACTGGAATGCCGATCGCGAAGGTTAGGAGCATCACAACTGCGTTGTACTGCAACGTCACCCAGAGGCGCGGGAAGATGACATCCTGAACATCTGTCCCCCGGTACTTCACGCTCTGGCCGAAATCTCCACGAAGCGCTTTCCCTACGTACCGGATGTACTGCTCGTACACCGGGTCGTTTAGCCCGCGCTCTTCGCGGATGCGCTCTATCGTCTCCGGCCTCGCCCTCGACCCCGCCTGAATCGCCACATAGTCGTTCGGCGCGTAACGGCCGAGCGCGAACGTCACCATCGAGACGACAAACAGGATGACCGGGACGAGGAGCAACCGTCGCAGGACGTATGCGGCGAGGCCGTTCACCGGCTTTGGCCCTCGTCAGCGCTCGATGGTGACGTATCTCATCCTGGGGATGACGAAGGGCGCGTTGACGAAATTCTTCACGTAAGGCTTCACTAGGACGCTGTCCTGACCGTAGAACAGCGGGACCCAGGGCGCGTCATCGACGATGATCTTCTCGGCCTCCTGGTAGTCGCTTGTCCGCTTCGCCTGGTCGGTTTCCGTCCTCGCGCTGTCCAGAAGCTTGTCGACTTCGGGGTTTGAGTACTTCGTCTCATTGTCGGGGCTCTGCGAATGCAGCTTGATCTCGAGGAAGTTTTGCGGGTCCGGATAGTCCGCGATCCAGCCCAGCGAGAACATCTTGAAGTTGCCCCGGTCAACGTCTCTCAGGAAAATGCCCAACTCTTCCTGCTCGATCTGGATATCGACGCCCAGGTTCTGCTTCCACAATGCGGTTACCGCCGCCAGCGCCTCGCTGGGCGCTGCTCCCTGACCGGAGGTCAGCAGAGTCACATCTTTCAGTATGTCCGGGCCACCCGCCTCATCGAGAAGCGCCTTCGCCCCCTCGGGATCGTACGGGATGCCCGCGAGGTTTTCGTCGTAGCCCGGCATGCCGGGCGGCAGGACGCCCTTAGCCGGCAATAGGATGTCCATTAGGACGGTCTTCGCCACCAGCGCTCTGTCCGTCGCCATCGCGAACGCTTTGCGTACCCGCGGGTCGTTGAACGGTCCTTCCTGCGTATTGAAACCGATGTAGTCGGTCGACATGTTCGCGCCGGTGTGGTACTCCTTGTTCAGCGGCTCGTTTGGGTCGCGGATCCGTTCTACGTCGTTCACTCCCACGCCGCTAATGTCGATCTCGTCGTTCTCGTACATCACTAGCGGCGAACCCCCGCTCAGGAGATAGGTAATCTGGCTGAGCGACGGCTTGGGATCCAAGTAGAACTGCGTGTTCGCCTCGAGCACGATGCGCTGGCCCAGCACGAACTCCTTCATCTTGAACGGCCCGGTCCCGTTTGGATGCTGCGTCCAGTCCGCCCCCTGGAAACACGTCGAATTGCCCACCTCCCGGCGGTCCACGACGTATGCGGTGGGGTACGTTAGCTTGTCGAGGAAGTAGACAATCGGGTCCTTGATTGTGATCTCCAGCGTGTCGTCGTTGATGACCTTGATCCCGCTGACCTCCTGCGCCCGCCCCGCGATGAAGTCGTCCGCACCCACGATGTCGCTAAGGTACACCTCACCCACCGTCGACTGGGTGTCAGGATTGAGCGCTCGCTCCATCGAGAACTTGAAGTCATCAGCCACCACCCGACGAGACCCATCATGGAACTCAACATTCTTGCGTAGGTGGAATGTATAGACCTTCCCATCCTGACTCGTGTCCCAGCTCTCGGCGATGTCCGGGATGATCTTCAGGTCCTTGTCGAACGAGACGAGCCCCGAGAATAGCTCGACGATGTACGTCGCCGAATCGGCGTCAGAGGCGCAGGCCGGATCAAGCGATATCGGGTCGCCGCCAAAGAGCCGCAGCTCGCCCGCCACGCGCTGCGGCAGCTGCGCGGTGGCCGCCGGGCTCGCCTGCGACCCGTTCTGGGCCGAGCCAGAATCGTTCCCTCCGCCGGTTGCCAGCAGCGCTATCGAAAGCCCACCGAGGACGACGATCAGCACGACGCCTATGCCGGTAAGTGTGAGGACAAGTCTGCGGGTTTCCATGCGTGCTAACTAGAGAACGCGAGCGGGCTGGCTTTGGTTTGCTGACGTTATGTTACAGGAGCCCGGAGCGAGGAGCCACAAGTCAGTCCGGCCTGGGATCCGTTTTGGCGCAGATGGTTTCTAATAGGACGACATTCCTTCCCGCTCGTGGTGAGGCTTGCTCGAACCATCAGCGGGGTGGCACACGCCCGCGCCGTCTTCTACGCAGATGATTTCCTCCCGAGGCGACGCTCCTTTCCGCTCGTGGTGAGCATTGCTTCGGATTGATTACGGGTTCAGGCAGATGGTGTGCCTAGAGACGACGCTCCTTCGCGCTCGTGGTGAGGTTCGCTCGAACCATGAGCGGGACACAACGGCCCGACTACGATGAGTGACACCCACCGCTTGCAGATAATGACCCGCATCTGCCACAAGTTCACATGGAGCTTGTCAATGGCCTTCTACGCCTACATGCTAGAGTGCTCGGACAAGTCAATTTACACCGGCCATTGCGACAACCTCGAGGCGCGACTTTCCGCTCATCAAGACGGGCGGTTCCGCGGTTACACATTGAAACGCCGACCTGTGCGCGTCATATTCCACGAGGCGTTTGCGACGCGGCAGGAGGCGTTTGCGGCCGAACGTCAGATCAAGTCTTGATCACGGGACAAGAAATGACATGCCCGGCGCGACTGGGAGGTGCTGAAGGAGCTGTCGATAAGGCGTACTCCGCGCCGCTGGGTAACAGAGCGTGGTGCCACCGCCCGTCCTTCGAGCAAACCTCAGGACGAGCGGGAAGCGACGTCGTCTAAATCGTAACCATCTGCCTTTACCGATTTGCCGGCCTCTCATCCTCCTCCTCTTCTGTCACCGCGAGATGCAGCTCACGGAGCTGCTCCGGCGAGACTGTCGTCGGCGCGCCCGTAAGCGGTTCGGACGCGCTCTTAGTTTTCGGGAAGGCGATCACCTCGCGGATGTCCGGCTGGCCGGTGAGTACTGCCATTAAGCGGTCGATGCCGGCGCCGATGCCTGCGTGCGGCGGGGCGCCGAACTCGAACGCCTCCAGCATGTGCCCGAATTTGCGCCGGGCTTCCTCGGCCGAGATGCCCAACACAGCGAACATCTTCTCTTGAACGTCGCGCTGGTGGATCCGGATACTCCCGCTGAACAACTCCCAGCCGTTGCAAACGAGGTCATAGGCGTGTGAGCGGACGCGGCCGGGGTCGCTGTCGATTAGCGGGAGGTCCTTCTCACGCGGCGAGGTGAACGGGTGGTGCATCGACACCCAGCGGTTCTCCGTGTCGCTCCACTCGAATAGCGGTGGGTCCTTCAGGAAGGCGAAAGCGAGCACGTTAGGGTCGTAGAGCTCGAGGCGCTCGGCCAGCTCGCGGCGCAGGCCGTCGAGCGCGCGGTTTGCGACCGAGGGCCGGTCGGCGACGAGCAGCAACATGTCTCCTCGCTTCGCGCCGGCGACGCGCGCCATCCCTTTCGCCTGCTCGACACTAAAGTACTTCGCGACCGGCGAGCGGATCTCTTCTCCGACCAGCGATTCGATGCTCCCCTCTCCCAGGAAGGCCATCGAGACAAGGCCCTTCGCCCCGTATTGCTGGACGAAGGTCGTCATATCATCGGTCTGCTTGCGGCTGAAGGCGGCGCCGTCGGGCACGCAGAGACCTCGCACGAGGCCGCCCGACGCGAGCACCTGCCGGAAGACCGCGAACTCCGTCCCCCGGAGGGCCTCGCTGAAATCGACTAGCTCGAGGCCGTAGCGCAGGTCCGGCTTGTCGCTCCCGAACCGCCGGACCGACTCTTCGTACGTCATGCGCGGGAACGGGTGTTCCTGGATCGGCCGGTCGGAGAAGAGCGTCTGCGCCAGGCTGTAGTACAACTCCTCCGTCAGACGAAAGATGTCCTCCTCGTCCGAAACAAAGCTCATCTCGAGGTCCAGCTGGGTGTGCTCTGGCTGGCGGTCGGCGCGCAGGTCCTCGTCGCGCAGGCAGCGGGCGATCTGGAAGTAGCGCTCGAAGCCGGCGACCATCAGCAGCTGCTTGAACTGCTGCGGTGACTGCGGGAGCGCGTAGAAGTGCCCGGCGTGCACCCGGCTCGGCACGAGATAGTCCCGGGCTCCCTCGGGCGTCGGAGCCGTAAGTAGCGGCGTCTCGATCTCCGTGAAGCCGCGCTCGCTGAGGAAGTCGCGGATGAACTTGACGACGCGGTGGCGCGTGACGATGTTCTGGTGCATCGTCTCGCGACGCAGGTCGAGGTAGCGGTACTTGAGCCTGAGGAGCTCCTCGACCTCGGTCTCTTCCGTGATGTAGAAGGGCGGCGTCTTCGCCGGGTTCAGCACCTGCGCCTCGCTTACCCGCACCTCGATCTGGCCTGTTGGGAGCGAGGCGTTCTCCGTGCCCTTCGGCCGGCGGGCTACCGTTCCCTTCGCGAGGAGCACGTACTCGCCGCGACAAGAGTCTGCGACCGCGTAAGCGCCGGCGTTCTCCTGTGGGTTGAAGACGGTCTGGACGAGGCCGTCATGGTCGCGCAGGTCGATGAAGATCAGGCCGCCGTGGTCTCGCCGCCTGTGCACCCAACCGGCGAGCGAGACCGTCTCGCCGTCGTGCGTGAGGCGCAGTTCGCCGCAGGAGTGGGTCTTGAGCATAGTGAAGGTAGTGTAGCAAACGTCGCCCGTCTCGTAGGGGCAGGTCTTGGGGCGGAGAGCTGGGCGGCGTGGGGGAGACCTGCCCGCCTCGGCCTCGTCCTTGACCACCCGCTACTCTACCGTCTCGAGCGAGGCGCTAAAGCGAGCCAGATGGCGGCGCGCGCAGGCCGGGGGCAAGGAAGGCGACCATTCGCCGCAGCGTTCCCTCGAGGTCGTTTGGGTCTAACAGGCTGCCGGCGCTCATATGTTTAACGGCGGAAGGTTGTCCAGGGCGCCGACGACCCGCTAAGCCGGAGGAGTGCCCACCCGGACAAAGGTGCAGCAGGTCTCGGCAGTCGGTGTGACGCAGATCATGTTTGATAAGCGTGGGGGCAGGTGTATGCTGTGCGAAAGGAGCGCGCACCGTGACTGGCGAATTAGTTGGAAGCCAGGGGGCGCCGCTCGATGAAGGGGGACGCGCGGCCGGGGGCTCAGATGCGGCGGCGTTGAGTGAAGCCGAGCGCCTCGTCATCCGCGAGCGCTCGTCCCCCGAAGGGATCGTCACGATCCTCTATACCGACATTGTCGAGTCCACGCGGCTGCGCCAGCGCCTTGGCGACGACGCTTCGCAAGAGTTATTTCGCCTGCACGACGCCATCCTGCGCGAACAGATAGCCAAACACCGCGGCCATGAGGTCAAGACCCAGGGCGACGGGTTCATGGTGGCCTTCAGCGATGTTGTGGACGCTATCGCTGGCGCCGTGGACATCCAGAGGGCGATCGCAGAGCACAACCGTGAGCATCCAGGTCGAGGGCTTCAGGTTCGCGTCGGGCTGAACTGCGGACGCACCATCAAACAAGACGAGGACTTCTTCGGGACAGCGGTGGTGATCGCCGCTCGCCTCGTCGCTCTCGCCAACGGGGGACAGATCCTTGTCTCCGACGTGGTGAGGCAGTTGTCCGGGCCAAGGGCGGATATCCGTTTTCTTCGCCACGGCCGGCGGCGTTTGAAGGGGCTGGCTGGGGCCTACGACGTCTGGCTTGTGCCGTGGCAAGACATCCAGATACGAGGCATGGCTCGGGTCTGGGCGAAGCCGGCCTACCGAATCGGCGCGGTCGCCGCTCTCGTGACCGCCATAACCGCTGGCGTGGCAGGTCTCCTCGCCCTCAGCTTGGCCGGTGGGGGCGGCGGTTCCCGGGCCGTACCGGATTTACCCGAGAAAACGACACGCCTTGCACTAACCGGCGTGCTCCACAACGTAAGCGGTGATTGCGTGTCGGAGGATATGGTTTACCGGGGCAACGGTGAGGGCGACTTGACCGGGGACTTCATCGGCCATGCTACCGCAACGATTGAGGGAACGTTGTACGCAGATACGGCGTGCAGCACGGGCATTCAAACCCATCAATATACTGCCACTGATGCAGAGGGGAACACTATTTCCGCCAGCATTGAAGGACCCGTGTCCGTTTCGCGCGCCCAGATAGAAGACGCTCGGCCCGCCACCACTGCCGATAGGTACACCATAAGCGGCGGGACGGGCATCTACGAGGGCGCGATAGGCAAGGGTACTTGCACCAGCGTCTGGCTTATGAAGCCACAGCCGGACACTTCCATCGCGTTCTCGAGGGAAGTGAACTGCAGATTCAAGTTGGCGATGGCAGGGACTCCCTGGCCAGACCCGGTCATTTTGGAGCTAGGGGCAGCGCCAACCGAAGCCACGGTCTTCGGCGGTCCTAGCGATGTCCCCAACACAGTTGCCATGGCCTTTTTGTACGAAAACACGCGCGACAGTGCCCAGAAGGGTCTGACCGTGAGGTTGCCGGTTCCGGAGGGCGCGCAGATACTGGCGACGTCGAGGGGCGAGAAGCAGCCGGTGCCGGAAGGAGAACGTATCTGGAGGCTACCTGACCTGGCGCCGGGCGAAATCCAGCGGTTCGAGTTCACGGTCCTTTTGCGGGCCGCCGAGAACCCTGACGTCTCTCTGGTCGCGGAGATGAACGGCGAGAGCTTCGATCGCCCGGCCAGCACAGAACCCCTCCTGGTTCACGTCGTCCACTAGCCCAACATACGCCTCCGCTCGTCTCCTACCGAGTGCTTCAGGTTGAGAACCAGCGGAGCCATTGTTACGATGGCCGCAGCGATGGTCCGCAATCCCCTCTCCCTCTACGTCCACATCCCCTTCTGCACGCTAAAGTGCTCCTACTGCGACTTCAACTCGTACGCTGGAATCGAGGCGCTCATGCGGCCGTTCGTCGACGCCCTCGGCGACGAGATGCTCCTCTGGGCGCCCGGCGTGGCTGATCGCCGCGTTGAGACCGTCTTCTTCGGCGGCGGCACCCCCTCTCTGCTCCCGCTGCCCGAGGTCGAGCGCATCATGAGCGCGCTCGGCGATCGCTTCCACCTTCACCCCTCTCCCGGGGCCGCGAGCGGGGGGCACTTACGGGAGAGGGGTCGCCCGCAGGGCGGGGGTGAGGGATTAGAAATCTCCTTCGAGGCGAACCCAGGCACCATTGATCGCGCGTACCTGCGCGGGCTGCGCTCACTCGGCGTGAACCGCATTTCCTTCGGTGTGCAGTCGTTCCACGACGACGAGCTTCGGGCGCTCGACCGCATCCACTCCGCCGAGGAGGCGAAGGAGGCGTACCGGTGGGCGCGCGAGGCCGGTTTCTATCGCATCAACCTCGACCTCATCTACGGCCTGCCGGAGCAAGCGATGAGCCGCTGGCAGGGGACGCTCGAGCAGGCGATCGCGCTCGCGCCAGAGCACCTGTCGCTCTATGCGTTAACCGTCGAAGAGGGGACGAAGCTCGCGCATGATATCGAGCGCGGGAAAGCACCCGGGCCGGACGGCGACATGCAGGCGGCGATGTACGAGTGGTCGTGCGAGCGGCTCGACCGCGCGGGCTACAGGCAGTACGAGATCTCAAACTGGTCGCGACCAGGGGAGGAGTGCCGTCACAACATCGTCTACTGGCGGAACGGGGAGTGGCTGGGGCTGGGGCCGGGGGCGCATTCGCACGTGGGCGGGAAGATGGAAGATGGAAGGTGGAAGATGGGCTATCGCTTCGCGGACGTGTATTCACCGAAGCAGTACATCGATCGGGTCAAGGACATGGTCAATTTGTCAGCGGTCGGCTGTCAGCCATCGTCAGGAGATGGTCTGGGCGCGTTCCTAGGCGACATGCGGCAAGTGGCATTCGCTGAGGAGCAGACACTGGAGATGGAGATGGCGGATACGGCGATCCTCGGGCTACGGCTGAACAACGGGCTGGCTACCGGAGAATTCGAGCGGCGGTTCGAGCGGTCGCTTGATGAGGTCTACGGACCGGTGCTGACCGAGGCCGTTTCACTTGGGCTCCTCGAGCGGGAGAACGGCCGCCTGCGCCTAACACAGCGAGGGCGGTTACTGGCAAATGAAGTGTTTGTGCGGCTATTGGCGGACTGACCATCGCTAGGGCCCTAGGGCCGAGAGCAAAGCTAGTCCCGCCACGGCTAGAAGGAGGAGCAGATGACCGACGGTAGGAAAGATCTGGGCGCCGTGTTCGACCAGCACGTGCGGCACGAGTTCGAGGATAAGGACGTCGAGGCGACGATGAAGACGATGACGGCGGAGCCTTATGTCTGGAATGTCCCGACAGCCGTTGGTGGCGTCGGCAATCACGGCGTGCGGCGCTTCTACAGCGAGAAGTTCGTGGGGAAGATGCCTGACGACACCCAGGTGATCCCCATCTCGCGAACGGTAAGCGAGGATCAGGTCGTGGACGAACTCCTCCTTACCTTCACTCATGATCGCGAAATCGAGTACATGCTGCCAGGCATCGCGCCCACAGGCCGCCACGTTGAGCTGCCGCACGTCGTCGTTATGAAATTCGAGGGCGATAAAATCGCCCACGAGCACATCTACTGGGACCAGGCTACGCTGCTCGTGCAGGTGGGCCTCCTCGACGCAGCGCTGGTGCCAGCAGTGGGGATCGAGCAAGCGCGCGAGCTGCTTCGGCTCGCGAAGAGGTAAATTTGACGGAGCGAGGGCGGTTGCTGGCGAACGAGGTGCTTGTTCGGCTGTTGCCGGACGCGTGATCGGGCGTGATCGCTCCGCTCGTCACGAGTGCCTCAGGACGAGCGGTAGGAAATGTGGTTCGCGCGCGGGGCGTAGGGGCGCAGGTTATAAGCTGTGCAGGCGCTTAATTTCGGCGAGCAGGGGGTCGATGTTCGGCCCGGGGACCGCCGGGCCGGCGCCGAGCGGGTCTTCTGCGAAGGGGTTGCCGAGCAGCGTGTCCACGCATGCCCGTGCGGACCAGGCGATTGCGGTTAGGTCGTAGCCGCCTTCGAGAGCGTAGACGAGGCGGCCTTCGCATAGCTCCTCTGCGAGCCCTCGGATCAGCGACGCGATCTCGTAGTACCCGCGCGCGCTCAGGAGAATGCTGGCGAGCGGGTCGGCGAAGTGGGCGTCGAAGCCGGCGGACACGAATATCAGCTGCGGGCGAAAGCGGCGGACAGCCGGCGCGCAGATTTCGTTGTAGCCGGGGCGGTAAGTGTCATCGCCCGAACCCGGGGGGAGCGGGACATTGATCGTGGCGCCTTCGCCATCGCCGGCGCCGATCTCCGTCCAGTGGCCGGTGCCCGGGTAGTGCGGGAACTGATGCGTCGAGAAGTAGAGTACGCGCGGGTCGTCGTAGAAGATGTCCTGCGTGCCGTTGCCGTGGTGCACATCGATGTCGATGATCGCCACGCGATCGATCCCCCGCTCCTCGAGCGCCCTGGCCGCGGCGACCGCGATGTTGTTGAAGAGGCAGAAGCCCATTGGGCGGTCGGGCGTAGCGTGATGGCCGGGGGGACGCACAAAGCAGAACGCCGAATCGATCTCGCCGCGCAGCACCGCCTCGGTGGCGGCAAGGGTACCGCCGGCGGCCCGCAGCGCTGCCTCGTATGAGCGCGCGGACCCATAGGTATCGGCGTCGAAGCGGTGGCGATCGACTCCCGCGGTGGCGGCGACTTCCTCGATCAGGCTTTCCGTATGCACGAACCGCAGTTCATGCGTGGTTGCGTCGCGCGGTTGGACCTGCCTCATCTGCCCGAGCACCCCGCTCTCCTCGAGATGCGACATGATGGCGCGCAGGCGGTCGGGGCGCTCCGGGTGGCCGCGAAGCTCGTGCTCGAGGTAGAGGGGGTCGTAGACGTAGCCGACGCGTCCGGGCATGGTGCGACGCATCGTATCAGAGGCCGACTCGCGCCTGCTAGAATCGGGGCGCAATGACAGTCAGCTCCGCGTTCGCCGCCCCTTTTGTGTCCCTCGAATCGTCATTTTCCTCCTTCAAGGGCGCGGAACGTCGTTCTTCCCACCCGCCCGCCCGAGAGGAAAACTGGGGGACACCCCCAGAACCCCCGGCCTGGCGGCGCTCAGTCAATGACGGCGTAGATGTACACGATCGGCACTGCCGGCCACGTTGACCACGGCAAGTCCGCGCTCGTCCAGGCCCTCACCGGCATCGACCCGGACCGGCTGCGGGAGGAGAAGAAGCGCGGTCTTACGATCGACCTCGGCTTCGCCTGGTTCACGCTCCCGGGCGGGGAAGAGGTCAGCATCGTCGACGTGCCGGGACACGAGCGTTTCATCAAGAACATGCTCGCGGGCGTCGGCGGCATCGACCTCGCGCTGCTCGTGATCGCCGCCGACGAAGGCGTGATGCCCCAAACGCGCGAGCATCTGGCGATCATCGACCTGCTCGGCATCGAACACGGCGTCGTCGCGGTGACGAAAGCGGACCTCGTCGAGCCGGACTTCCTCGATCTCGTAGAGGCAGAAGCGGAGGAAGCGGTCACCGGCACGAGCATCGAAGGGGCGCCGGTCGTCGCCTGCTCCGCCGTCACGCGCGACGGTCTCGGGGAGCTGACGGCGTCACTCGAGGCCGAACTGGCGAAGACGCCGGCGCGGCGTGACAACGGGCGGCCGCGGCTGCCGATCGACCGGGCGTTCACGATGACTGGCTTCGGGACCGTCGTGACCGGCACGCTGATCGACGGATCGCTTCGGTTGGGCGATGAGGTGGAGATAGTGCCGGGGCGGCTGAAGTCGCGGGTGCGAGGACTCCAGACCCACGGCCGGAAGGTGGACGTCGCGCTGCCCGGCCGCCGCACCGCTGCCAACCTGGGCGGCGTTGCCGTCGACCAGCTCGAGCGCGGAATGGTGGTAGCGAGGCCGGGAGCCCTGAAGTCGGTCTCGACCGTCGATGTGCGGCTGCGGGCCGTGCGGTATACCGGGCGCGCGGTCCGGCACAACCTCTCGATCACGTTCCATACGGGGCCTGCGGAGGTTGAGGGGAAGCTACTCCTCCTCGACCGCGACTCCTTGCCGCCCGGCGAGACGGCTTGGGCGCAGGTTCGCCTCTCGAAGCCTGTCGCGGCCCTCAAAGGCGACCGCTTCGTGATTCGCGACGCGAACGACACTCTGGGTGGCGGCTCGATCGTGGACGTCGACGTCAAGAGACACCGCCGGCACCACGCCGCGACGATCGCTGCCCTGGAGTCATTCGCACGCGGCTCGCCCGAGGAGGTGGTGCTCGCTGCGCTGCGGCGCCGGGAGCCTGCGGAGGCCCAGAAGGTGATGACCGAATCCGGCCTGGACGCCGGCACTGCCCGGGAGGCGCTCGATGCGCTAATCGCTTCCGGCGATGTGATCTCGCTGCCGGGAGCGGGCCTCACCGGCGTTCCGCTGCTTTACAGCGCCGAGGGGCTGATGTCGATGACGACTCGCCTGGGTGAGGTCCTCGGCGCGTACCATGAGCTGTCGCCGCTGCGGTCGGGGATGCCGAAGGAGGAGCTCCGCAGCCGCTTGGGCCTCACGCCGCGCGTTCTCGACCAGCTGCTCGCTCACTGGGCCGGCGCCGGGGTCGCGAAGGAGGCCGGCGCCGCCGTCGCGCTTGCAGACCACGAGGCGCGACTCGGTCCTCAGGCCGAGGCGCGGGCGGGCGCCTTCGTCGAGGAGCTGCGAGCGAGCCCGTTCTCGCCGCCGGCGGACCCTGCGCTCGACGAGGAGCTCCTGGCGTACCTCGAGGCGCGCGGCGAGATCGTGCGCGTCTCGGACGGCGTGGCGTTCGCGGCGGAGGCCTATCGCGAGATGGTCGAGCGGGTGTCCGCGCACATCCGGGCGCACGGGAGCGTGACGCTGGCAGAGGTCCGCGACATGCTGTCGACGAGCCGCAAGTACGCGCAGGCGCTCCTGGAGCACATGGACGCGGAGCGCATCACGCGGCGTGTCGGAGATGCGCGGGTATTGCGGAGGGGATAGCGACGCGCGGCCGCCCCGCAGTCGAAAACGCCCCTGATCAGTCCGGCGGCGCGATCAGGTCCCCGAAGCGCTCGAGAAGCGCCCCCAGGCTCTCCACCAGCTCCTCCTTCTTCGCCGGCGACATCCGTCGCTGCTCAGCCGCCATCCGCGAGAGCGCCGTCGCCACGCGCATGAGCGCCCTCGTATCACCCGGCTGCCGCCTTAACCCCTTCAGGAACTCCAACCGCAGGGCCTCGAATTCATCCGCCGGCCCGCTCTTCTCCTCTCCACCCAACCCAACACCTCACACCTAGCACTCTATTGCCCCGGCGGGGTCCCCATCCGGCGCGGCGCCTCCGGCGGGTCCAGCGCCGCCGCACGGTAGAACCGTGCCGTTCCCGCCGGGATCAGCCCCTTCAGAACCATGATCATATACAGCATTTGGAGTAAATATCGGTGCAGCTTCGACTCGTAGCGCAGGACCTTGTCCATCATGTCGTCGCCCGGCAAGAGGCGGGCCATGAGCATCCGGTACTCCTCCTCGACGCGTTCTCTGGTCTCCCTGTCCGGGATGGGCAGCCCCGCCATCCGCATGCTCGCTCGCCAGTCCTCGGGCACATCCTGCTGGTAGTGGCGTACGGCCTCCGTCTCCATGCGCGCCGCCCTCTTCAGCCGCCAGATGAGCATCGCCACCCGCTCCCCCAGCGACTCCTGGAACTCACCCTCCAGCCCGAACCAGTCGAGCACGTCCTGCCGCAGCCGCTGCCAGTCCTGCTCGTTCTCGACGAGGGGAAGCACGGGAGTATTCGCGAGCACACCGTGCCTAGTCGCGTTCCGCCGTGAGCGCTGCTTTCCCTCCGGGGTCCTGGGGCCCGTTTTCTTATTCTGCTCCGCCGCCACCGCACCATCCTCCTTGAATTCGTTTGGCAAAAAAGGTGTTTTCGCGGCAGGGTTCTCGTCCGCCGCCACGTCATCATCCTCCTTCCACTCGCTTACACCCTAATCGAAGCCGCAAGCGATCTCCAAGGGGGAAGTGTCACACCCGGCACGACAGCAACAAACCGCCGCCACTGTACAGCGAAGCCCCGCCGATGTACGCTTGCGCCGGCGTGTCCACGTTCCGCGCCACCCAGGGAGGTAGCCATCGAAGCGTCCACCGCGCCTGATCAGCCCGGCGACCGCAGTTTACTGGGAAAAGCCATGCAGCGCCTCGGCGCGCTCCCTGCCGGCGTCCTCGCCGGGGCCCTCTTCGGCGCCCTTGTCGGCGGTGTCCTCGGCCGCATCCTGATGCGCATCATCTTCCTCATCGACAAATCGAACGACGGCGCCGAGACAGACTTCGGCACCGTCGGCGAGATCACGGTGGGTGGGACACTCACCCTCCTCGTGCTTAGCAGCATTACCGGCGTCATGGGAGGCATCTTCTACATTGGGATTCGCCGCTGGCTCCCCTGGCCGTCGCCTGTGGCGCGTGGTGTATTCTTCGGCCTCCTTATGATGTTCGGCCCCGGCCTCCTCTTCCTTGGCGACGTCGACCTGCAGATCTTCGAGCCCGCTCTTCTCATCTTCGGCGCGTTCGTCGCCTTCATCGTCCTCTATGGCATCTGCGTCGCGCTCCTCACTGAGCGCCTGCACCCTCCGCGTGCCGTCCACCCGGGGCGATATACGGAACCAGCCGCCCGCTGGGCCGTGCGCCTCGCTGCCGCCGGAATTCTCGTCATGGCCGCCCTGGCCACGTATCGCGTTTACGACAATGCAGGCACATGTCTCACCGCCGACGGCGAAGGCGGTTGCGGCGTGCACGCAAGCGAGCGCTAGGCTCGTGCCAACGTCGCCGAGGTGCTGGGATTCGGAGCGCTCTGATATGCTCCGGCCATGTGCGGCCGGTTCACTCTGACTCACCGCGAGGCGCGGTCCCTAGCGGCTGAACTGGGTGTGTCCGTCGATGATCTGCTGGGCTACAGGCCTCGATACAACATCGCGCCGACCGACGATCACTGGATCGTGCGGACGCGCTACGAAGACCGCCAGGTCCTGCCGGCGAAGTGGGGACTGATCAACTTCTGGATGACCGACCGCAAGCAGGCGTTCAAGAACATCAACGCCCGGGCCGAGACCGTCCGGCGATCACCGGCGTTCCGAGAGGCGTTCGCCTCGCGACGCTGTGTCGTGCCCGCAGACGGGTTCTTCGAGTGGACCGGCCCGAAGGAGGACCGCCGGCCGATCTGGTTCCACCGCCCGGACGGAGGGTTGATCCTGTTCGCGGGGCTGTACGAGACGTGGCGGCCTTCCCCGGCTGAGAAGGAGCGGACGTTCACGATCATCACGACGACTCCGAACGCGCTCCTGGAGCCGGTCCACAACCGGATGCCGGTGGTCCTCGAGGAGGAGGCGGTCGACGACTGGCTGTACGCTCGCCAGACGGCCGGTTCCCTGATGGAGCTGCTGCGACCGGTGCGCGAGGACTATCTCGTCGGCACGCCGGTCTCGGCGAGGGTGAACTCGGTGAAGAATGACGACCCGGAGTGCCCGACCGCGACGGTGGGGCGCTAAGCCATCCTATCCGACGCGGAAAGCGGTCTCCAAGCGGCAAATGTCACTCGTCATCCTGAGCGCCGACCATGCTCGCACGCGGAACAACTCGCGCGGCAAAGGGATCTGGGGCGGGGCAAGCCGCTCGCGCGCTCCTTTCTGACCACGTCTTGCGATAACGACCCTTCCCGCTCGTCCTCAAGCGCAGCACATTTAGGCGAGCCTCATTACAGCCTGCACTGTAGGAACACGACCATACGGAAATCTCGGCTCGCGGCTGTAGAACTATCTCCCGTCGCCAAAGCGAAGAAGGCCAGCTACCCGGACGCGCGACAGCGAAGCGCCCCGGGACTGATCACCCGGGGCGCTTCCATCGCTCCGTTGTGAGACGCGCCGCGCGAGCCTGTTACGAAGCTGAGATACTTAATGCAATGAGTCGGCTTCAGACGCGAGCGGCCTCTCGTTCTGCAAGCTGCGCGCGAAGTTGTTCATTTTCGGCCTTGGTGAGTTCTGACTCGATAGTGCGGTACACGAGGTCGTATACCGTTGCATCCCGGCCGACGATGTGCGGATTGTTGTCACGGCTGTCCGAAGCGTCCATTACCGTCCTAACGAGAAGGACTCCGTACTTGTCCAAGAACGTGAACGGATCGGTCTTCCACGTCAGATTGCCGTCGGACCCGGGTTGTAGCAGAGATCTAAATCCCGCCAGCGCGGGAAAGGCAAGGCCCTTTTCTACATGCTTGTCGCCGGCTGCCGGGTCACCCTTCACGTTGAGTGTCACATAGCGCATAAGGCTTGCCTTGCCGCGCTTGCGCTCGCGAACCTCCGCCAGCCGACCAGCACGACCCGGCTTTCCGGTTACGGGGTGAGGTCTGTTGTAAAACTCCCACCACCGATAACGTACCGTGTCGTACAGCCTCCAAATATCCTTGGCAACCGGGGCGAGGCGCCTGTAGCCGTACCGGTCATCGGGAGCCAGTAGATACTCCAAGCACTTGCCCGAGTTCTTATAGGCCTCGATGGGGTGGTCATTAGGTCCAAACTGAACGGCATTGCAGGCGGCAAGAATCTGGATGAGTTCCAGCACGGGGAACTCCTGTGGATCGTTTTCGCTCCACCGGATCTTGCTGTCGTACGGGGACACTGCCATCTTCAGCCACTGGAATTCGCCCGCCTTGTTTTTGAGGGAGAACAGTTTTACCCCCAAGCTGGTGTTTCGAGCTCGGGCAATCTCCCCGAGGTATTCCTCGGCACCGATTAAAATCTCCAAACGGACGAATTGATCTCGGATGTCCCCTGCGTCGGGCAACTCCTTCTGAAGTACGCTCTCTATTGAATGGGCAGTGTGTCCGCCGTCGAGAATTCCGTAACGTTCCTCGTCCGGGAGATCAAGCGTCAGCAGCTTCGTTTGAGTGTCGTAGTCCGCTGCCCTGGCACTAACGGTGATTCCGCGATTCAGCAGGTGGAAAGTCCCACTCCAGCTCTGCAGCGAGTTGGAAATCTGCTTCGTCACGGCGCTGGGCTTGGGCACACGAGGGTCCGGCGACATCGACAACTGGAGCTTGCGATTGCCGTCGGCTTCGGCATGGGGGATGTCGAACACGTTTACTAACGCGTAAACGGTCTTCATTCCGGAGAAGTTTGGGTCCTCAATCGTCCGGACCCGATCGGGGTGAACCCGAATACGATAAGTGGCCATTGGCCAACTCCTTTCGACTATGCCACGGACTTCGTGCCCGTAGGCAAGCTGATTACTTCGTCAGGCGAGTAAGTCGCCTAGACGCTACAACTATACCACAAGACCCGGCAGAATGCAAGCGATCTTTGCGTTCGGCGGCCAAGCATGGCGCGCAGCCGCGAGCACTAATTGTTCGACTTCAAGTACTCGCGGCCGGCGTCGGTGATCTCCCACCATCCGTGGCCTGAATCAGGGTTGAGGAGCGGCGTAGTCACAGTGGCCATCCACCCCGCTCGGTCGTTCTCGGGGTGCACCATAGCGTTCCTGCACCATTCGGCGGTGTTGCGCCACCTGATCTGACCACCGGACAGCGTCCTATGGTCATACGCGTTTAGCCGGCCCTTCATGATCAGGCCGACGCGATCCACAATGTCGCGCCGCCGCCCACGACCGCCAGCATCAACTAGTGCCTGAAGGATCGGGATGACATACTCAGACTCGGGGGTTTTCTCGCCTCGTAGGATAGGCCCCATGACCCTTCTCCTGTTCGGCACAGCGTGCAGCCGCTGTCTAGTCGGGAACCTCGGCGCATCCTGCACGGCGGGAATCACCCTGCCAGCATGCCCGTTCAGGCCGTAGTCCCTTCTTAGTACATCGTTCGGGCTGTCGACGAACGCCTGGGCGCGCTTCTGCAAGACCGCAAAGACCTCGTCGTCGATCCGTATAGTGGGCATGTTGTCTACCTCCTTACTGACTTCACAGGTAGCATGTTCGCATGTATGCCTATTAGGCGTCAAGTCGTACAGGCGTACGGTGTATGCCGCCGCGTCACCGGGCTCAGCCCTGTCGCAGTCCCAGCACTGGCCCGCGCGCCCACGGCTGACTTCATGGATCCGGAGGTACATTACGTTAATCGAACGCCGAACCCACACTTCGCCGGCACCCCGTTTTTGCCAAACAAACTCCACACTGCGCCGACCATCCGTTTATCCGTTGCGCCGCAGGCAATCCGTTGACAGACCATCCGGTCCCCGCGCCCCCATTTCTGCCAAACAAACTCGCGCCCTGAGTGAGCGTGCGCTGGCAGGTGGTGACGGGGTCGCGGTTTGGCGGTGCGCTGAGATTCCTCGCCACCCCACTATCTCCGCGACACGGCGCGGACTATCCGTAGCCCCCACCCCGCGAGCTCGGAATGACACCTGGCAGGCCATTTCTGCCAGACAAACTCGCCCGCGGAGCGAGCCGGCGGTACCTCGTACTTGGTACGTCGCGGCCGGAGCGAGCCGAGGCCTTAGCGCCGGCGAGGGCGAGCACGCCCCGGTCCCCCGCTGCGCGTTCGAGAGGTATCTTTCCCCTTCCACCACATCCAAAGAGCGATTTAGCAGAAGCCTCCTCCTCTGTTCCCTTTCGGGCAGATTCGGCCTCCGCGAAAGGATTCCACAAACGAGCGGTTGGCTTTCCACAAAGCAAAGCCAAGAGGGGCTATCGTCGTGACCGTCACGGGCTCTTACTAAATAGGGGGCCCAGGACGAATTTTGACGGGGCAAGGGGGAGCAAAGAATCCGTCTCTGGCGGCCGGCAAGGCTCCAGGGACATTGTCGCATCGCGCTGCCCTAGTCGCCGAGGGGCAGGTCTCGCGTCCCGGGCAGGCAACATGCGAAGAAACCTGAACGCGACGCCGGCGAACCCGCATCTCCCCGCCTCTTCCTGTAGGTCCTTCGGAGAGGGCGATTAGAATGCCAGACGATCCCGATTACTACGAGACACTCCAGGTCTCTCCCAGGGCTGCGCCGTATGTAATCGATGCCGCTTATAAGAATCTGGCTCACAAGTACCACCCGGACGTCAACCGAAATCCGGACGCGCATCATCGCATGGCCGAATTGAATCGAGCGATGGAAGTCCTCCGCGATCCCAGGAGGCGCGAGGAATACGATCGCCGGATGATTAGGCTCCTCGCGCAAAGGGCGAAGGCCCCACGGTCGCCGGCAGTGATCTTCTGGATGTACCAGCGGGCTCGCTATTCCGTCCGCGTGCGCGAGAGCCTGCGGCGATTGTCCCTACCCTGGTTGGTCTTTGTTGGAGGGCTGCTAATCGCGCTCGTGGGGATGGCGATGATGTTGAGACAATACGTGTGGGATTCCGGCGGGGACCATCAATCGAGTATGCAAGTCGAGGAGCTGCTGGGTTTGGACCGGCCCGCCGACTCGTTCCGGGCGGAGGGAGTTCAACCCGAAGCGTCGCCGCCCGCGCAAGCCGGCGTGCCCCTACCGCCTACGCCGACGCCGTCGGCCTCTCCGGGCCCGACGGCCTCGATGTCGCCACAGGCGCTTGCAGCCGTTCGGGATGACGCCCGCCCGAGCGCCGGCGGCGGCGCTGGTCCCGCCGCCCCGACACCGACCCCCGCGCCCGTGGTCATCGCTCCCCCGGCGCCAGATACGGCGCCCGCGTCAACTCCGCCACCCGCAACACCCGCGCCTCAGCCGCCGACGCCCACGCCAACCGCGGCAACTTGCGCGGCGGGTGGCCCTCCGCAGATCAGCGAGACCGGCAATCAGGTGAGTTTCATGTACGGCGACGTCGTCTCCTTCCAGGCCGGACAGCCGGATGTCCTGGTGGTCGACGTGGCGGGAACGGTACTGCAACTCGAGATCACAAGTGGGACCGACGTGCGAGGCGACCTTGCCTCGGCCACTATCGTGAATGGGCAAGGGCGCCGCGCGAATGACGGCAGTATCGCCGCCCAGCTCGTGGAAGTGGTATGCCCGGCGTGAGCGCGATAACGTGTGGCGGCCATGCGCCAGCGACGTCCCATCGCTGAAATGCAGCGGCCCGGCTACGACAGGCTCATGCGTGCGAATAGACGGAAGCGACGGCGCGGCGCACTTCGAGTTCGAAGGTCGCAGCGTCACCCGCAAAACGCAGGGCCAGCGTGAGGTCCCTGGCGTAATTCAGCCGCCTCATCGCGGCAAAATCGTCGAAACAGACCAGGCACACGACGCGATTTCTCAGGGCACTGGGTACGACGCGCTCCCAGACATCATCGGGCACGTGGTAGACGAACTTATCCGGGCGGCCACAGGCCCCACACAGCTTCCGCACGACCTAAGAATGCTCTCGATGGGCCTCTCCTGGGGATAGAGCGAGAACAGAATCATGTTAGAAGAAATGACATCCATCGCGACCCGCCTCGGCGAGCGCCATTTCTGCCACCTGTCCGCCGGAGGAGGGAAACAAACTCGCGCCCGGAGCGAGCGCTTCAGATCCCCTCTTCCGGAGTGGCTGGTGGCTGGGGCGGCAGCGCGGGAGAGGGTCTCCGCTTCGCGGAGGGGGTGGGGGCTGCGTCTACAAGAACTCGACGTTTCGCAGTCGCTCGTGTAAGTACTCCATCAGCTCGTTAGCAGGGACTTCTATCTTGCGCCTCTCGGGCCGTTCGGGCCCCGCCGGCTGGTCGAGCAAGTGTGCCAGCTGGTGCCGCTTCACGGCCCTCACGCGGTCGCCCATCGTCCAGACGTAATGCCAGGGGCATTTGTCGCACGTGTACCCGTCCATGGTCATCGCCTCCATCTGTTAGGACGCTGCGAGACCTGCGTTCATGCGCGAGATGGGGTTTCGATTTCATCGCATTCGGGCCCCACGCCCGTTTCTGCCACCCGTCCGCGGCTCGAGGCGTGACGACCGGATGGCGCAGGTGGTACGGGCGCTCCGACCAACGAGCGGATAAGCGACCCGGGCCGGCGTAGGGCGCCGGTCACGGGCCATCGGCACCACGTCACGGGACTGGATCATGAGCGCTTCGCCGAGGAAATCCCGCTTGCGGCGTGTGCTGCGCCGCTACGGGCACCCCCGTTTGCGCCGCTTGTCCGGCGAAGGAGGCCCGGCCGCCCGAGGCTTCCGTTCGCCCCGAGTAGCTCAGAGTGAACCGGCCGCACATGGCCGGAGCATATGAGAGGGGCTCCGAAACGCAGAGGACATGCCTACGAGAGCCTCCCGCCTCGGCGGGCCAGGCAGGACGAGCGGAACGAGGCGTCTGAGGAAGTCGACCCCTCGATACGCTCCCAGAAGGGAGCTACTCGAGGCGAAAGGAAGCCTCGGGGCGAGCGGGACGATGGTGCCCCGCTCAGCCTACGAGAGCCTCCCGCCTCGGCGGGCCAGGCAGGACGAGCGGAACGGGGCGTCTGAGGAAGTCGACCCCTCGATACGCTCCCAGGAGGGAGCTACTCGGGGCGAACGGGACGGCGAGGGCCAAGGTGCTCCGCTGGTCCCTTCGGCTGAGCTCAGGACAG
>Ga0209803_1000388_pt1 | contig 29206 bp, 23 predicted proteins | sample GraSoiAngelo_138_FD_185895 | JGI IMG/M metagenome (GOLD analysis project Ga0209803, IMG submission 185895) | Grasslands soil microbial communities from the Angelo Coastal Reserve, California, USA - 14_0929_09_40cm (SPAdes) (version 2) | ecosystem: Environmental > Terrestrial > Soil > Grasslands ...
TCGGCGATCTCGTGAAAGGAAAAGTGACCAAGCTCGCCAGCTTCGGCGCGTTCGTGCAACTACAGGATGATATCGACGGGCTCGTCCACATCTCGCAATTGAGCGAAGATCACGTCACGAAAGTGAAAGACGTGCTCAAGGTGGGTCAGGAAGTCGAAGCGCGCGTCATCAAAGTGGACAAGATCGAGCGCCGCATCGGGTTGTCGATCAAAGCCGCCAATTATTCTGAGGAGCAACTGCGCAAAGAAGTAGAGTCCTTCGACACGCTTCGTCCCGGCGAAGACATGGTCGGCCTGGAAAAAGCTTTCGCCGCTGCCGAACAGGAAGAGTACCGCCCGAGCGAATCAAGGACGGCAGCGAAACAAGCCAAGGCCTTGAAAGACTCCAAGGGAGAATCCAAAAAAGAACCGAAAGCGAAGTAGTCAAGGGCGCACCCAATCGCTCGGCGGTGACACCGCGTCGCGGCAAAGAACGCTTTATCAGATCGAAACGGGTCGTTAAACTCTCCGCGTTGTGCGGATCACGATTGTCACGAAAAGAACCCAGTCTTTCAAGCGTCGCCTTTTTCTCCAAGCCAGGTCCGGCTTGCGGATAATCGCCTTAGCAGTCTTGTCGTGCGCGATAACGGGATGCGGAAATCCCAAGATCACTGGCAAATGGCGCATGTCGGGAGGTTCAGATGCAACGATTTGGGAATTTTCGGGAAATGGCGTTGTCCTTGTCGGGGACACGCGTGGCAGATACCGGTTCGGCGACCAGGACCGAATCAAGATTGAAACACCGTTCGCCACAACGGTTTATCTGGTGAAAATTTCCGGCGACCACCTCCTGCTGCAAGAGCCGGGCGGTTCCAAGCTTGAGTTCACAAGGATAAGAGACATGCAGCAGTGACAGTAGGATCGGCGCGCTGCGTCTCAACCTCGAGCGAATCAGAACTCGGCGCTGCCGGGCGTTCGAGCGAATGGGATCACGTCGCGGATGTTGGGGACGCCGGTGATGAACATCAACATCCGTTCGAAACCGAGGCCGAAGCCAGAGTGCGGCGCGGTGCCATAACGTCGGAGATCGAGATACCATTTGTAATCGGCGGGATCCATCTTGTGCCGGCGCATGTTTCCCTCGAGCACTTCGAGCCGCTCTTCGCGCTGGCTGCCGCCGACGATTTCGCCGATACCGGGCACGAGGAGATCCATCGCAGCCACGGTTTCTCCGTCGTCGTTCAATCGCATGTAAAAAGGTTTGATCGCCTTCGGAAAATTGAAGACCGTGACCGGACATCTGAAATGTTTTTCGGTCAGCCAGCGCTCATGTTCCGATTGCAAGTTCAATCCGTAGTCGATTGGGAATTCAAATTTTTCGCCGCTTTTTCTTAGAAGATCGACAGCGTCACTGTATGTGATCCGTTGAAACGGTCGCTCAACGACGAAGTCGAGCCGGGCAAGCAACTCCTTATCCACGAACTTGGCGAAAAGTTCCATCTCATCGGGGCAATCCTTTCTCGCATCTGCGATCAAACACTTCACAAACTCTTCGGCGAGATCCATGTTGCCGTTCAAATCGCAAAACGCCATCTCAGGCTCGATCATCCAGAATTCGCTCGCGTGGCGCGACGTGTTGGAGTTTTCGGCCCGGAACGTTGGGCCAAATGTGTAAACCTTCGACAATGCCAGCGCCAACGCTTCGGCTTCGAGCTGACCACTCACGGTCAAATAAGTCGGCCGAGCGAAAAAGTCTTTCGTATAATCGATCTCACCGTCCACCGTTCGCGGTTCGGCGGCTGCCGGATCGAGAGTCGTAACACGAAACAATTCTCCGGCTCCCTCGCAATCGCTTCCGGTGATAATGGGCGTGTGGACATAAACGAAACCGCACTCCTGAAAAAACTGGTGAACAGCAAATGCCAGCCGGCTCCGCACGCGAAAGACACTGCTGAAAAGATTTGAGCGCGGACGCAGATGCGCGATCTCGCGCAAAAACTCGGGCGTATGTCCTTTCTTTTGGAGCGGATAAGTTTCATCCGTAGCACCGACGATATCGATCGTGTCTGCGACCAATTCCCATTTTTGGCCCTTGCCCTGCGAAGCGACCAGCGCGCCAGTCACACTAATGGATGCCCCGGTTGTGAGCCGTTGAACCTCAGCGTAATTCGGCAATGTGTTTTTCGCGATGATCTGAAGATTGCGCAGAGATGAGCCATCATTCAGCTCGACAAAGGAAAAATCTTTCGAATCGCGCCGCGTCCGCACCCAGCCTTGGACTTTTATCGCGGCGATGGGAGTGGTGCTTTGCAAAGCATCTTTGATTGAAGTTGGAGAAAGCTGCGTCATTTGAAAAGCCTAGCGAGTCTGAACGTTCAACGTTCAACTTTCAACGCTCAACGTTCAACTGTGACCGTTTCGCTCTGCAAAACGCGGCGCTGAAGTGTTTGACACGCGCGTACTGCGGGGCCCGAAAGGTCGGCGGCTACAAACATCAACTTAGCGGTAGCCAATTGACTGATTGGGGCGCCGCCGTAGCGCCGTTAAGCGAGAGATAGGTGTATTCCTGTAAAAGCCGTTCGTAATCGGAGAGAAGCTTCATGGCGTCGCTCGGTTTGAGGAAGTCGGTTTTGATCGCGGCATCGACTTGTAACTTCAGCAGCCGCATCAACTCGACTTTATCCCACTGTGTCATAGCAAGAACTTCCCCGATCGTGCTGCCCTCAATCACTTCCTCAATGTACCAGCCGGACTCCTCATCAGGATCGAGGAAAACGTGCACTTCTGTCACGCGCCCGAACAAATTATGGAGATCGCCCATGATGTCCTGGTAAGCGCCCACCATAAAAACCCCGAGATAATAAATTTCCCCTGGATGAATACGGTGCAGTGGCAACGTTTCCTTTACATCCTGCAAGTCGGTGAATTTGCAGATCCTCCCATCCGAATCGCAGGTAATGTCCACGATGGTGCCGTGGCGATCCGGTGGCGTGTTGAGACGATGGATCGGCATGATGGGAAACAACTGGCCGAGCGCCCAGTGATCGAGCAGTGACTGGAACACAGAAAAATTGCAGATGTATTGATCGCCCAATGTCGTTTCGAGCTGCTTCACTTCGTCAGGCACATAACGCAGACCGCGATGCATGTTGACGATTTGATGCGCGACCTGCCAATAAACGGTGTCGATCTTCGCCTTCGATTCGAGATCGAGCAGGCCGAGATCGAACGTTTGCTGCGCTTCCTCCTTTATCTGTTGAATATCGTGCAGGCTCTCAAGACGATTTCCGCGCTTTAACCGCTGTTTCACGTCGAGGATGTCACCCACCAGTTTGTGATCTTTCTCGCTGGCTTCGACTTTCAGCTTTGGCGCAGTTTTTTCGATGGAGCTAAACGCTTCCAACACCAGCACGGAATGGTGCGCGACAATGGCGCGCCCGCTTTCACTCACAATTGTCGGATGCGAAACGCCTTCGGAGTCGCACACATCCATGATGTTCCAGACCACGTCATTGGCGTATTCCTGGAGTGAATAGTTCGTCGAGCTATCGAAATCACTGCGCGATCCATCGTAATCCACGCCGAGGCCGCCACCGACGTCGAGATAACCGAGTTGGTGTCCGAGTTTGGAAAGTTTTGCGTAGTAGCGCGCGCCTTCGCGCACGGCTCGTTTGATCGTTGAGATATCGGGCACCTGCGATCCGACGTGGAAATGAAGGAGCTTGAGGGACTGCGTCAGCCCGGCCTCTTTCAACATTTGACTCGCAGCAACTAGATTCGTCGTGTCGAGACCGAATTTGGCGTTCTCGCCGCCGCTCGGCGACCATTTGCCAGAGCCTTTGCTATACAACCGAGCACGAATACCAATGTAAGGCTCGACGCCGACCTCCTTCGATGCGCGAATGATCTGCTCCAACTCTTCCAGTTTTTCCGCGACGATGATGACCGATTTGCCAAGTTTGCGGCCAAGCAGCGCGATGCGAATGAAAGCGGGATCTTTGTAGCCGTTGCAGATGATCAAGCTCTCGTGGTCCTTCTGCATGGCAAGTGCGGCAACCAGCTCCGGTTTGCTGCCCGCCTCGAGCCCAAAATGAAATTGTTCGCCCGCATCGACGATTTCCTCGATCACCTCGCGCAGCTGATTGACTTTGATGGGAAAAACGCCGCGATACTGATTGCCATAACCAAACTCAGAGATCGCGCTTTGAAACGCGCGATTAATTGATTCGACGCGGTGCCGGACCAAATCCTGAAACCGAATCAGCAACGGAAAACTGAGGTTTCTCGCGCGCGCTTCATTGACCACTGCGAGGATGTCGATCGAGCCACCATTATCCTGTAATGGCTTTGCTTCGACGTTGCCGGAGCCGTTGACAGTAAAATAACCCTCGCTCCATCCATCCACGTTGTATGTGGCGATAGCGGACTCAAGGTCCCACTCGGTTTTCATTTCGATTTGTCGCGCGGCCGCAGACCGCAAACCGCATATTCAATCAGCGTGTCCAACATTCAAGCCCGCAGAATCAAATTTTCATGCCGCTTATTATGAAATGAATGGGACGAATAAAGTGCACCGCTTGTGTTTCATTTCGCTGCGGATAACGTTCGCTCGTGAACAAGACGGTGATCGAAGTGCAAGTGCGGGCGGTTTTGCCGACAAGCGGCGGGTGCGCAGTGTTTATTGGCAATAACGAGAAGGTGTTCATCATCTACGTCGATCAAACGGTGGGCAGCGCGATCACCATGTTCATGCGTCAGATCAACAAGGAGCGCCCCCTTACCCACGATCTGATGGCGCATTTGATGACGGCTCTCGGTGCAAAAGTCGATCGAGTCATTATCAATGATCTGAAAAATGCCACCTACTACGCGCGGGTCATCATCCGGGTCCAAAATGAGTTGCAGCAGAAAAAGATCATCGAGCTCGATGGGCGACCCAGCGATTGCATCGCCATGGCCACGCAGCAGAAAGCGCCTATTTATGTGAGTCAGGACGTCTGGGACGAAGTGGACGATATGAGCGACGTCTTGCGCAAAATGGAGGAAGAGGGACTAAGGCCGGACCCGGAAACCGAAGAGTGATTTTGTAGCGGCGGTCTGCGACCGCCGAAAGTCGCCAGAGGCAGCGCCCATAGAGCGCCGCTTCAGCTCAGCCCAATAAATCGCCGTAGCGTTTGTCCGCTAATTCCAGGCAACGGGCCAGAATTTCTGACGCGGTGTTCAGTTTGAACGTTTCCTCAACCAGCTCCCGACATTCAGGAATGGCCAGACTCTGCACGGCGCGCTTGACTCTCGGAACCAGGATCGCCGCCGTACTGAGCTCGTCCATGCCGAGACCCAGCAAGAGCGGGACGAGCGCGATATCTCCTGCCATTTCTCCACACACGCCCACCCAGATATTATTGGCGTGGCCCGCATCGGCGATCATCTTGAGCAAACGCAGTATTGCCGGATGGGTCGGCTCGTAAAGATGCGCGATCTTCTCGTTCACGCGATCGACCGCAAGCGCATATTGAATCAGATCGTTTGTTCCGACACTGAAAAAATCGACTTCAGGCGCAAGCACGCTGGCAGAAATGGCTGCGCTCGGGATTTCGATCATCGCACCAACCTCGACCTTTTCGGCCATCTCGATTTTCGAGCTGCGCAGCTCTTTTTTGCACTCCTCAAAAACAGCGATGGCGCTTCGCAATTCATCCAGCCCAGAGATCATGGGAAACATGATTTTTACGTTGCCGACTGCGCTGGCACGGAGAATAGCGCGTAACTGCGTCTTAAAGATGTCCAGGTTCTCGAGACAGAAACGGATCGCGCGCCAGCCAAGGAACGGGTTCAACTCGTCGGTGATATCGACTGTCCCCGGAGCCAACTTGTCACCCCCAAGGTCAAATGTTCGAATAATCAGCGGGTTCGGGCGGACGCGCTCGGCAACTCGCCGGTAAATTTCATATTGTTCGTCCTCGGTTGGCAGAGTGGTTCGATTCAAATAGAGGAACTCGGTGCGATAAAGTCCGATGCCCTCGGCGCCATTGGCCGGCACGGCATCGACGTCTTCCGGAAGTTCGATGTTTGCCGATAAAACAATGTGATGGCCATCGCGTGTAGTTGAGGTTGTCTCACGCAGTTCTTTCAGTCGCGCCACGACTTTGGCTCTTCGTAATTCGATCTCCGCGTAGCGCGCAAGCGTTTCCGGCGTCGGAGCGACGATCAGACAGCCATCACTCCCATCAAGGAGAACGTGTTGGCCAGTCTCCAGTTTTGCAGTGATATCGTGCAAGCCGACCACAGCCGGGATACCGAGAGAACGCGCTAGAATCGCAGCATGCGAAGTGCGGCTGCCGAGATCCGTCGCGATCCCGAGTACGTTCGCCCGGTTCATGCTTGCGGTATCTGAAGGGGTGAGATTATGCCCTACCAGAATGTGCGGCTCGGTCAGTGCAAGAAATGTCTTGGGAGCTTTCCCCTGCAGGTTGCGAATTACCCGCTTCGTTACGTCTTGGATATCAAGTGCCCGCTCTCGCAGATAGGGATCGTCGATCTTGTTCAGCGTCTCGGCGTAGCGCGTCGCGACTTCCTGGAAAATCCATTCCACATTGCACAGATCGGTCTCCAGCTTGCGGAGCACTTCGTCGATTAACGTGCGGTCCTCGACCACCAGCAGATGAGCATCGAATATCCCGGCATCTTTTGCTCCGATCGATTCTGCAATACGCTGCTGCATTTGCAAAATCTGCATGCGCGTTTGGATAAGGGCCGCTTCGAAGCGACTGATTTCATCCGCCACCTGGGAAGGGGCAATACGGTAACGCACCACCTCGTCCAGCTCGTCGCGCACGACGTGAATCTTGCCGTGGGCGATTCCGGGCGAGACGCCAGCTCCTTCAAACCGAATTTCTTCTAGCGCGTTGTCCCGGCTCATGCACTTGGGAGAGTAAGGCAGATGTCAAACATTGCGAACTCGCCGTTAGCATGTGGTAGGCGACCCTCGCCTCAATCTTCGTTAAAGCGCGCGTTGATCAATCCCTCCAGATCCTCCATTGCTTTTTCGGCATCTGGTCCCTCGCAACGGATACACAGCTTTGATCCCTGCCCGGCAGCCAGCATCATTAGGCCCATTATGCTTTTGCCGTTTACTTCCTCGCCTTCCTTCGAAACCCAAATTTCCGAGCGGTAACGGCTCGCGATGCGCACGAACATCGCTGCCGGCCTGGCATGCAGCCCGAGCCGATTCACGATCGGAATTTCTTTCTCAATCTTCTGGACGGCTGCCGCGCGGTTTGCTCTCCGATATAATAACGCCATTATGTCGCTCCTTTTTGCTCCATCAGCCCAAGGAGCTTCGTGTTGAAATCGAAGGCTGCGTTTTGTCCCAGGCCTTTCAATTTCTCGTCCATCGCCGCGACCTCGATCAACCGCGCCATATCGCGGCCGGGCCTGACTGGAATCGTCACATGTGGTACTCGAAGCCCGAGGATCTCGTAAAATTCCCGGTCGAGCCCGATCCGATCGACCTCCTCTACCTCGTGCCAGTCTTTGAGAGTGACAACAAGGTCGAGGCGTTTTTCGACTCGAATACTCCCGATGCCGAAAACCTTCGCCACGTCGATAATCCCGATTCCGCGCACCTCCATGTGATTGCGGGTGAGTTCCGGGGCCGTCGCCATGAGCTCGCGTCCCTCCAGCATCGTAATCCGAGTCACGTCGTCAGCCACCAAGCTGTAGCCACGCTCGATCAGCCCAAGCACGCACTCGCTTTTTCCGATGCCGCTCGCTCCGCGAATCAAAACGCCTATGCCAAGGACGTCCACCATGCTGCCGAATTCGGTCACCGTCGGCGAAAAATCCATCTCCAAAGCAATCGTGGCGGCGTTGATGAACTTCATTGTAATCATTGGGGTGCGGAACACCGCGATTTTTGCTTCTCCCGTGACCGCCAGCAACTCCGGAGCAAGATGAAACCCGCGCGACATCACCAAACAAGGGATCTTGCGCTCGCATAACGTGCGGAATCTCCTTACCGGCACATTTGCCCGCAAACTCTTTAGATACGAATGCTCAGCCGCTCCCAATACCTGCACCCGTTTCTCGGCGAAATAGGTGTAGAAGCCTGAGAGTGCGAGACCGGGGCGGTTAATGGTTGGCTCGCGAATTTTCCGATGGAACCCCACGCGCGGGCCTTCCAGTTTCATTTGCAGTTTTTCGGCGTGAGAATTGTAAAAGCTTTCGACCGTGACAACCCGGACGCTTTTCTGCTGATTGCTTGTGGATGTGATCGTTTGGGTCCCGCGTGGTTCCGCCATCAGACATAACTTCTAGCGTGAATAACGCGCAATTTCCAATCTGCATCGAAAAGCAAGCGATGCGCTTCTCTCTTGCTGACGGTCCTGCTCGTAATCGAGACTCGATAACAAACACTGCGCCAGCAGAATGAAATGTCAGTGATTCGCGATTAAGCTTCGAGCACGAGCATGAGCATCAGTGCAAGTGAAGAAGGAAATTGGGTCAAAATCGATTTGCACATTCACACTCTCGATGATCCCAAGGACGCGGTGGATTATTCCGCCCATCAATTGCTGGAGCGCGCGGAGTCGCTTGGATTTGGCGTCCTCGCGATTACGCTGCACGATGCAGTGTTTGATCGAAAGGAAGTGTTTGCTGATGCGGCGACAATGGGCATTCTGCTTATTCCCGCCGCCGAGATGCGCTTGTGCGGCGCGGACGTCATCGTGCTGAATGTGACTTCTGAAGAAGTCGCGCAGCTACGAAATTTCGACGACCTGCGACGGCTGCGAGCGCAGCGGGGAAGTTCCGTCTTTACCATTGCGCCGCATCCGTTTTACGTTCTTGGCGGCTCAATCGGAGCGCGTCTGTTCACAGAAATCGATTGCTTCGACGCGATCGAGCTCTGCCATTTTCACATTGGCCTGTTCAATCCAAATCTCCGGGCGAAAAGAGTGGCATCCCGGTTTGGCAAACCATTAATTGCCACTTCCGATGCACACCGGCTACACGCCTTTGGGCAGCATTACACCAGCATCCCGATGCCGCCTGCGCTTACGGTCGAAAATGTCTTCGCGGCTTTGCGCAACGGCCCACTGCGCCTAACGAGTCCTCCTTGCAGTTTCGCCGACCTCGCGAGCGCGATTTATTTTGTTTTCCTTACGCATCCGTTCCGACTACGGCGGAAGCTCGCGGCCTCGATGAGGTAAAAAACGCGCGCGGCGCCTCAATGCTGAGGGGCCGGCACCGCCAGGTCGTAAATTGCGCCCCAATCGCCGGAGGCCACGAGAAAGGACGTAGCTTCCCATGGGCGGCTGCTTGATTGGTAGTTGGTCCGTTCGTCCTGGCCCCAAAAGATGTAGCGGACGCCCAGGGCCTGCGCGGCGTCGCGCCAGTTCGCGGCTCCGTTCATTAAAGCCGTCAGCCGATTGTTTACGTCGCCGTATTCAAATCCTTCCGTCCACAGATGACCCGGGTATCCCAGCACAGCTTTGCGGCCTTGTAACAAGATCGGGCTGTTGAAGGTGGGGTATGCGGCGAAGCGGGTTTCCACCGGCAAAGGCCGAATCGCTGCGCCAGCGTAGTCGAGTCTCGCGCGCTCGATGAGTCCGAAGCCTGGGTGCCCGGCAGACAATCCCCCGAGCAAGGTGATAAATCCCGAACCAAACAACGCAATGCAAATCGCCGCCCGTTCCGGAAAGGCCCAGCGCCCGATGATGTCGCTCCACAGAAAAGGCAGAATGAGAAAGTAGCCCCAGACCATGAGCTTGAGATTGTCCCATTCCCATGGCGCGGTTTTGAAAAAGTAACCCAACGCGAAGATCACAACCGCGGGTAAGACAAAGGCTACATCCGCTGGAGGTCTGTCCCCCCAGCGCCACCCGGCTTTCCAAATACGCCAGCCGACCAGGCCCAGGAGCGCCAGGGCCAAAGGAATCCACAAGCCAAAGTTTGTCAGCCAAAATTGAAAAAACGGAGCGATGACGCCGTTCCACGTTTTTTGCAACAGCAAACCAAACGTCGTGGAAGATCCAAAATTTGCAGCTCCACCCATCCGGAAAAAGGGAGCGGCAAAATCCGGCGAATCTTGCGCCCAGCCCGGGTTCCATTTGAGTATCGACGCTGCACGAAAGTGATCGGTAACTAGCCAGACAAAAAAACTTGCTGGAATCAATGCAATCGCGAGCATCGCGGCGGCGTGCCTGCGAATCGGTGCGCCATGGAAAATCTCCGGCCACATTCTTGGGTGCGAAATTAGGCGACCCAGTCCGGAGCTGCCTTCGTTGCGAGTCAAATCCACGATAAACTTAATTTCACTGGGACGTTCAAGAGCCAGCGCAAAGATCAGGACGACAGTCAGGGCGATAAACGTATGGAGATTGAACAGGGGCATTGATGCGTAAAGGGAGAACGCGACCCAGAAGGGCAGGGGGCACTTTCGGTAGCCGTGGACATCGACTCCGACGGATTGGCCAGGGTCATCCGCCTTCGCCGAGCCTGCCGCGGACAGGTCGCCCGCAGCTACAACATCTTGGCGAAAGAATTTTTCTCGCCAGTGCCAGAGGAGGACCAAGGCTGCCGGGATCGCGTAAAGCCAGCCACGTTGCGTCACGAACATGGACAGAGGGATACTTTTCCATGCGATCGGTTTGTGGGCGACATCTGCCGCTGTGCCCTGGTAATCCAAAAATTTCCACGTCTTGACGAACTGGAAACCGGCTATTCCGCCGTTGAACAAGAAACCTGCAATCGCGAAGGTGCCGCCCCAGCGGTAGAACCCGTAGAAAGTTGCGAGTGACGCAACCAGACCGACCCAAACCAATCCGGTGATCAGATCGACGTGAACCAGTGAAAGCAGCCCATTGAATAAATCGATCCCCGCCGGATACCTTAATTTGCTAAAGACGTAGATGGGATTGTCGGGCCAAAGCGGAACACCGTTCGCAAAAGTTTTGATTAATGTCAGATGCAGCGAGAGATCGCCGAGATTGTTTGGCGATTGGATCTTATAGTCGCTGCCGTCGATGTAGAACAACCAGCAAAAGGATCGGACGGCAAACATCGCGAAGCACACGGCCATTGCCCAGAACCACACATGGCGGTACCGCATGATTGCCGACCAAGTGCGTGCACCAGGCTGGCTTTCCGGTTGCGAAGCGTTCTGCGGCTTGCGTTCCAATTCCGGGGGATTTGCAGTTTTTTCGCGACCTGCTGGATCAGAAGTTCCAAGAAACGCTGCAACCGCAAACGCAGCGCCGCATACCAATGCGAGAGCCGCGCTCAACGTGTTCAAGCCTCTTCCGGCCATTCCCAGAAGAAGGCCGCAGACCACCGAAAAATTAACAAAGGTGAGAACCGCCGTAAGCCACTTCATGGAAGCTAGCGCGCTACTGGATTCTGTGCGTTCCCGACAAAGTCCGGTGTTTTGCCTGGGAAGAATTCCTTAAACACCTTTGCGCTGAGGAAAAGCTTAGACGGGTCCTGGTAGTTCCGGATTGTGAGCATCTCGGTGTAGTAGGTGCCTTTCAACTTTGATTCGACATCTTTGATTTTGTCTTGTTGCACGAGGAGAAAATCGCCGTCGAGGTTAGCCGGCATGTTGCCTCCTTCGTAGTAGCCGACTCTATCGAAATCGCCCAGCGTCCACGGAAGCGGGTAAACGCTGGATCGGATCAGATGACCCGTCAGGTGATAGTAAGCCGGATCGCGTTTTGCCAAGGTAAGCAGCGGCTTGCTCAGCTTAAAAATGTCGTTGTAAGTCTGGACGTACGCGTATGGCTCATCGGGTGATGAGCACCGGAAGTAGTTTAGCCAGATGGATGAGCCGAGCGAAATGCACAAAAGCACGCCTATTGTGCGATGCGCTATACGCAGATGCTTTGGGCGAACCAGGAGCACCGCCCCGCCAAAGATAAACAGCAATGGCCATCCAAAGCTGATGACGCACCAGGGAGTCTTGTATTTGACGTAGCTGTAGGCAACCAAGGTTCCGACGCCGTAGATCGCCAGATAACGCAAACTGAGGTTCTTAAATTTTTGGCAAAACAGGCACAGAATTAATCCGGCCAGCATTGGGAGTTCGTAACCAAAAAAATCCGACCGGCGGATTTCCCACGTCGGTCCCATCAATTTCAACCAGTAATCCCACGCTTTTTCATGGCCGTGGCCGGCTGCGCCAGTCTCGGTCCACGCCTTGAACGCTTGATACAGACCTTTAACGCCACTCCAGTTAAAGAAAGTTCCCGAATAGAAAAATATGATCGCGGCGGCGCCGACACCAAGAACCATGGCAAGATCGATCCAGGTCCAAGTTTGCTTTGCCGGCTTCGCGTCCGGGACGCGGCTTAGCGCGATCGAAACCGCCAGGACCGGAATCGCAAGGACCGCGCAGGCGAGATGAATGGCGTAGGTCTCCTTGGTCAGAATCATGCCGGCTACTCCCATTCCGGCATACCAGAGGTAATTCAGCCTACCCAATTTCCACAAGCCGAGCAGTCCCAGGATGAACATGATCGAGAAGAATTCCAGCCACACTTCGTGAATTGCGTAGCGTCCGTAAAAGACGAATCCCGGAGAGACCGCCATGGCCAGCGCTGCTATTCGGCTTACGTTTCGTCCGACTAGTGGCTCGAACTTCAATATCAGCCAGACGCAACCGATGCTCACAAGCACGACGGGCAATCGCAACGCCCATAAGTTCCGGCCAAATAAACTCTGCGAGAGCAGCAGGACGTAAAAGTGAAGCGGCCCGTGATAGTTCGTCGGGTCGTACCTGTAGAATCCATTCTTCATCACCTGATCGACAAACCAGCCGTTGATGCCTTCATCAAAGTGCGGCGGCTTGATACCCAACAGAAAAAAGCGCAGGAACACTGCCAGCCCGAGAATCGCCCACGGGACCCAATCGGTTCCCGCCAGCGCATTCCGCCAGTGCTCCAAGTGACGGCGCAGTTCCGCGACTGCGGGAGAAGATTCTACTGGCGCGCTCTTGTCGGCGCTGCTAGTACGCGCTGCCATGCGCATCCTTGTAACCGGTGGCTGCGGATTCATCGGGAGCAACTTTATTCGATATATTTTGCAACATTACAAGCCAGCGTACGTGACCAATGTGGATGTGCTCACTTACGCGGGCAATCTCGCCAATCTCGATGGCGTGGTCGAGGAACATGGCGAACGCTACGAATTTTTCAAAGCCGATATAGCTAACGCCGACCAGATGGACGCTCTGATGACCGAGCATCAATTTTACGCGGTAATCAATTTCGCCGCCGAGTCGCACGTCGATCGCAGCATCAATTCGCCGCTCAATTTCATCCACACCAACGTCATCGGAACGAGCGTGCTGCTGGACTGCGTGCGCCGCCACGGCGTCCAGCGCTTCATCCAGATCTCAACGGACGAGGTGTATGGCTCTCTTGGGCCAACCGGGAAATTCACCGAGCAATCGCCACTCGATCCCAGTTCGCCGTATTCAGCAAGCAAAGCCGGCGCCGATCTTCTGGTAATCGCTTCCTACAAGACTTACGCCCAGGACGTGCTGGTCACGCGATGCTCGAACAATTATGGCCCGTATCAGTTCCCGGAAAAATTAATCCCGCTCATGATCATTAAGGCCCTCCGTGACGAGCCGCTTCCGGTCTATGGCGATGGTATGAATGTGCGTGACTGGATCCACGTGAGCGATCACTGCGCGGCCATCGTCGCCGCGCTTTTCGAAGGGAAACCGGGGCAGATTTACAATTTTGGCGGCGACAGTGAAATGACGAACATCGATCTGGTAAAAATTATTCTCGATCAGCTGGGCAAACCGCACAGCCTCATTTCGTTTGTGCCCGACAGACTTGGCCACGATCGCCGGTACGCCATGGACTCTTCATTCGCGCAACGGGAATTAAACTGGAAACCGCGCTGTAATTTCAAAGAAGGGTTGGACGAAACGATTCAGTGGTACGTTGACAATCCATCCTGGTGGCAACCTTTGCTGGAGCGTACGGGAAGATATTGAACTGTGGCGGCGGTTTCTGACCGCCGATTTTATAAAGCGACGATCGGAGATCGCCGCTACAGAACGATGAAAATTGTCGTCATTGGATCGGCTGGCCGACTCGGCGCTGCGCTCATGCGCGAGTGCCGAGACAAATTCGACATCGCCGGCTTCAATCACGCACAGCTCGATCTCTCGAATCTTGATAAGATTCGGGGGAAACTCGATGGGACACACTTCGATGTACTCATTAACGCTGCCGCATTTACCAATGTCGATCTTTGCGAAACACAGCCTGATCAGGCTTTTCGGATCAACGCCGAAGCGCCGCGTGTGCTCGCCGAGATTTGTTGGAAGAAAAACGCGAAGCTGATTCACTTCAGCACGGATTACGTATTCGATGGGGAAAAACGCGCACCGTACACCGAGGAAGATGAAGCGAATCCGGTCAGCGTTTACGGCGCATCGAAGCTAGCCGGAGAAAAGAATGCGCTCTCCGCTGAAAATCGGCATCTCGTCATACGCATCTCTTGGGTGTTTGGTCCTGATCGGCCGAGTTTTATTGACGGAATGATCAAGCGAGCACAAGAAAATGAAACAGTCGATGCAATCGCGGACAAATTTTCCACGCCTACCTACACTCACGACATCGCCAAGATGTTGCCGCAGGTTTTCGATGGTTACGCCGAAGGCGGCATTTTGCATTTCGCCAATGCGGGCAAATGCAGTTGGCAGGAATACGCACAGTGGGCGCTGGACTGTTGCAGAGAGTTTGGCGTGCCAATGAAAGCCAAAACTGTCGGCCTTCTTAAATTGAACGATATGCAAGATTGGGTCGCGCGCCGTCCGGTTTATTCAGTGCTCTCGACGGCCAAATATACCCAACTCACCGGCACGCCACCTCGCACTTGGCGAGAAGCGGTTGCTGACTATATTACGCGCTTCTATTCCAAAAGATGAAAACACACATCCTTGCTTTTACCCTGTCGATCATCGTTTGCTTTGGCGCACGCGCCGAATTGAAATGGGACAAGACTGAAGTCGAGCTGCATCCGACGCCCGCCGACAAACAGGCGGTGGGCCATTTCACATATCAGAACGCCGGCAAGGAGCCAGTTCACTTTAAATCTGTCCACGCGTCTTGCGGTTGCACGACTGCACAAACTCAGAAGGACCAGGTGCCACCCGGAGAAAAAGGCGAGATCACGGCCACATTTACCATTGGCGATCGCACCGGCACTCAGGTGAAAACAGTGACTGTGGAAACCGATGATCCCGCGAATCCGAAGACGGTCCTCACTCTCCGGACAATCATCCCGCAGCAACTGGAGATAACGCCGACGTTTGTTTTCTGGAAGCAAGGCGAAAAGCCGGACGCGAAGACGATCACGGTAAAAGTGGGCAAGGAGTTTACCGTGAATCATATCAAGGTCACGTCATCGAGTCCGGATTTTCAAACCAAGGTGGAGGAAGCCGGTAAGGGCGAGTTCAAAATCGATGTCCAGCCCAAAGAGACGAACAACCTCGTTGCTTCGACGCTGACGATTCAACCGGAGGATTCACAGAAGGTCTTTTATGCCACCGCCCGCATCACTAATGCGCCGACTGTTCAATAGATAGTGACATCTTCGCTGGTTCGGCAGGCTCTCATTCTTGCAGCGCTGGCGCTTCTTCCAGGGGTGGGCGAGGCGATTTATTTTCGCCACAAAATATCCTGGCAATCGCCCATCCCGCCATCGGAATTGGTTACCGTCGCTCAAGCGCACGTATGGGGCGAAAACGTTATCTGGGTGGATGCCCGCCCGGATGAGGAGTTCGCGCGCGATCACGTTCCCGGTGCGCTGTCATTGAATGAAGACCGGTGGAACGAATTGCTGCCGCAGTTTTTGGCGGTGTGGTCGCCGGGAAGAAAAATCGTTGTCTATTGCAGCAGCCTGAGTTGCAACGCGAGCCGGGAAATTGCCGTCCGCCTACGCAAGGAGGCGCAGCTTCCGGACGTGTTTGTGCTCGAAGGCGGATGGGAAGCGTGGCTCAAAAGCAAGTGACGAGTGAACGGTGACAAGTGATGAGCGGGCCCTCAACTCTCAACGTTCAACTCTCAACTCGTCCACAATTCCCCTGGCGAATTGTGGACGTAATTGTTGCCGGCATTTTCATTTACGCCGGCGCAATCAAAGCACTCGATCCGGTTCAGTTCGCCAGCGACATCGACAATTACAAAATTGTGCCGTGGCCCGTCAGTGTCGTGCTGGCCTTTTATTTGCCATGGCTGGAGATTTTCTGCGGCTTCGCACTGGTTGTTCGCTTGTTGTATCGTGGTGCGTTATCAATCTCAACCGCGCTGATCCTGACCTTCACGTTCGCCACCGTCGCCGCAAAAGTGCGCGGACTCGATATCACTTGTGGCTGTTTCGGTCACGCCAGCCAACACTGGAGTTTCCCCGCTCACCTGGCGACCAATCTCGGAATTCTCGCCGCGCTGCTCGCGCTTTGGGTTTCGAATCGTTCGGCCAAGCCTTTGTAGGGCAGGCGCTCCGCCTGCACGTCTTAATTCGGCAACCGAAGCGGTTGCCCTACAATTCAACGCGCGGAGTCCACTTCATCTGCGAATATTCGATGGAGTCATGATCAGGAAACTGAAATCCGGCAAATATCGGCTAGATTCCAGCAAGAAAAATCCGAAGACGGGTAAGCGAAGAAATCTCGGCACCTTCAAGACAAAGGCTGCGGCAAAGAAACACGAGAAGGCAGTGCAGTACTTTAAACGCCATTGACTCCTTTCACGGCGACGATAAAACAGCGATAGAAAGGAGACCAATCGATATGCACATGCTGGTTCGTCACAAAGTTGCTGATTTCGCCAAATGGAAACCCGTCTATGACGACCATCTTTCGGCACGACAGAAGGCCGGGCTAAAAGAGGTTAATCTTTTGCGAAACATCGAGAATCCAAATGAAGTCATTCTGCTGTTTTCAGTGGAAGATCCTGAGAAGGCGAAAGCGTTCGCCGCTTCGGATGACCTGCGCCAAGCAATGCAAAAGGCGGGAGTGAGCGACAAGCCTGACGTCTATTTTCTCGAGTAGTCGCGAATACACATAGAATTTCGTGGCTTGGATCAAGTGTCGTCCAAGGCGCGACAATATATCCCCAGGAAGCAAATGAATCTCCGACTGCCGCTGGTTCAATACGCGCTATGGGTGGCTGTCTTTGCGGCCGTGGGATGCGGGCGAAAATCGACGAGCCAGGTTGTCAGCGGGTCACCCGTGGCGCAGTCGCCATCGGTATCGAAGGTCACCGCCGCACCTCAATCGCCGGCTCTCGCGCCGTCAACCACTCCGTCGCCTGGAGCAAAAGCCAGTCAAAGTCCGTCATCCGATTTGGCGAAGCTGGAAAGCAGGGTCAGGCCTTCGGTGATTTTGGTGACGGTTTTTGATCCGTCTGGAAATTTGTTGCGGACCCAAAGCGGCTTTTTTATTTCGGCAGATGGCCGACTCGCCACTACGGCGCGCGCAATCGAGGGCGGCATCAATGCTGTCGCAAAGACAGCGGACGGCGGAATCTACAACGTCAGTGGGATTCTTGTGGCTTCGAAAGCATTGGATCTGGCGGTTCTACAGGCCGACGTAAAGCCGCGAAAACTTCTGCGGTTTCTCGAGCTACACAAAGACGCCGATCTAACGGTCGGCACAGGCGTTGCGGTGGTCGGCAGCGGACTAGCTGGAAGTGAAGGTAGCCCTCATGAAATGACCATCGGTGCACAGGACTCTGACCATTTGGAAATTGCCGGAACGACGCCTGTCAGTTCGATCGGCGCGCCTGTGGTGAATGAAAATGGCGACGTAATTGGCGTCGTTACATCGGCGGGAGAAAAGACCATTGCTCGCTCTTCCGCTGCACTGGACTCATTGTTGTCTCGCATTTCGGCCGATACTCAGGCCCACTGGCCAGCAACAACCGAAACGCGCGCCACACCGGGGCCAACACCGAAACCGCGATTAATCTATGCGCCCGCGCCAGCGTTTCCGCCCCAAGCCTCTCGTCCCGGCCTTTCGGGAACCGGTCGTTTTCGATTAACTTTCGATGCAAACGGAAATGTCACGAATGTTCAAATCGTTCAATCCACAGGAAACCTGCTCTTTGATGAAGCTGCGACTAAAACGCTCCGGCAATGGAAATCTGCCCCAAGCCAGGGTTGGCAAGCGACAGTTCCTGTAACGTTTCAAACGAGATGATAGAGCTGCAAGCTGCCGCTCTCGGCTTTCGAGTAAAATCCGGCTGGTCGGCTGCAGTGCTGCTGACGGGTCCAGCTCATTCGCCTCAGCTCTGCGATGTCCGGCGGATCGATTTGTCCGATCCGCGATTTCCTGAGACGCGACAGCCATACCACGCTGCAACGGGAAAACTGGAAACAGACACCAGCAAAATAAATCGGCGCGTGCGTGTGGTGCGAAGCATCGCGCAAAAATCGATTGCGACGCTTGTCGCCGGCTATCGGCAGCACGGTTGCAGGATCAGCTGTGCTGCACTTGTGGTGGGAAGCCAGATCGATCCTGGTTCGATCGCAAATCCGCACATTCGCGCGCATGCCTTTGAAGGCCAGTTGTTTCGCTCGGTGCTCGAGGAAGCCTTGCAGGGATATCGCATTCGCACGGAGGTTCTCATCGAACGCGATGCGTACGCCCAAGGCGCTACGAAACTCAAAGAATCGAATGAGGACGTGCGGCGTATGATCCAGAATTTTGGCCGAGCTGCGCAAGGACCGTGGCGCGCAGAACAGAAACTCGCCGCGCTTGCTGCGTGGCTCGCGCTTTGTTAGCTGCTGCAATGGCGGCAACCGAAGCGGTTGCCCTACAATTTCAGTTACGAATGATGAAAATCCGCGCGGCAACTAAATCGGATCACGACGCGGTGTGGAATATTTTTCAAGAGATCGTCGCGGCGGGCGATACCTATGCGTTTGATCCGAAAATGTCCCGCGAGGAGGCGCTCGCCTATTGGTTTCGAGCCGATACGAATACTTACATCGCAGAAAAAGATGGCCGCGTTGTCGGCACTTACATTTTAAAACCGAATCAACTCGGTCCGGGTTCGCACGTCGCCAACGCGGCGTTCATGGTCGCATCAGACGCTCAGGGCTCGGGCGTCGGACGCAGGATGGCCGAGCATTGCTTGACTCAGGCGCGCCGAATGGGTTTTCGCGCCATGCAATTCAATTTCGTGATTTCTACCAACACACCGGCGACCCATCTTTGGGAGCAAGTCGGTTTCAAAATCGTCGGCACTTTGCCCGGCGCATTTCACCATCCTGAAAAAGGATATGTCGATGTTTACGTCATGTACCGCTCGCTGCTTGAAGATTAGCTGTGGCCGCCCGTTTCGCTAAAGAAGCATTGCAAAAGGACTGATTTCCTGCTGAACCTAGGGGTGAAATGCAAACAGTGATCCAAGTCATTACGACCGGGCGTGGATCGCTGCGGGAAAAGATCATGACCGATCCGCAACTTCGGCGGTTTGATCTGATTCCCACTGAACACCAGCGCCCGGGTCGTCCGCACGGCTGGGCGAAAATCCATAGCGAAACCGCTCACGGCGCGATCAATCTCGAATGGCACGGGCGCAGCCACACTTTGATTTGCCGGGTCGTCACGAAACTTGGAAACAAGCCGAACTCTATCATTGGCGACTTTGTCGATTATCTGCTTGCCCGCCATCCAAGCCGCATTCTGTCAATCCACATCATGCGGCGGTGAAATCGACGCATCCTTTTTCCCTGATACCCTCATGAGCGAGGTGGGACTTGATTCTCCGATTTAGGTGAAGGCAATCAAAACATGAAGGATCGACATCAAGACGAGCGCATTCCCAACCGCAGAGTTTTTCTCAGGAGCGGAATTATTTTCAGCGGCGCAGCGTTGGCCGGAGCAGCACTGCTACGTGGCGCGAAGAACAAGAAGCAAAGTGAGGAAAAGGAAATCGAGGTTGGTCCACCGGAAGATTTGATGCGCGAGCATGGCGTGTTGAAGCGCGTGCTGCTGATTTACAGCGAAGCATTACGCCGGCTTGACGCGAAGCAGGATTTTCCGCCGGATGCTTTGGCCGATGCTGCGGGAATTATTCGCAGCTTCATTGAAGACTATCACGAGAAGCTCGAGGAAGATTTTCTTTTCCCGCGTTTTGAGAAGGCCAATCAACTCGTCGATCTCGTGAAAGTGCTTCGCATGCAGCACCAGGCCGGACGGCGCGTTACGGACATCACCCTGCGGTTCGCGAATTTGCAATCATTGAAGAACGACTCCGAACGAGCGCAACTCATCGCCTCGATGCAGCAGTTTATCAGTATGTACAACCCGCATGAAGCGCGTGAGGACACTGTCCTCTTCCCCGCATTTCGCAAAATCGTTTCCCCGCATGAATTTGATTCTCTGGGCGAAGATTTCGAGAAGAAGGAAGACGAACTGTTCGGCGAGGACGGATTCGAAAAGGTCGTGGATAGAGTGGCGGGGATCGAGAAGCGGCTGGGCATTTACGATCTTGCGCAGTTCACCCCGAAGTGACGGAAAATAAATCCGGAGCCTACGGGGCTCGAACCCGCAACCTCCGCCGTGACAGGGCGGCGCTCTAACCAATTGAGCTAAGGCTCCTGGCGAAAGACAGAGTTTAAAAGCGCCTGTCCTCAGCCGCAACTGTTGGCTCCTTTCTTACTCTTGCTCTTTTGCTTCGGTCAAAATTACGAGTGAGAGTAGGAGGAAGAAGAGACTTTTTCGCAACACCGGATCCATTTCACGATTGAACATTTTGTATAATGGCAGCGTCGAAGATTGCGAATGCGCCTGATAAAGCTATAATGCTACTCGGTTCGGCGGATTGACCCAAACCATAATGAGCGACGAGCGCAGCGAGGGACTTGAGGACGGGGAAGGGAACTCGACTCCGGACAATTTCCTGGATTCATTCGACAGGGTGATTGCGTCGTTGCCTCCGGGCGATCCGGTTCGGCGCGACTTGTTGGAATTGCGGCCGCAGATTTTCGATCAGCAGGAAACGATGGTCGAAGCGCGCCGGATAATCGAAAAGCTCGAAGAAGTCATCAAAAAAGTGACTTCGCCCGCGAACCGAATCGGCACGTTTCTTGGCGCCACCTCGAAGGATACGGCGCACATCGTGGTGGGAGGCGCGGATTACTATTGCAACGTCGATCCGCGCATTCCGTTTGCGAAACTGAAAGAAGGAACGCGCGTGCTCGTCAATGAAGCGTTTGTTATTGTCGGTGATCTCGGATTTGAGACGGCCGGTCCGGTAACAAAAATCACCGAAATCCTCGGCAAGGACCGGTTGCGGGTCGGCTCGGAGCACGGGTTGCAATCGATGGTGCTACAGCGTTCGGCCGATCTGGCTCACTCCACCTTAAAGTCAGGCGACGAAGTCCGTGTTGACTCAAATTACCGGATGGCGCTGGAGATGCTCTCCAGCACAAAATCCCACGAGCATTATCTCGATACTGTACCAGAGCTGCCGTGGGAAAAGGTCGGCGGCCAGGAGGCGGCGCTCCAGGCGATCAAAGACGCCATCGAGTTGCCGCTCTTGCATGCCGATCTTTTCCAAAAATTTCAGCATGCCACGCCGAAAGGATTTCTGCTTTACGGTCCGCCGGGTTGCGGGAAGACGCTTATTGGCAAAGCGACCGCCTACAATTTGACCAAGCAGCTTCGGGAAAAGGCCGGTACCGAGATGAGCGAATATTTCATGCACGTCAAAGGTCCCGAGATTCTGAACATGTGGGTGGGAGAATCGGAACGGATGGTGCGCGAAATTTTTGCCACCGCTCGCGAGAAACGAAGCGAAGGTTTTATGCCCTTTCTGTTTATCGACGAGGCCGAATCGATCCTCGGCACCCGGCGCGCATCGCGTCACTCAAATATTCTTTCGACGCTCGTGCCGATGTTCTGCTCCGAGATGGATGGAATCGATTCGCTAAACGACGTGGTAATTATCCTCGCTTCCAATCGCGCCGATCTGATTGACCCGGCAATTCTGCGTCCGGGCCGGATCGATCGAAAAATCAAGGTCAATCGGCCAGACAACCATGGTGCGCGCGAAATCTACCGCATTTATCTGACAGATGGCCTTCCTTACGATGGTGTAATTGCGAAAGAAGCCGATGGATTGGGAGCGTCCATCGAGCGTCTGATCGAGCGCTTTGTGGACTGGCAGTTTACGCGCCGCGACGAAAACAAATTTTTGGAGGTAACGCTCCGCAGCGGGCGCAAGGAAACGCTTTACCGCAGCGATCTCATCAGTGGCGCGATCATTGCCTCGATCGTTGAGCGGGCGAAGGCGATGGCGATTAAAAGGGCCATCGCCACTCAACGGGAGGAAGGAATTCGGGAAACGGATTTGCAACTCGCCTTTAATGCCGAGTACATGGAGAACGATATTTTCCCAACGACGGACATCACCGAAGACTGGCTCAAGCTAATCGATTACGATCCGGAAAACGTGGTGAAAATTTCGCCCGTTCGTCCATTGTCTGATTCGCGATCGCGCACACCTTCGGCGGTGATTTGATCCAGTTTGGTGACGAGCTATAGATGAACACAAATCATCTTAGCGCGGCTTGTGTCGCAGCTACAACGGCGTTCGATGTTGGACGTTCGATGTTTTACCTTTCTCAACAATGAAACGCGTCTTTGGGCTGGAGACGGAGTACGGCATCACCTTAAGCGGCGCGGAAACCGTGGATGTCGTGGCCGAATCGATCGAGCTGGTGCGGCGTTACACCGATCACGGCGCGCTGATGAAATGGGATTATGACCTGGAAGATCCGCATCTTGATGCGCGCGGGTTTCGTGCACGCGAGTTACTTCAGGACACCGACGAATCGGCTTACTACGAGATCGATAAACGCCGCGCCCTCAGCTTCGAGGAAATAAAAAGCGACCTTGTCCTTTCAAACGGCGCCCGGTTTTACAACGATCACGCGCACCCGGAATATTCCACGCCGGAATGCACAACTCTTCACCAGATCGTTGCACAGGACAAAGCGGGCGAGCGCATCCTCGCGGAGTGCGCGCGGCGCCGAAATCAGAACTTGCCGCCCGGCTACGAAGTTCGGCTTTACAAGAACAATACCGACTTTGCCGGGCACAGTTACGGTTGTCACGACAATTACCTGATGAGTCGCGATATCGCATGGGACCGAATCGTTGCGGGCATTCTGCCGTTTCTCGTCACGCGCCAGATTTTCGCGGGCGCCGGGAAGATGGGCATCGAAGCGGAGAGCGGACAAAGCGATCCTGGAGTCTATCAAATCTCGCAGCGCGCCGATTTTTTCAGCGTAGTGGTGAGCATCGACACGATGAATCGGCGCCCGCTCATCAACACGCGTGACGAGCCGCATGTGGACGCGAGCCGCTATCGCCGCTTTCACGTTATCCTTGGCGACGCGAACATGAGCGAATGGGCCACGGCCATGAAAATCGGGACCACGGCACTGGTTCTCGATTTGATTGAGCGCGGAGAAGCGCCCCAGCTCGAGATTGCGCAACCGGTTGATGCCAACAGATCAATCAGCCGCGATCAAACTTACGATTGGATCATCGAACTGAAAGATGGCCGCAAAATCTCTGCGATCGATGTGCAACGCGTTTATCTGCGCGCCGCCAGCAAATTGCACAACGGCATGAGCGAAGAGCAACAATGGATATTGCGCGAATGGGAAAATGTCCTTAACGATCTTGAGCGCGACGTGATGTCAACGCGTGACCGTGTCGATTGGGCAGCCAAAAAGTTCTTGTTGGACGCATTGCAGGAAGAGGAAAAACTTTCGTGGAAGGATCCCTGGCTGCAATCCATCGATCTGGAATATCACAATCTCGATCTCGACCGCGGATTATACTACGAGCTGCTGCGCAAAGGTTTGATGTGCCGGGTCACGAACGAGGATGAGATTAAAACCGCGATCTTCAACCCGCCCGAGACAACGCGCGCATTTTTCCGTGGCCGCGCCGTCGCGCGTTTCAACGATGAGATTTCCTCCATCCAGTGGGACGAAATCGTTTTTGCAAATCCCGCCGCCGCGGGACACTCATGTCGCGTCGCGCTGCCGGAGGCAGCAATAAATGCGCGCCTGGACGCACTCAATCACGCTGCGCGCAATGGAAAAGATTTCTCAGAATTCATGAGCGCGGTTTCGCAGATCGATTGATTCGGGCGAACTCAATCGAAAATCTGCAATCGAAAATAAGATCACTCCCACTCGATCGTGCTCGGTGGTTTGCTCGAGATGTCGTAACACACGCGGTTGACGCCTTTGACTTCGTTGCTGATGCGGCTGGAAATGCGCGCCAGTAATTCGTACGGAAGCCGGACCCAATCCGCGGTCATGCCATCCTGGCTTTCGACGATACGAAGCACGATCGTGTTTTCGTAAGTGCGTTGGTCGCCCATGACGCCGACCGATTGTACCGGCAGCAAAACAGCGAATGATTGCCAGACTTTGTAATACCAATTGGCAGCTTCCATTTCACTTTGCACGATCGTGTCCGCTTCGCGCAAAATGGATAATCGCTCGGGCGTAACTTCACCAAGAATGCGAACGGCCAGACCTGGCCCGGGGAAAGGCTGGCGATATACGATCTCCTTCGGCAAGCCGAGCTGTAATCCTGCCTGGCGCACTTCATCTTTGAACAATTGGCGCACCGGCTCGACGAGTTTGAAGTGCATTCTCTCTGGCAACCCGCCCACATTGTGATGGCTCTTGATCACCTGCGCGGGATTGCCTCCGATTGATACGCTCTCGATCACGTCAGGGTAAAGCGTGCCCTGCGCGAGGAACCTATAACCGCTGTGCTTGCGGTCGCCGTCTCTTTGGTCTTCCTCGAGCAATTCCTCCGTCGCCTTCTGAAATACTTTGATGAATTCGTTGCCGATCAGTTTTCGCTTCCTTTCAGGATCAGTAACTCCCTTGAGCAGCGCGAGAAAGCGCTCGCTCGCGTCCACGTATTTCAAACGCACATGGAAATTCTCGCCGAAAACGCGCTGCACAATTTCTTCCTCTCGCGCGCGAAGCAGTCCATTGTTTACAAAAATGCAGGTGAGCTGGTCGCCGATTGCCTTGTGCAGCAGCGCAGCCGTCACTGAAGAGTCAACGCCGCCGCTCAAACCGAGCACCACTTTTTGATCGCCGACCTGTTTCCTGACTCGGGCGCAAGCCTCTTCGATAAAGGAGCCCATCGTCCAGTCCATTGCGCAGTGACAGATGTGAAAGAGAAAATTCTGCAGGATCTCCCTGCCGCGCGGTGTGTGAGCGACCTCCGGGTGAAATTGCAATCCGTAAAGTTTGCGCTGCCGATCCTCCACAGCGGCGAAGTCGCAACCCTTAGTGGTCCCGACGATACGAAAACCTTCTGGCAACGCCGTCACTTCGTCGCCATGGCTGTTCCAAACGTCGAGCTGGTTGCCTAATCCATCGAAGAGTTGCGATCCATTCTTGATGTGCAACATGCCGGCGCCGTACTCGCGTCGTCCGGTGAACACGACCTGTCCGCCAAGGTGATGCGCCATCAGCATCAGTCCGTAACAAATTCCCAATACGGGAATGCCAAGCGAAAAAATCTCTGGGTCCATTTGTGGAGCGCCTTTGTCGTAAACGCTCGCGGGCCCGCCGGAAAGGATGATCCCCTTAGGTTTTGCTGCGGCGATTTCAGCAACAGGCGTGTCGAAGCGAACAATTTCCGAATAAACCTGACACTCACGGATTCGCCGCGCTATGACCTGCGTGTACTGCGAGCCGAAATCGAGGATGAGAATTTTTGAGTGCGTTGAACTGGCGACCATCTTCAAGCGCTATGGGTGAGTTTGCGGGACGCTATGCTCTGCGGCCGGATCGCCGGGAGATCGCTCCAACGGACCAAGCGTTCCCTGACCAGTCACGCCGCGCTGCAACTGCCCTTGCACTTCTTGTGTGCTGCGCTCTTCAAGTGGGTCGGCACAACCGCCCGCAGCCAGGCACGCGATCACGAGCAGGATCGGCATGCGTTTCATCTACGTATTTTATGAAGCGGCTGTTTCATTGCAAGAAGGTTGCAGCCTTTCGAGGTTGAAGCGGTAGATTCTCGTTGCCGGCTTAACGCTTCAACGCTTTAACGCTTTAACGGCTGTGATTGATCCGGAACTTTTGCTTCAGGGCTATCGGCTTGGTGTCTTCCCCATGGCGATGGAGGACGACTCGATCGAATGGTTTTCGCCTGATCCACGCGCGATCCTGCCACTGGAAGATTTTCACGCCCCGCATGCGTTGCGACGTCTCCTGCGCAAGAGAGTATTTGAAACCACAATCGACAACGCGTTTTCCGAAGTGATCGTTGCGTGTGCGAAACGGAAAGATACCTGGATCAGTCGCGAGATTATTGAGAGCTACACGCGATTGCACGAACTGGGCCACGCGCATTCGGTGGAAGCCTGGAAGCAAGGCAGGCTTGCCGGCGGCCTGTACGGCGTCGCGGTAGGCGGCGCGTTCTTTGGCGAATCGATGTTTCATCGCGTGACTGATGCCTCCAAGATTGCGCTGGTGGCGCTGGTGGAGCATTTGCGCGCTAGCAAATTCGTGTTGCTCGACACGCAATGGCTCACCCCGCACCTGCAACAGTTTGGCGGCGTTGAAATTTCGCGGCACCATTACCTGCGCCTCCTGCGGAGAGTGGTCGAATTGCCACGAAAATTTCTCTGAAGCGGTTTCACAGGATGTTGTAGCCACCGGTCTGTGGCCGGTCCTCCATCAGCCGCCTTTTGACACTTGGAAAACGGCCCACAGGGCCGTGGCTACAGATTGAGCAGAGAACTGGCCAGCGACTCCTGCCAACAATTGATAGTGCGGGAATCTGACCGATATTAGAGCGTCAAATGGTTGGTTGGATTTTAAAGAAGATTTTAGGCTCGAAAAATCAGCGCGAGCTTAGGCGACTTGCGCCGATTGTTCGCCGGGTCAACGAGCTGGATGAGCAGTTCAAGAGCTTGTCGGATGACGAGTTGCGGGCAAAGACCGCGGCTTGGAAGGAAGAGTTTTCTAAAATTCCGGAGCTGGAAGATCAATGGAAAAAGCTGAATGAGATCTTGCCTGAAGCGTTTGCGGTAGTGAAGAACGCAGCGCGGCGGCTGAAAGAACGGCAACACAGTTTCACCGTGTGCGATCAGCCGATGGTCTGGGACATGGTGCACTTCGATGTGCAGCTGCTCGGCGGAGTCGTTTTGCACCGGGGCCGGATCGCGGAAATGGCGACTGGCGAAGGCAAAACTTTGGTCGCGACGCTGCCGCTTTACTTAAATGCTCTCACAGGGCGCGGCGCGCACCTGGTGACGGTGAACGATTATCTGGCGCGACGCGATGCGGAATGGATGGGGCAACTGTACGATTTCCTCGGGCTTACCGTTGGCTGCATTGAGCACGATCAGGAGCCCGATGTTCGCCGCGAACAATACGCGATGGACATCACCTACGGGACGAACAGCGAGTTCGGGTTCGATTATCTGCGCGACAACGGCATGGCCACGACGCGCGAGCAACAAGTCCAGCGCGGCTATTGCTACGCGATTGTGGATGAAGTCGATTCCATTCTGATCGATGAAGCGCGGACGCCGCTTATCATCAGTGGGCCGGCGACGATTTCCACGCATCAGTACGACAAATGGAAACCACTCATTGAGCAGTTGGTTCGGAAGCAAAACATGCTTTGCAACCGTGTAGCGAGCGAAGCGATCGAGAAATTTGAGCAGGGCGAGGTCGAGACGGGCGGTCGCCTCATGTTCAAGGTGAAACTCGGTCAGCCGCGCAATAAACAGCTTTTGCGGATGATGGAGGATCCGGACAAGCGCCGGGCCATCGATAAAGCTGAGCTTTCCTTTTTCCAAGACACGCGGAAAGAAGAGCTGTTCGCGCTCAAGGAAGAACTGTTCTTTACCATCGACGAAAAATCGAACGAAGCCGATCTCTCGGAGCAGGGCCGCAGCTTTCTCAATCCCGACGATCCGAACGCATTTGTGCTGCCGGATTTGATTAATGAATTCACCGAGATCGATCTGGATCCAAATCTGTCGCAGGAGGAGAAGGACAAGCGGAAGGCGGAGCGACAACAGCTGTGCGACACGCAGGCGGAGCGGATTCATAACATCTCGCAATTGCTGAAAGCCTACTGCTTGTTCGAGAAGGACGTGCAGTACGTGATCGAGGAGAACAAGGTCGTCATTGTCGATGAATTCACCGGGCGCAAGATGCCGGGGCGGCGGTGGAGCGATGGTTTACATCAAGCTGTGGAAGCGAAAGAAGGCGTCCAGATCGATCGCGAGACCCAAACTTTAGCCACGATCACGATCCAAAATTATTTTAGGCTTTATCAGAAGCTCGCAGGAATGACAGGCACCGCTGAAACCGAAGCCGCCGAGTTTCACGACATTTACAAACTCGACGTGAACATGATTCCGACGAATCGGCCGGTGCGGCGCACGGATCACAACGATCGCATCTACAAAACGCGGCGCGAAAAATACAACGCGGTCATTAAGGAAATCAGAGAAGCTCATGCGAAAACCCAGCCTGTGCTCGTTGGCAGCGTCAGCGTGGAAGCGTCCGAACTGCTCAGCCGAATGCTGAAGCGTGAGAAAATCCCGCACAACGTTTTGAACGCGAAGTTTCACATGCAAGAGGCCGAAATCGTCGCCCGCGCCGGTCAACCAGGCACGGTGACGATTTCAACGAACATGGCCGGACGCGGTACCGACATTAAGCTCGGCCCTGGCGTCATAGAAGTCGGCGGACTGATGGTGGTTGGGACCGAGCGCCATGAAGCGCGCCGGATCGATCGGCAATTACGCGGGCGTTGCGCGCGACAGGGCGACCCGGGCGCGTCACGGTTCTATGTCAGTTTCGAAGATGATTTAATGCGTAATTTCGGCGCGGCCGATCGGATGACGAGAATCATGGAACGATTCGGGCTCGAGGAAGGCCAGGAGCTTGAGCATCGCTGGCTGAACAAATCGGTCGAGACCGCGCAGAAACGTGTCGAGCAACGCAACTACATGATTCGAAAACGCACACTCGATTTCGATGACGTGATGAACATGCAACGCGAGGTGGTTTACACGTATCGCAACGAAGTGATCGATTCCGAGGAGCCGCGCAAACTCATCTACGAAGTGATCGACGAGACGGTGCCGTCGAAAGTGAAGGAATATCTCGAAGTCGATGAACCG
>Ga0209803_1000393_pt1 | contig 29029 bp, 35 predicted proteins | sample GraSoiAngelo_138_FD_185895 | JGI IMG/M metagenome (GOLD analysis project Ga0209803, IMG submission 185895) | Grasslands soil microbial communities from the Angelo Coastal Reserve, California, USA - 14_0929_09_40cm (SPAdes) (version 2) | ecosystem: Environmental > Terrestrial > Soil > Grasslands ...
CAAGAGCGAACCGCGACGAGATGATCGGCGAGCTCGAGACGCCAACCCGGAACCCAGCCGGGACCCGCTCGGTCAGAAGGCGCGACCCGCGAGGACGTCAACGTCGCCCCTTTGAGCTTCTTACGGCCTCCGCTGGCTCGCGCACGGTCTCGACCCGCGCACAAGACCGGTGGACAGGACCACATGACCTATCCGGCCGTCACGCTTATGACGCTGGCGGCTCTTTGCGTACGCTCTCCAGCCTCCCCGCTCTCGCCACGAGGCCCCCGCGTTGGCCGCGGATTTGCGACTTAGGCCTCCCTGGCGATTCCCATTGGAGGACCGCAATGAACCCAACATTGCAGGCGATCATCAAGGCGCGGGCGACACCGTGGGTCCTGCTGGCCATGACGCTCACGGCGACGGCGTTCGCTCTGGTGAGTTCTCGACGGAGGGCATTCGCGTCTCCCCAACTCCTAGAGCTGTCCGTCAAGATCCATGACCGCGGGCGCGACTACGTGAGAGGCCTCGAGCTGATCGTATCCGGCGATCCGGTCATGGGGAACAACCTGCTCGCATCGGCCACGGACCGGATGACCGTCCTGGCCGAGGAGTGCGTGCGGACGGACGGTTGCGATATCGATATCTTCATCCGGGCGCTCCGCGCCGCCATCGACGAGAGACACCTCGCGGCGGCGAGCCCATCCTCGGTCCCAGCGCTTCGCGAGCAGTTCGTCGACCAGGCGTTGACCACGGTGCCCGCGCCGACGGCGAGCGCCAACTCCCCGCGGCGCGGCCTGCAGCTTGAGGACGCGATCCCCCTCAACGGACCGGTGAAGCGGGCGCTCAACGACTGGCTCACCTGGAATCGCCCCCAACTCGCAGACGCTTACGGGAACTACCTCTTCTTGCGCGAACAGATCGCACCGATCTACGAGAAGGCCAATCTCCCCGAGGCGCTGCTGTTCGCGGTGATGGCCCAGGAAACCGGGGCCAAGGTTCACTCGTACTCGAGCGCGGGCGCGGCCGGACCGCTCCAATTCATGCCCACCACGGCCCGACGGTACGGCCTGGGCAGCGTCGACGGTTTCGACATGCGGCTCGATCCCGTCGCCGCGACCAAGGCGAGCGCCAGGTACCTGACCGCGCTGCTTCGCAGATTCGGCAACGATCTCCCGAAGGCGCTCGCGGCGTACAACGCGGGCGAGAGCAAACTCGCAACGCTCCACAAGCAGATCTCGGGGGTGAGCTTCTGGGACGCGAAGCTGTCCGAGGCAATTCCGATGGAGACACGGAGTTACGTCCCAGGCGTCCTCGCGGCTGCCTGGATCTTCTTGCATGCGCAGGACTACGGCCTCGTATCGTCAGGGCTGGAAGTTGGCACGACCACGATCGCGCTCAGGGAGTCCGCCTCGATCGGCGAGCTGACGATCTGTCTCGGACCGGGCCAGAACCGCAACGGGTGGTTCCGCACCCTCCGCAACCTCAACCCTCGCTTGAGCGGCAACCAGCGGATCGACGTGGGCGAGAAGCTGCGGATCCCGTCCATGCTGGTACCGCGCTACGTGGAGCACTGCGCCGGCGATTCTCCGCTGCTGGCACGCGCCCGCCAGCTGCACGACGCCACGGACGAGAAGGAGGAGCGATTCGATTATGCGCTGCAGGAGGGCGGCACCTGATCTAGCGTCACGAGGGGGAGCGCAGAAGCGTAGAAGGCGGGGGGGTCGGGCGACGCGGGCGGCCTGTGGTCGCATAGACCTCCTTGCCGGCGGCTGCTTCCTCCTAGGCGAAGCACCCCGGCGACTCACGTGTGGACGCTGAGGACCTCGAGGAGAGATCGTTGAGCTCTAGCCGGACCCGGAACCCAGCCGGAACCTCCTTTTTTCACGCGGGGCGGCGGGCAGGCGCAAGCAACCCTGACTGTTACCAAAGGTTTCCGACGAGAGCGGGCGACCGGGGTCGAACCGGCGACGTCCAGCTTGGGAAGCTTTCTGGGCCCTTGCGGGGCAAGGGTTTTTCGACGGCGGTAGCAGAAATGGGATAACGCAATACGCCGGCGACGCGGCCCGCTTTCGATCGCATCTTTTCGCCCCGCTCGATCGTCTTCCAGTCAGGAGGGGCGATCAGATGACATCACTCCGAGGAAAAGTGGCGGTCGTGAGCGGGGCGAGCTCGGGCGTGGGCAAGGCGACGGTCCAGGCACTGGTTGGAGAGGGCGTGCGCGTGACTGCGGTGGCAGCGGCGGCGACGGGCTGCGCGCGCTGCGGGCCGAAGCTGGCGCCGGCGTCGAGACCGTGCAGGCGGACGCATCCGATCCGGCGGTCGCCGATCGCCTGATTCGCGAGCTCAAGCCCGATCTGGTGGTGCTCGCGGCGGGTATCCAGCCGGCCATGGGGCCGCTCGCCGAGCAGACCTGGGAGTCGTTTTCGGAGACGTGGAACACCGATCTGAAGGCGGCCTTTCACTTCATGAGAGCGGCGGTCACTACGCCGCTGCGCGAGGGCAGCGCGGTGATCGTCGTCTCGAGCGGAGCGGCCATCAACGGCTCGCACCTCTCGGGCGGCTATGCGGGCGCCAAGCGCATGCAGTGGCTGCTCGCAGGCTATGCGCAGACTCACGCGAACGCGAAGAAGCTCGGCATCCGCTTCCTTGCCGTGTTGCCCATACAGCTCATCGAGGGTACCAAGATCAGCGTTCTCGCCTCATCGTCGTATGCGGCCTGGCAGGGCATCAGCCCGCGGGAGTACATGAGCCGGTTCGAGGTGCCACTCGATGCCCAGAAGGTCGCGGCCGCCATCGTGGGCGGGCTGCGCGGTGACGTGGCGGCCGGCGTGACCGCGATCGCGGTGAGCGGAAAAGGCGTCGAGCCTCTCGGATGACCGACCCGCTCCTGCCGGCGATGGCCGAGGCGCAGCAGCGCTTCATGGATCTCGTGGCCGAGGTGCGGCCCGAGCTACACCGCTACTGCGCGCGCATGACCGGCTCGGTGTTCGACGGCGAGGACGTGGTGCAGGACACGCTGGCGAAAGCCTACTTCGCGCTCGGCCAGATGGAGGAGGCGCCGCCGCTCAGGCCCTGGCTCTTTCGCATCGCGCACAATACCGCCATGGACTTCTTGAGAAGGTACGAGCACAAGAACGTGGACGTGGTGGCCGAGGTGCCCGACGCCACCGACACCGACGAGCGCGGCCCCGATCCCGCGCTGGTGGAGGCGGCGCTGATCCTGTTCGCGTCGCTGCCGCCGTTGCAGCGGAGCGCGCTCGCGCTCAAGGACGTGCTCGGGCACTCGCTCGAAGAAGTGGCGACGACGATGGATACGACGGTCGCCGCGGTCAAGGCCGCGCTCGTCCGCGCGCGCGCCACCGTCGCGGCCGCCCGGCCGCCTGCGCCGGCCACGCTGCACGCGGAAGACCGGGAGCGGCTGCAGCGCTACGCGGATCTGTTCAACGCGCGGAGCTGGGAGGCGCTGCGCGCGCAATTCGCCGAAGAGGCGCGGCTCGACGTGGTCTCGCGTACCCAGCGTCGCGGCCCCGGTGCGGCGCAGTACTACACACGCTACGCCGAGATCATCGAGGTCGAGGATCTGCGTGCCGAGCCGGGCGTCGTCGACGGCGTTCCGGTCATCGCGATCTACCGCCCCGCGTCGAGCCCCACGCCCGCGTACTTCGTGCAGGTGCATTGGCACGAGGGCCGGATCGCGCTCATCCGCGACTTCCGCTACGTCCCCTACATCGCCGACGGCGCCCGCTTCACACGCTGAGCTTCATCCGCCAGCGTCAGCCGGAACGCCGTCGTGTCTCCCGTACTCCGTCGACCAATCTCCGCAGCACGTTCCACATCGTCGCCTCGCTCGTGGACCCGCGCACGATCGGCTCGTCGCTCACGATCACGGCGCGCACGGCGCCGAGTGTCTGACGCAGCGCCGCGAGCCCTTGCCGGCCGCGCTCGGAGTGCGGCACCGACGCAGTGATCGCGACCACCTTCCGCTCCAGCTCGCCCGAGCCGATCAGCCAGTCGATCCCGTTCTTGAGGACTCCCGGCAGGCTGTGACCGTACTCGGGCGCGGCGATGAGGACCGCATCGCTCGCTGCGATCGCCTGTCGAAGCGCACGCACGGCTGGCGGTGCGTCGTCCGGATCGATGTCCGGATCGAAGTACGGCAGCTCCCCGAGCCGCGTATAGAGCAGGACCTCGATCCCGTCGGGTGCCACGGACGCAGCCGTTTCGAGGAGGGTCAGGTTCGACGATCTCGCTCCCAGACTTCCGACTATGCCGAGAATCCGGATGCCGGCTTCGGGCCCACCCATGGATCGCCACATGACGTGAGATCAGCCCACATCAACCACCACGGTCGCTGCGGCGGGCGCGCGGCTCTCGTGCGCTCATGCTCGCAGTCCTGGAGGACGGCGGCGACTCCGAGACCGTCAGGCTCGAGCTCCACGATTCGATCCTCGGAGACTCTCGGCCCGCGGTGGCGCGCAGGACACTCTGGTCGCCTTCATCGATATGCTTCCGTGGGTGCCACCGGTGCTGGTGGGCCGATCGGTCTCCGAGTCAGAGCCTGACGGCAACGAGGTGAGTAGCGAGAACGGCGATTCTCGAAAGTGATGCCCGGCGATTCGCGCGACTCGAGAAGGGCCCCGCCCGACCTGCGCCGCGGATGAGGTGCGCAACACTATGAGGCGCGCGCGGCGGCTCTCGCTGCGGTCGTTCGCTGCCACACGAGTGCGAGAGCGATCACGCAGAGCGCGATCCCCTGCTGATGGGAGATGCCAAGGAAGCGTTCGGGGCGCCCGTCGCCCCGCAACGGATCGAGCACGACGCGCAGCGCGCCGTAAAGCCCCAGATAGACCCGGAAGGCCGTGCCGCGTGCCGCCTCTCCCGCCTCCACGCGCCCGAGAGCATGGCGGCAGGTGAGTGCGATCAGTACGAGCCCGAGCGCCTCGTAGAGCTGCACGGGATGCCCGAACCGACCGTAGCAGCAGCCGGCGAAGAAGCACCCGATGCGGCCGATGGCATGGCCGAGCGGCACCGCCACGGCGAAGTAATCCGCGCCGCGCATGAAATCCAGCCGACGGAGCCGCGCGAAGACGGCGCCCGCGAGCAGCGCGCCGAGAAGGCCACCGAAGAAGACGAAGCCGACCGAGAAGTCGGCCCAGAAGCGGAGCTCGCCCCGTGCGTAGTGCTCCCAGCCGAGCACGACGAACAGCGCCTTCGCGCCGACGATCGTGCCGGCGAGCAACGTCCACATGGCGGCCCAGAACTCGTTCTCCGTGACCCCGATCCCGTCGCGGTGGCGCTCGAGCCAGAGCACGGCGGTCACGCAGCCGGCGGCAGCGAAGGCGCCCCAGGCGGTCGGCATCATACGACAGGGCCCCCGGCATCGGCGCGCGCATAGAACGCGTCGCGGCGCCCGAGGGCGTTCACCGCGCACATCGGCTCCAGTCGATCGCCGATGGGCACGCGAAACGCGCACACGGCGAGACGCTCGCGACCGGGCGCGGACGCGGCCTCTGCGGCGCTCATGAAGTGATGGCTCACAATGCAGAAGTACCGCGCGTGAACCGTGCCGGTCCGCCGCACGAGCCGCCAGAGATAGGGGATGACCCGGGTCGCGAGGAATCCCCCATGGCGTGCGACGACATGTGCGGTACGACGGAGCGCGGCGCGTCGGCCGTCCAGGCGGAACGACGTGCCGCCGAGGCGGTCGAGGAGCTCTGCAAGAAAACGCATCTCGTCCGGCCGATCGCGGCGGTAGAGCGGCACGAGCGAGACGCCCGCGCGCCGGCGCACGGCGAGCCCCTGCACGAATCGGCTGCACGCCGGATGCCCGAGATACCCTTCCCCGCGGGCGAGCGCGGGATCGCCCGCGCCCTCGGCAATGCGCGTCCAGAGCTCGTCCGGCCCGACCCCCTCGAGCGCCAGATCCGTCCGCCCAACCGCCGCGACGGGCTGGAAGCTCACCATTTTGAAGGCGTCGGCGTTCCGAAGAAACCAGCGCACGATGCCGGGGACCTCGAGGAGGTTTCGCCGCGTCACCGTGACGGTCGACGCGGCCTCGAGGCGCCGGCCCGTGCGTCGGCGAGCGCTCCGGATCAGGTCGGCGAACTCCGCACGGAGCCCGTCGAGCTCGGCCTCCGTGGTCGCCCGGGCGTAGCCGTCGCGCCGCCCGCGCATCGTCGTGTCGATGTGGAGCGATATCTCGGTGAGGCCGCCACGAACCATGAGCCGCTCCAGCAGGCCGCGCTTTCGCCGGAACGTCTCGCCGTGGGTCATGAGCATCGGGACGAGCCCGATCGTACGCGCGTACGCGACGAGCTCCACGAGCTCCGCCTCGGCCCGCAGGGTCACCTCGCCGTCGGTGAGCTGGACGTTCCCGGTCGGCCCGAGCCACTGCCGGATCGCCCGCATCTGCGCTTTCACGTCCTCGACCGAGCGCGGGCGGCTGCGATTCGCGTCGGCGCCGAGGTAGCAGCCGCGGCAGGTGAAGTCGCAGCGCGGCATGACGCCGATGGTCGCGGCGCAGCCGGCGTAATGCCGGCCGAGGAACTGGGTCGGCGTGCGTAGCGCGTCGGGCAGGCCGGCCCACGCCTGCGCGAGCACCATCCGCGTCTCGGCCGCCGCCTCCGTGAGGCGCACGGGTCACTTCCGGTGTCGCTGCTCGCAGTCGACGCGCGCCTGGCCGCTCAGCCCGGCGCACTCGGCGATCTCGGCGTCCTGCGCGGGCTGGCGCTTCGTCGCGAAGAGCCCGAAGCACGCCGTGCCGGCGAGAAACACCCCCGCGAGCGCGAGCAACATGGTCGTTCTCTTGATCATGATGACCTCCTGCAGAGCAGCGTCGTGTCGGTTGCGCCTGGCCGGGGTCTCATCGTGCCTCGCCCTGCGGCGCCTGGTCGTTCAGGGACCAGTCGTAGTCGAGGAACTCGATGCGTACGTCGGGAGCGGTCGCTCGGGGATCGCTCAGGTAGCGTCCGACGTACCCGGGCAACGACCCGGCGGCGGCCTCGAAGTCGGCGCGGAACCACTTGAAGATCGAGGAGAGGTGGAGCGTGTTCGTCGCAGAATCGAAGCGGTTCTTCGTGGAGTCCGCGAGGAAGGTGCGCGCCTGGTCGTCGAGCTGCCGATCGAGGTCGCCCGCGCGGTACGCCTCGCTCCGGAGCATGGGGCAGCTCCGCGAGGCGCACACGAGCGCAAAGTGGATCCGGGGCTCGCGGAAGTCGGCCCGGAGCGTGCCGTTCTCGATGTCGTCGAGCGACACGATGCCACCCTTCAGCCCCGGCATCGGGACGAAACGCTCCCGGAACGCGGCGCCCGGCAGCCATCCGATCTTGCGGATGGAGGCGATCGGGTAGTGATCGAGCACGAGCCTCACCGTGAAGGCGTTGTAGGCGTTGATCCAGAAGGCGAGTCGCTCGGCCCGGCCCCAGCGCGCGTAGTCGTCCGCGCAGGCGCTCGAGAGGCCGTCCAGATAGGAGGCGAGCATGGGGGCGCCTTCGCGCGCGAGCCGCCCGTAGGCGACCTCGCCGCCGCGGACGAAGCGGCCGAGGATCGCCGTCCACGCCGCATGATCGTGATCGACGGGTGTGCAGGCGGCACTGGCCAGACGGGCGGAGAGAAGGATCGGCGCCAGGCGCGCGAGACCCCGCTTGGTTCGCACGACGCCGAGGCTCACTGGAGGGCTCCCCCGCAGCTCGACCCTGCGCCCGCAGTGCAGCCGAAGCAGTGGCGGCCGGTGGCGATCGGACTCCCGGCGAGGCGGTCGAGTGAGCTCAGGTCCCACACCGTGCGCGGCCCGCCGCCTCGTCCGGCACCGAGCGGCAGCTCGAGCATCTGGTTGAAGTCGCAGTCGTAGAGCCGACCGTCGAAGCCGACGCTCACCAGCGAGCGACACATGAGCGCCGCCACCGTCGCGGGATTGAAGTGGTTCACGAGGAGGCTCATGTACGCCGCGTGCCGGCCCTCGCGCGCGAGGGCCGCGGCGAACCGGTTGATCGGCATGTTGGTGAGGGTGAGGAGACGGTGGAACTCGAGGCCGAACCGGCCGCGCAGCTCTTCGCGGTAGCGTGTCTCGAGCTCCGCCTGCGGCGGCGGCAGGAAGGCGCCGACCGGGTTGTAGACGAGGTCGAGCCGCTGCTCTGTCCCGTAGCCGAGCGCGTTCAGGCGCCGGAGCGCCGCGATGCTCTTATCGAACGCCCCGTGCCCGCGCTGGCGGTCCACGTTCTCCGGGCCGTAGCACGGCAGGCTCGCGACCACCTCGACCCGGTGTTCGGCGAGGAACTCGGGCAGATCCTCCATCCCGGGCTCGAGCAGGACGGTCAGGTTGCAGCGGTCGATGACCCGCCGGCCGAGCCGCCGTGCCTCCCGGATCAACCAGCGGAAGTTCGGGTTCAGCTCGGGCGCGCCGCCGGTCAGGTCGAGCAGCTCGACGCCGGGGCTCGAGGCGAGAAGGGTCAGGACGCGTTTCGCGACCTCGTCGGTCATCATCTCGCGCCGCTGCGGCCCCGCCTCGACGTGGCAGTGATGGCACGCCTGGTTGCAGCGCTTGCCGACGTTCACCTGGAGCGTCGTCGCGGGGCCTCGCACCAGCGGACCGACCTCGTGTGCGGCGAGCGTGCGTTCGAAGTTCGCGGTCGCGTCCATCTCAGCAGCAGCCGCCGCGCTTGCCGTCACCGGGCACGCAGCCGTTCCCTGAGGCGGCGCTCGTCAGCGCGTAGCCCTCCCCCTTGGTCTCGTGCGGGTGACGCACGACCGGCGCGTCGCTGCACGGGAACGGCGGCGCCTCGGCGAGCGGCACCAGCACCCGCGGCGGCACGAGATCGAAGTGCGCGCGGTAGGGCTCGGCCGCGTAGATCTGGAACGTCTTCTCGCATACCGCCGTGCGCACGCCCCGCCGGAGCACATGCCCGTCGTCGTCCTCCACCTGGCGAAACGGGCCGCGGTAGACGACCGCGTGCTTCTGGTCCCAGCAGGGCCCCTCCTTCCCCTTGTGCGCGACGACCGTCAGGCTCCGGAACTCGATCCCCTCGACCGTGCGCCAGGGTGCTTCGGCGCGCTCGAGCACCGTCATGCCGTAGAAGCCCGCCGCCTCGAAGGCGGCGAGGAAGAGGTCCTCGCGGATGGCCCCCGCGACGCAGCCGCTCCACAGCTCGCCGTCCCGCTGCAGGTGCACGGGGACGTCCTCGTCGCTCACGATGTCGGAGATGACCGCGCGCCCGCCCCGCCGGAGCACCCGGTGGATCTCGGCCCAGAGCTCCGACCGGTCCTCGGGGTGCACGAGGTTGAGGACACAGTTCGAGACCACGACGTCCACTTCGCCGTCGGGGATGAGAGGGCGCTGGGCCCGCTGCTCGGTGATCAGACCCTCCAGGCGGACGAGATCGGCGTCGGAGCGGACGGGCCGCGCGCGCAGCTCCGCGTCGAGCCAGTCGCGGTCGAGGCGGAGGTCCTGGATCTTGGCCTTGCGGAAGGTCACGTTGGCGAACCCGATGCGACGCGCGACCTTGGGGGCGTGGCGCCGGGCGAGGGCGAGCATCTCGTCGTTCATGTCGACCCCGATTACGCGTCCCTCCCGGCCGACCACCTGGGCAGCGAGGAAGCACGCCTTGCCGCTGCCGGAACCAAGGTCGAGGACGGTCTCGCCCGGCCGCAGGTGCCGGGTCGGGTCACCGCAGCCGTAGTCGCGGGCGAGCACCTCCTCAGGAATCGCCGCGAGCAAGGCGGGATCGTACGAGGTCGGACAGCAGAGCGCGGGTTCCGGGGTCCGGGCTCCCGCGCTGTAGCGACGACGCACAGCCTTCTCGACGTCGGCGTGCTGGTCCATGGGATCCTCCTCCCCACGAGCGTTGGATGCCGGCCCCCGCGCCTTCGTTTCGAGGACATTCGCACCGTTCGAAGAGGCGGCGCACGGTCGGCGTGAGTCGGGTGCGGTTGTACGCGTCGCCCGCTCGCTTCACCACCTCGGCCTGCGTCGGATAGGGGTGGATGGTCGCGGCGATCTTCCCGAGGCCGAGTCCGCCCACCATAGCGAGCGTAAGCTCGGAGATCATCTCCCCCGCATGGGCGGCGACCAGCGTGGCGCCGAGGGTGCGGTCGCTCCCGCGCCGAAGGTGGAAGTCTTCCTGCCGGTTGCCGAGTGGGAGACGGTCCCTGCGATCGTAGAGGTAGGGTGCCTTGAAGAGGAACTGCGTCGAGAAGACAACGCCGCGGTTCCACAGGCGGTAGCGGAGCCCGAGATTCACGTCGCCAAAGCCGAAAGTCTCGACCTCATTCCGGCCCTTGGTCCGGTGCGTCAGGCGCTCGGCAGGGAGCGAGCCGAAGAAGGCGAGACGGTCCCGGATGCCGTCCTCCAGGTAGTACGTGAGGTTCGTGTTGGTGAACTCCTTGAATCCCTCGCGGCGATCGCGGCCCGCGCTGAACGACGCGTCGTTGCGGAAGAAGTTGAAGGCCAGCCTCTGATACGCGGAGCCGGCGTCCGGCGTCCACACACCCGCGCGGGCGCCCGTGGCGGTGACCCCCATACAAAGTAGGCCGATCCCTCGGGCATGCGCTCTCACGGTCCCCGTCACTTCGGGCAGCAGCGACGGAGGTTACCGCTAGGGTCTCGGTCGCCGCGCACCAGACTCAGCCGAACAACGCTTCCCGCCGCACGCGCTGACCCGAGAAGGGGGCGCTGTCACCCTTCTCGAATTGATGGATTGGTCTTGTTGTTGTGCCGTAACCCGTGAGCGACAGCACCCGACCCGTACTACCCGACGGCGTCGGCCGAGTTACACTGGCAGCATGCAGCTCGCGGTGTAACCGGGCGCGGGCTGTGATCGCGTCCCAAGACTGACGAAGCTATCGCGTCGCGCGCACCCGCCAGCGGCGCAACCAGACGAAACCGATCACCGCCGAGAGCCCCGCCCCGCCGGCCACCGGGAGGGCGTGCCACACGAGCAGGTGGAGGCGCTCATCCAACGGGCAATCGATCCGCATCAGCAGTGCGGCGGTGAGGAACGCAGCCCCGCCCGCGAGCGCGCCCGCCCTCGCGGGTGCGAGCGGTGCGCCGCGACGGACCGCGATCAGTAACGCGCATAAGGGAAGCGCGGCGAGCACCACCGTCCTCGACGCACAGCCAATCCCAGTCCCGATGAACTGGGTCACGGCCAGCTCCCCATGCCGCGGTTGCAGGAACCAGAGCAGAGCGGCCAGCAGCCCGAAGCCGAGGGCAACTCTCCGGATCGGCCAGCGCGCCTGGTAGCCGGGGACCGCCTCCTGGAAGGCACCCGCCGCCATGAGCATGCCGGCCACAGTGAGGGCGGTGATCTCGAGCAGGTAGACCGGGTCACGCAGCTTCACCCTCAGGTCGGATCGAACACCCATCAAGCCCAGGCCTATCACCGCTCCGGCGATCGTCGCCACGACGATCAGCCAGAGCCCCAGGCGGGCCACGGGTGTCCGGAGGCGGCGCACCGGAGCGGCCTCGTCCAGCAGCCGAGCGAGCAGGGCCCGCGTGCTGGCCGTCTCGAGGGGGCTCGGCGTGTCAGCCACCGAGAAAGGTCCTCAATGCCTTGTACGCCCGGTGGGCGCGCACCTTGAGCGCGCCGGTCGTGATCCCGGCGCGCGCTGCCGCGGTCGCCACGGACATCCCTTCGAGCTGCAGCATCTCGAAGGCTTCCCGCTGTGCCGGCGGCAGTCGATCGAGGGCCTCCGCGAGGCACGGATTCCTCGGATCGGCATCCGTGCCACGCTCCGGCAGCACCTCGACGAGGACCTCACGCGACGTAAGCGCCACGCGATGCCGGAAGTGATCGACGGCGACGTGGCGCGCGATCGCGAACAACCACGGCTCGAACGGCCGAGATGGATCGTACGTGTGTCGCGCGCGGTGCACGGCCATCAGCGTGTCCTGGAAGACGTCCTCGAGTTCGTGCGCGTCCGCGATCCGACGGCGCAGGAAGCGCAAGAGCGGGGGGGCCATGTCCGTCAAGAGCTCATCATATGCCTCACGGTCCCCGCGCTGCACACGTTCCATCCACCGCGCGCGTTGCACGCTTCTGGCCCTGAGGGTCTCTTCGTCCATTTCGTGTCGCGCCGTCGGAGGTTACCGGGCCTGAGCGGGTTGGCCCCTCTGTGGCGGGGAGGATGCTGTCTGCCGCACGCGAACGCAATCGGGGCCCCGGAGGCATTGTGACCCATCGCGCCCCGGGACGAATCCCTCTTCGAGTCTGGCGGCAGAGATCCGACCGCGCGATCGAAAGGAGCGCGAACGTTACCGGGGCCGCGTCAGTCCCCCCCGGCCGCTGTAGGCCCCTGCCCCTCGGGATCCAGTCAATCAGACACGCCCGGGCGGCCCGCTGTAACCGAAGGCGCTCCTGAACGAATCCGCATCCAAGTCAGGAGGAGGGGACATGGCCGGCCAACCGAAAGCAGGACTGATGCTGCTCGCCGCGCTCGTGGCAATGAATCGCGCAGCGGCCGCGACGCAGTTTGCCGTCGACCCCGAGGTGGGGAACAACGCCTTCACCGCCGTGTTCGACTCGCAGATCGGCGAGCGCATCACCGCCGTGAGCTCGGCTGTCGGCTGCACGTTGACGGTTGACGAGGCGAAGCGAGAGGGCCGCGCGAGTTGCTCGGTGCCGCTCGGCAGTATCCGGGTCGACAACGACGACACGAAGACCGAGCACTTCGGGCAATGGGCCACGAACAAGAAGACGGACCCGAAGCAGTGCACCTTCCAGGTGGAGGTCCCGGTGGTGACGCTCCCGTCCCCCGTCGAGCCGAAGACCCCCGTCGCCTTCACCACCGAGGGGCGCTTCACGATCTGCGGACGGCCCCGTGACGACGGCCAGGCGGAGCACATCCAGGGCACGGTGATCTATCTGCCGGCGGGCACGTACGGCGCAAAGCGGACGCTTCGCATCCGGGCGAAGGTCGAGCACTTCGACCGGGAGAAGTACGGTGTCAGCCCGAAGAACACGGCCGGCTGGCTCGCCCGGGTGCAGCAACTCGCGCCGGTCGTGGGCACCGAAGGGACGCTCGAGGTCAATCTGTTTGCCACCGCCGCGGACGCAGCCGGCGCGGGCGGGCAGCCGCAAGCCGAGTAGAAGAAGTCGGGCGCCGCGAAGCGGACGCTCGATGGCCGTGAAGTGACACCCACAACCAGACAGAGGGAGGAAACGGAAATGAACGGCAGAACGAACGCGGTCCGGAGAGGGATGCTCATCGCGAGCGCAGCAGCGGCTCTCGTGCTCGCCGGCAATGTCGTGGCGCGTGCCGCGGACAAGACCGGCGGAGGGGTCGAGTGCGCGGGCGTCAATGCCTGCAAGGGCAAGGGAAGCTGCAAGGGAGCGGAGAACGCCTGCAAGGGCAAGAACGAGTGCAAGGGCAAGGGGTTCGTCGACATGAGCAGCGCCGACGAGTGTAAGAAGGCGGGCGGCAAGGTGATCGCAGAGAAGTAGAGCCGCTTCCGTCCGGGATACGAGGTCGGGTCGTCACGCGACCCGGCCTCCCCCCGGTGGAGGTAGACCCCATGGCGTTCAGCGTTCCCTATCTGGGGCACGGCGTCGGGCTGCGAACGACGCACTTCCCGCGGGTGCTCGATGGCACGGCGCGGGCGGACTGGTTCGAGGCGGTCTCGGAGAACTTCATGATCGACGGCGGCCGGCCGCTGGCCGTGCTCGAGCGAGCGCGCGCGAGCTGTCCGGTGGTCCTGCACGGGGTGTCCCTGTCGCTCGGCTCGACCGATCCGCTGAGCGAGCGCTACCTCCGCGCGCTGCGCGCGCTCGTCGATCGGATCGCACCCTCGTGGGTGTCTGATCATCTCTGCTGGGGCAGCGTCGGCGGCCGCTACGCGCACGACCTGCTCCCGCTGCCCTACACCGAGGAGGCGCTCGAGCACGTCGTCGACCGGGTGGAGACGGTGCAGAACCGACTCGGCCGGCAGATCCTGATCGAGAACGTCTCGAGCTACCTCACCTTCGCGCACTCGGCGATGCCCGAGTGGGAGTTTCTCGCGGCGATCGCCGAACGGGCCGACTGCGGGATCCTCCTCGACGTGAACAACGTGTACGTGAGCGCGGTCAATCACGGCTTCGACCCCGAGCGATACGTCATGGCGATGCCCCCGGATCGCGTCGGCCAGATTCACCTCGCCGGCCACAGCGACAAGGGGACGCATCTCCTCGACACGCACGACGGCCATGTGGTCCCCGCCGTGTGGGACCTCTACCGCGTGGCTGTGCAGCGGTGCGGTCCGATTTCGACGCTGATCGAGTGGGACGACCGCGTCCCCGAGTGGGGGGTGCTGTGCGCCGAAGCTGAGCGAGCGCGCATGGTCGAGGCCCAGATGCTCGAGGAGGCGCATGCTGCCACTGCGTGAGTTGCAGGCGCGCTTCCTGCGCTCGATCGCGACGACGCCCGAGCGCTCGGACGGTCACGGATTCGATCCCGCGCTCCTGGAGCTCGTGGAAGGACGCGGCCGCCTCGGCTCCACGGACCGTCTCGGCGTCTACACGGAGATGTACTGGGCGCGGCTCCTCGACGTCCTGCGCGACGACTTCCCGCGTGTCGCCGCCGTCCTCGGTGCAGATCGGTTTACGGCCCTCGCCGGCGCGTACCTCGAGCGCCACCCGTCGACAGACCCGTCGGTACGCTGGGTAGGCGCCAATTTCGCGGACTTCCTCGCCGAGTGGGGCCCGGTGGACGACCTGCCGTTTCTCGCCGACCTGGCGCGCCTCGAATGGACCCGTCTGGCCGTGTTCGACGCTGCCGACGCCGCGCCCTTGCGCCTCGAGACGTTGCGAGCCATTCCGCCGTCCGAGTGGCCCCGCCTCAGCTTCCACCCGGTGTCGGCGTTGCGCGTGGTGCGCTGCGCATGGCCGGTGCACGAGCTCTGGGTCGCGGACGATCCGAAGGCGGCGGCGACCACGGTGCGCCCGGCGGCGACGGTGCTGCGAGTGTGGCGGGAGGCCTTCGCCGTGTACCAGACACCCGTGGATGCGGTGGAGCACGTGGCGCTCCGGCAGCTGCTGGCCGGTGCGCCCTTCGGCGTGATGTGCGACCGCCTCGAGGCGGTGCTTCCCCCACCCGCGGTCGCGCGAGAGGCCGGCGCACTAATTCTCCGCTGGGTCGAGGACCAGATTCTCGCCTTACCTCTGGCGCCGAGTCGACGAGGGCGAGCGCGGTGAACCGACGCGCGAGAAGGGAAACAGTTCCGGGCGCGCTTCGCAGGAGCTCCCTCTGGCTCGCCGTCGCCTTGCTGGCGACCTCTGGGCTGACTCGCGCAACGTCGGCACGCGGCGCGACCGACCTGCGTCTCGCGCCGGGGCTCAGCTTCACGGACGACTCGAGCGACGACTTCCCCATTCGAGGTCAGGATCTGGAAGACGCGGAGTCACGCCCGGGACGGGCGACCGTGATGTTCTTCGGCGCCTCGCACTGCTGGAACACGAACCGCGAGGCCGAGCGGCTGGTGGCGGTCTACCCGAAGTACCGGGATCGCGTGCACTTCATCATCGTCGACGTCAAGCGTCCGTCGACGGCGCAACGACCTTTGATGAAGAGCTACTACCGGGGCTCGATCCCGACGCTGGTCGTTCTCGCGCCCGGCGGCGGACCCGTCTACGCACGGGCGGGGGAGACGGCGAGGACGCGCGGCGACACCCGGGGTCTGGATTCCCTGATCACCAGAGCCCTCGGCGAATGACCGGTGCAGGACCGCCGCGTGGACGGTGGCGGTGGTCGTCCGCTCGGTCGATCACTACGAGGCCGAGCGCGCGCGGGGGTCACACCGCGGTAACCTTCCCATCGTCCGCAGCGTACTGAAACTGCGGAGGCGATGACGATGCACGCATGGCCTGCACGGAGACACGGTCGCGCCTCCGCGGCGGTGATCTTGCTGGGGACGCTCATGGCGTCCAGCGCGCGCGCCGCCAGTCTCGCGGTACCCCCGCAAGGGAAGCGCGCGCTGCTTGCCTGGCTCAAGGCTGGCACCTATCAGACCACCTTCACTCCAGAGCCAGAGCCACACGCCTCCATGAGCGCGCACGGTCCCTACGTTCGCACCTGGTACAGCCCCATGTTGACCGAGGATCTCCGTGCCGGACGAATCCCGTTCCGCAAGGGCGCGGCGATGGTGAAGGAGCTGTATCTCCGTGGTCCGGATGAGCCACCCGTGGGGTACTCGGTGATGCGGAAGCTGCGCTCGCGCAGTCGACTGACGGGCCGTGGCTGGCTCTTCTACGAGACCTTCGACGGGACGAACGACGCCGTCTCGTTCGGACGCGGCCTTGCCGTCTGCACAGGCTGCCATCGGACCGGCGTCGACTACTTGCGCTCCGCGTTTCGGCCGTAGGGCTGCCGTGATGCGCACGAGCAATCGAGCGGCCGGGTGAGGTCCGTTCGGATTGGCGCGGGACTCCTGTCCGTCGCGATGAGCCTGAAAACCGTCGGGCTCGTTGCCGGACTGTTCGTGGTGGCCCCGTCGGCAGGCAGCGCAGTGGCGCTGCTGCGCGAGGCGACGCTCGTGTCGGCGATGTTGGCCGGAGCGGCGGCGCTCCTCATGGCGATCGGCGTCGGGCTCCTGGCCGGCACCCGCGGCAGCCGCCTCGTCGCGATGGGCGTCGGTGTCGCGGATGCGCTCATCATCCAGGCGAGCCACGTGGCGCGTCTGCTGCACCGCGGGCCAGCGGACCTTCGCGTGCCTCTCTCACTCGTCGAGATCGGCCTCGAGGTCGTCCTGGCGACGTGTATCGGGGTCCTGTAGGTGGCCGAGCGCCGCATCGGGATCTCGGGGGCCTGCCGCTGATACTGAGAGCGGCGAACGACTAAGAGCCCGTCCCACAAGGTGCGCAGCCCTCGATCCAGCCGCGATTTCGTAGTACACGCCCCGCGTGGCCCGCAGGGTGCGGGGTGGTGGAGGGGTGGACGTGGCGAGACGAGGACGACTGCGACGCAGCTTGCCGGTGCTGTGGCGGATCCCCGATGATCTGTGGGAGTTGATTCGCGTGACGTTGCCGGCCGTGGAGTTGCGGCCGCGCCAGCCGGGGAGTAGGGGGCTCGGGTAACGTCTACGTCTGATATTCAAGCGTTGAACGTCACCCGTTCCCACGCTTATCGCGACTACGGTCCCCGGAAAGTTGACAGAGCCCCCCACTATCGGACGAGCGCTCCAAGCCCCCGCGGCTGGCGCGGTTCGCAGGCCCGGAGGGCGTACGGCTGTGGGCTGACCCGCGCCACCGCCGGAACAGCTCAACGGGATGTCGGCGAGCTCCACAGCGCGGCACGGATGCGCTCCCGTGGGTGCCGCTGTCGGCGACGTCGACTAGATCCCAGATCTACGTGTCGCTCCCTGCTCTGGCGACGGTGACGTCAGATGGTGACGACGACCTTGCCGTGCACGTGACGGCTCGCCTGCAGGGTCACGGCGTCGCGGATCTGCTCGAGCGGGAACCTCGCAGCGATCGGCACGGAGATCGCTCCGGCGACGATCGCATCGGTGATCCGCCGCAACTCCTCGGGGCGGGCATCGAAGCCTCCGGTTGCGCGCACACCTCCGGGCGGGTTCGGGCCGGCAGCGATCGTCGAGACTCGTTCGGGACGCACACCGAGGGCCAGGGCGGCTTCCACCACCTCGGTGTCGAATAGGTCCGTCGCGGCTGTCACCTCGCCTGGGGCCAGCGCGCCGACGCGATCGACGAGGCCAGCACCGTATGCGACGGGTTCGGCACCCAGACTGCGGAGGAAGTCGAAGGTGCCTTCCGACGCGGTCCCGATCACCCTGGCGCCGATCAGTCGCGCGAGTTGGACGGCGAACACGCCGACACCGCCCGCAGCGCCCCCGATGAGGACGGTGTCGCCGGCATGTAGTCCGATCGCGTCGAGCGCGGCCACTGCGGTCAGGCCGGCCACGGGAACCGTGCTCGCCACCTCGTCGCTGATCCCATCGGGCGTGTGGAGCAGCACGTCGTGCGGCATGGCAAGCACGATGTACTCGGCCGCGGCCTTCGCGATCGCGCCGCCGAACACGCGCTCCCCCACGGACACACCGCTGACGCCGCCACCGACTTCGTCGACGATGCCGGCGAAGTCACAACCGAACCCGGCTGGCAAAGTGATCCCGAACCGTGCAGCGATCTCGGGGAACAGGGCGATGCCTCCGTCCATCGGGTTCAACCCCACTGCGGCCACGCGGATGCGGACCTCGCCGGGACCGGCGTGCGGCTCGGGGACCTCGCGCACCTCCAACACGTCGGGGCCGCCGAACGTCTCATGGATCACAGCACGACTCATCGACGACCTCCAGGTGTGATGGGACTTTGTGCCGTCACTATACCCCATCATGACGGGACTTGGTGCCGTAAGCTGTTGACGTGTCCCGCTGGCAGCCGCATGCGTCACAACGGCTCGTGGTCGCCGCCCTCGACCTGTTCGCGGCGCAGGGCTACGAGAACACGACCGTGATCGAGATCGCCAAACGTGCCGGAGTGACGAAGAGCACGTTCTTCCGCCACTTCTCGGACAAGCGGCAGGTGCTGTTCGGTCAAGACGTGGTGGCGGGGCCGCTCGCTCGCGGGATAGCCGCCGCCCCGCCCGCGTCGACGGCGCTCGAGGCCTGTAGGAACCACAACCGGGGGAAGTTGTCAGAACGTCCGGACTCGGACTCTGAACCCCGCTCGTCGCAGCGCCTCGTCAATACGCAGGGATGTCGTGCCATAGTGATCGATGACACTAGGTGAAGCAACCATGTCAATTCTCCCCAACGAAGGAACGGCCTTCCGTGTTCGTCTCACTCGAACGCCTTACGATGCCTCTCGATGAAGGCCTCCAGACGAGCGATGGCGTTCAGCCCGCGCGCGTACGGCGCACCCAGGCCGCGATGTGCTCGCCGATCGCGTGCGGATGATCTTCTTGCACGAAGTGCAATCCGCGGCCGAGCGCGATGACGTCGAGCTTGGGTAGGCTCGCACGGCACCACGCCACCAACGGCGCTCGCACGAGCATGCCCGGCTCGACGGTAAACAGCAGCTTCGGCAGCTGCGACTGGCACAAGGCGTAGCGATAGCGCGACACGACCGTGACGACATCCGCGGGCTCGCCGGCGATCGGAATCTCGCGCGGCCACGCCAGCATCGGCTTGCGCGCGGTGCGCTCGACGAACGGCGCGCGATAGTGCTGCATCTCCGCCGGCGAAAGGCTGCGAACGACCGATCCGGGCAAGAGCTGCTCGACGAACATGTTGTGGTCGAGGACCATCGTCTCGCCGACGCCAGGCGTGCGCAGCTTCTTGAAGATCTCGCGGCCCTGAGGCGTAAACTGCTCCCAGCTGGGCACGGGCCCGAGGATCGCTTCCATGAAGGCGAGCCCACGAACGCGCGACTCGTGGCGCATTGCCCAGTCGAAGCCGAGCGCCGAGCCCCAATCGTGTACGACGAAGGTGATGCGGTCGAGCCCGAGCGCCTCGAGGAAACCGTCGATGTAGAGCGCGTGATCGACGAAGCGATAGCCGATATCGGGTTTGTCGGAGCGGCCCATGCCGATCAGATCGGGCGCGATGCAGCGGCCGACGTCGCGCACGTGCGGGATTACGTTGCGCCACAGATACGACGACGTTGGATTGCCGTGCAGAAACACGATCGGATCGCCGCTGCCCTCGTCGATGTAGGCCATGCGTGCGCCGTGCACTTGGACGTCGCGAACCGCGAACGGAAAATCGGCGGAGATCGCCGGCGGCCGCTGCGGATTGTCGTTACTCATCTTGGCTCCTTAGAGTTGACGGTTCCTGGGCCGCCTAGAGGAAGCGTTCACGCTCTTTCTGGACGAAGCTGCGGAAGGAGAGCGGCGCGCGACCGGTCAGGCGCTGCAGCGCGGCTGCATCAGCCGTCTGGCTCGGCCGCTTCCCCGGAGCGGCCCGGGCCGCGCCGAGGGTAGAGATGTGATCTGCCATATCGGGGTTCACCGGTCCGCCCGGCTGCGCTTCAGCGAGCGCCAGCAGCTCGTCCCGCCAGGCCTCGCGCGTGATGGGCTCGAAGCGGATTGGCCGCGAAAGCTCCTCGCTCAGCACGCGCGCGACCTCGGCGTGGCTGAGCAGCTCGGCACCTGGCGGATACTGGACCGTGCTGCGCTCGAAACGCTCGCGGTGCAGGAGAGCCACAAGGCCGATCTCGGCGGCATCCTCGCCGCTGATCCAGGTGAGGCGCGCGTCGCCGAAGCAGTTGCGGATCACCCCCTCGTCGCGGATGGATCGGCCGTGCAACGTCGGTACGTTCTCGTAGAACAGCGACGCGATCCGCAGGATGACGAGATCCAGACCTGCCCAGCCCAGCACCTCTTCGGCGAGCCAGTGCGCGCGGCCGAAGTGGCTGGGGCTCTCGGGGTGAGAAGCTCCGTTGGACATCACGACGACCCGCGGCTGTCCTCCGACCTGCCGGGCGGCTGCCGCGAAGTTCGCGGCGGCCTGCACGATGCCGCTGTTGACCGGATACGTGAAGTAGGCCAATCCGACGCCCTCCAGGGCCGGAACCAGGCTCGCCCGGTCGTGCAGGTCGCCCACCAGGATCTCGGCGCCGAGGGCCTGGAGCGGCGCGGTGCGCTCGTCCAATCGACGCACCAGCGCCCGGACCGATCGGCCCGCTTCGCGCAGCCGTCGTGCGAGATAAGTACCCGTACCGCCGTGCCGGCCGGTCGCGCCCGTGATGAGGATCGGCGAGGTTGTGTCCGAGGATGTCATGAATGGTTCTCTCCGGGTTGTTGTGGCGGCGGGCTAGGCTGGAAGGACTTCACGTCAGGCGCTCACTATGGGCGCGAGTCCGCATCTCGATATCCCCGAGACGCTTTTCCAGCCGGGCCACTCGGGCCGTCAGAATGTCAACGTCGGTGACCTCCAACGCATCGCCTAGGTCGGTGAGCCTTCGCATAAAGCGGCTCCACCAGTTCTTCGCCGGGATGGTGGCGGTCTCGCTCATCGAACGGTCTTCGGGGGAAAGCTGAGTCATCGACATCTCCTTTCAGCGGTCATGCTCCACCTCCGGCAGTGGTCACCGCTGGACGCGGTTAGTTAAGGGACGTTGAACCTGACACGCCGACATGCGGGATACTCCGACGCAGAACGTCCACGCCCACCTCCACCGTCCACGGTTTGGTCAAGGCCGGAATGAGCGCCTGCGGGGCGTAAAACTCTCGCGCCGTGCGCCCGACCACCTGCGACAACAGGAGGACGGCGGGGAACAGGTCCTCGACAGCGACCGCGCAGTCGCCCGCGTCGTTGAGCCCCGCGAGGATGAGAAGGTCATCCTCAGACATGCCGAGCCCGCTCGCTTGTTCGGGTAACGCAGCCGCGTTTGTAGCGCCTGTGCGGGAGAGGACGCGACGACACCACTCCAGTGCCCACACCGATGCGGCGTGCGGGTCGTCGAGGAGTAGGGCGACGGAGTTCGCCAGCTCGCTCCGGAGGCCCCACGCATCTGTCGCGCGGGACGCCCACTGGTCGACGGCAGAGCGGACGACGGGTCTGAACTCCGATCGTCGCAGGGCAACCATCGCGAGTGCCAGGACCGCGTCGAAATGGTCTAGCGGCTGCACCGGGCTCCGGAGGAGAGGCAGATACAGCTGGAGTCCGATCTCGCCCAGCTCACCGACCGCCCACGCTCCCCGCACCGCGATGCTCATGACCCGTTCGCGGATCAAAGCGTGTGTCGGCGTCCATCGTGTAACGCCGACTTCACGGAGCATGTCCGCGAACCATGCCCGATCGTCCCGGAACGCCAGGAGCACCAGGTGTCCGAGCGCGTGCAAGTCGAGCCAATGTCGCAGTAGTTCCACCGGGCTGGGCGGGACGGTGCGAGATACGGCGGAGAGGAGACCCGCACGTTGCTCCTCGAGCGCGAGGGCGGTGTGCATCAGGGCCTGGAAGAACGTGACTCCGGACAGGGCATGCGGACCCGACAGGTCGTCGTACGCCTCGCGACTCAGCCGGTGCCCGGAGCCAAAAATCATCGCCTGGTGGCGCGCGTCGCTCGAACGGTGCTCGTCTGCCGCGGCGGTCGACCGATTCGGCTGCATCATGAGTGGGGGTCCTCCCGTTCGGGCGAGGCCATGGACGCACCCGGTGCGCCTCGACCCGCTCCGCGGCGGATAACTTCGGCCACCGCCTCGGAATGCGTCGCTGGGATCTCGTGCGCTGCGCCCGAGACGAGCGTCGCCGCTGCGCCGAGCGATCGGGCCGCCAGGTGTGCCACCTCCTCCGCCACGCTCCACAGGACGCTCAGAAGCGGCGATTGAGCATCCCCGAGCAGATCGACCTCGGCCACCCGCCCTCGCGCAACGACGGGCCGCGCCACGCGGTCCCACGACGCCCCTCCGCGCGACATGCGGGCTCCGCGAGGTTCCCATCGGTAGGTTGCCACACTCGCCATATGAGCCTTGGTATGTTGAACATAATGCTATGGCAACCCCCCTTAGTCTTTACTAGGTCGGGAGGCAGTACTCGCTGGGTCACGTGCCTTGATGTACTATTACGTTCAGCATCCTTCTGGGTCACAAGGCGCTATGATGCTAGCCACAAGGAGCAGACGCGGCAGCGAGTAATCTCGGAGGCTGCGGCCGCGATCCGGAGGAAAGGACCGGAGCGCGTCCCGGTGTCAGAGATCATGGCCGCGGCTGGCCTCACCCACGGTGGCTTTTACGCGCACCTTAGATCGAAGGATGACGTCGTCGCGCAGGCAATCGGCCAAATGTTCGACGCGGCGTACGCCAACCTCCTCGCCCGCACGGAGAGCCGCCCGTCGGCCAAGGGGCTCGCGGACTACATCGACAGCTACTCGCGCCCTCCCACTGCGTGGATCTCGCTAACGGATGTCCGATCGCGGCCCCGTCGGGAGCCCTACACCATGCCGGACGTGGCTCAGCGATGAGCCACGCGTGAGGGCGTCAGGAGCCGTCACCCCCCGCGTGATGTCGGTCGATCGAGGCCGAGGCGCGATCGAACCATCGCGCGCGAATTCCGCAGGATTTGCGTCGACCTGTCGGCGTCGGAGACGGTTCGCGACAGCGCGAGCGCCCCCGCCATTTCTGCCAGTGCCGACCAGGCGAGCGCCTCGGCATTCTTCGCGCACAACTTCTTCACGAGCTTCGCCAAAGCGGCAACCAGTCGCTCGGTGCCGTCCGCGAAGCGGGCCCGTGCCAGCGCGGGCATGTTGGGCAGATCGCCCGAAAGTGCCGCGAGCGGGCAGCTATGGGCACGATCGTCGCGATGCGACGTGGCGAGATAGGCATCGATGTAGTTCGAGAGGGCGTCGGCGGGGGCTCGGCCCTCCGTGTGACGCAAGAACGACGCATACGCGTCGTCGAACATGTAGCTGATCGCCTCGGTGAGGAGGTCGTCCTTCGACTTGAAGTGCGCGTAGAAGCCGCCGTGGGTGAGTCCGGCACCAGCCATGACCTCTGCCACTCCGACGCGCTCCACACCCTTGCCCCTGATTGCAGCGGCGGCTTCGGCGAGGACGCGGGCGCGTGTTCGCTCCTTGTGGTTGTCGTCGTACCGCATCGATTTCCCGAGGTCTTCACGACGGATGTTAGCGATAATACTACGATCAGTCAACTGTGGCCGGGTTGCCCGACATACTCTAGGCCACTTCGCTTGGACCCCTACTTGCGTTGACATGATGAGCATCATACAACTACCCCATGGATCGTCGCCGGTTCTCTCCCGATGAGGAGGTCGCGCCCCGAGCGTGGGCGGGTCTGGCGGTCGTCGCCGCTGCCTTGTTCGTTGCGACCCTCGACGCGATGGTGCTCTACGTCGCCTTCGGCACCATCCGTCGCGACTTCCCCGACGTCAGCGCAGCCGCGTTGTCGTGGATCCTTTCCGGCTACACGATCGTCCTCGCGGCGGGGATGATCGGGGCGGGCCGATGGGCCGATCGCCTCGGTCGGCGTCGTGTCTTTCTCGCCGGAATGGGTGTCTTCACCGTGGCGTCGGCGATCTGCGCGATCGCGCCGGGCGTCGGCGTGCTCGTCGCCGCCAGAGTCCTGCAGGGATTCGGGGCCGCGGCGCTCACCCCCACGTCGCTGGCGTTGATCCTGCGAGCCTTCCCGAAGTCCAGGGTTCCGCAGGCCATCGCGCTCTGGGGAGCGGCGGGGGCGCTGGCCGCCGCGCTGGGTCCGACCATTGGTGGGCTCTTCGTCGAAGCGTGGGGTTGGCGCTCCGTGTTCGTCATCAACGTTCCGATCGGCATCGCCGTCGCGATCCTCGGACGGAGGCTGTTGGACGAGTCGCGCGAGCCGGACGGTTCGCGGTTGCCCGACCCCGTCGGGACGGTTGTCGTCACCGTCGCGCTCGTTCTCCTCGCCCTCGCGATCGTTCAGTCCGGCGCGTGGGGGTGGTCGAGTACCCGGACCGTGGGAGCGCTCCTCGGCGCTGTCGTGCTGCTCGGCGCGTTCGCCGGACGGTGCGCCACCGTCCCGAACCCGGTGCTCCCGCTCGACCTCTTCTCCGAGCGCGGCTTCCGCTGGGCGAACCTCGGTCAGCTTCTCTACGGCACGGGCTTCACGATCATGTTTTTCGGCAACGTCCAGTTTCTCCGCGAGGTCTGGGGTTACTCGCCAGTCTGGACGGGGCTGGCGATGGCGCCTGGGCCACTCGTCGTTTTCCTCCTCGCCCCTTGGTTCGGGAGGCTCGCGGGGCGGATCGGGCAGCGTCCGATCCTGATTCCGGGTGGCGGCATCTCCGCGGCCGCGGCGCTGTTCCTGCTCTCGCGAGTGGATTCCGCTCCGGCCTACCTCGCCGTCTGGCTGCCCTTCACGCTCGTGTCGGGCGTCGGCGTCTCGATGGTGTTGCCGCTGCTCACGTCGGCCGCCGTCGCCGGCCTGCCCGCCGATCGCTTCGCCACGGGCTCCGCCGTGAACGCCGCGCTCCGCAACCTAGGACAGACGCTCGGCGTCGCCATCTTCGTGGCCCTGGCCGGACGAACGACGGCCGGTGAGCTCCTCGCGCATCATCGGATCGCCTGGTGGCTGGTGGCCGCGGCCGGCGTTGCCGTGAGCGCCACGTCGTGGCGGCTTCCGCGAGTCGGCGCGACGACACGCGCGGTCGAGCGCGATCGTCATCTGATCCTACTCCGACCGACGGCATCGAGGCCTTCACCGATCGCCCCCGGAGAACCCGCAACGACGCGGATCCGTCGGGTGCGCCAGGGGGTCTCTTCATGACGGATACCATCGTGCTGCTTCACGGTGGCGCCACGGGATCCTCGTCGTGGAACCCGGTCGCGTGCGCACTCGTCTCGTCGGGAGCGAGCGTCGTCGCGCCCGACATGCTCGGCTACGGCGCGTCGCCTCCCCCAACCGGCTCCTACGGGATCCCGGAGGAGGTGGCGCATCTGACCAGACTGCTAGGTCTCCAACCCCACTCCTGCAACGGGATCATCTATGCCGTGGGGTTCGGCGGGACGTTCCATCTCGTGACGCACTCGCTCGGCTCGTTGATCGGGCTCCATCTGCGGCGCGCGCTGGGCGCACGCGTGAGGCGGATGACGCTCGTCGATCCGGTGGTCGTGAGCGTACTCCGCGAGTGCGGCGAGAACGACGCCTACGCGGAGATGGAGGAGCAGTACCAGCGCTTCATGAGTCTTTCCACAGATCACGAGGCGGCGGCACACTTTTTCGTCGATCACTGGAGCGGGGCCGGCGCGTGGGCTGCGATGGGACCTCGCGGCCGCGCCATGGTCGCGTCTCTCGTTCCGACGTTGCGGTTGGAGATGAGCGCGACGCGGTCCGACATGGCGCCGCTCGCGTGGTTGGCAGAGTCACCGCCGCCGACGACGATCCTCGTCGGCGAGCGAACCCTCCTCGCGCCGCGCGCCGCGGCCCGTCTGCTCGGGACCGCGCTCGAGGCGACGACCATCGTGGTTCGCGGGGCGGCGCACATGATTCCGATCACGCACCCGGCGGCCGTCGTCGACGCCGTTCAGCGCGCAGTGGTTGCACGAAACCGAAGCAAGGGAGAACGAGAATGAGATCCAAGTGGAGATTACCTCACCCGTCCGCCATGTCGCTCAGCGAGACGCCTGGTCGAATCCCGAGGTGGCCGCTGCTAGGCGCCGTCGCGTGCTCGACGGTGTTGGCCGCCGGCTCGCGACCGCCCGCCGCGGGAGCGAACGTCGAGGATTGCGGGAAGTTCCACGTGGCGTGTACCGAGGCGCGCGCCCAGGGCCATCGCGATGCCGGCATCTGTAACATCGAACGGCTCGCGTGCGGAGCCACGCCAGGGAACGAGCCCCGGGGCGGGAGGAGAGCGCGCGGCGCGGCGCATCCCCGATGGCCCCGCCCGGACGATCCGGCGCGCGCCGTCGGGCGATGACCCCGCTGCGAGAGTCGATGGAGCGTTGCCGGCCCGCCGCCGAAGAGCGTTGGGAGGCCGCGCTCGCGCCAGACACCGTCCTCGCCTCCCAGCTCGGCGACGAGCCCCTCGCAGCCGCCCAGCTCCAACCCGAGAACCGTCCGCAGCTCGCGGTCCTCGTCCCCGTCCTGACTCAGCCGTGGACACCGGAATTGGGTTTGGATGCTCTGCGTCGAAGTGTCCCCACTGATGATGCGGCACACGGTTCTGCGAGCGGTCGCGGCGTCGGCTACATTCGCCCGACACTGCAACTGACACGGACAGGTTCAATCTAAAGGAGTGACAACAATGGGTAGGCTAGCGGACAAGAATATCCCTATCACCGGCGGCAACAGCGGGATCGGGCTGGCCGCAGCGCAGGCATTCGCCAGCGAGGGCGCGCGCGTCGCAGTGAAGCTGGAGCATGTAACCCGCACCTACAGGCGTGACGCATTTGAGGTGCGCGCCCTAGACGATGTCTCCCTCACTATCCCGACACGGGGGTTCGTGGCGATCATGGGCCCTTCGGGGTCTGGCAAAACCACGTTGCTGAACCTGGTCGCGGGTATTGACCACGCAACATCAGGCAGCGTTGTGGTCGGCGCCGAGGACATTACCACGATGAACGCGCGCGCGCTGGCAGCATGGCGCGCGCGGCACATTGGCCTCGTGTTTCAATTTTACAATCTGCTTCCCGTCCTGACCGCATTTGAAAATGTCGAACTGCCCCTGCTCCTGACGCATCTGCGCAAACCCGAACGCAAGACTCACGTCGAATCCGCTCTTCAGGCGGTCGGTCTGGCAGACCGCATGGACCATTATCCGCGGCAGCTTTCGGGCGGGCAGGAGCAGCGCGTCGCAATCGCGCGTGCCATTGTCACCGACCCGACGATTCTGGTCGCGGACGAACCGACGGGCGACTTGGACGCCAAAGCTGCGGAAGACATCCTGCTCTTGCTTACAGAGCTCAATCGCCAGTTTCACACGACGATCGTCATGGTCACGCACGACCCCCGCGCGGAGCGATTCGTCGACACCGTTTATCGTCTCGACAAGGGCGTATTTATCGGCTCGGAGAAGGGTGGGATGTCGGCCACACCCAGGGTCCCGTTGCAACCAGCCGAGTAGGCGAGGAGAACACATGACTAAATTCACCCGCCTGCTGTTCAAGAACCTGCTGCGTAGCAAACGCCGAACCGTTCTCACCATCCTGTCGATTGGGGTGTCGCTGTTCATTTTCGCAGTTCTGGTGAGTCTGCCGACGTTTGCCAACCAAATGCTCGCTGATACAGCCTCCTCCGTTCGCATCGTCTCCCGCACCAAGATGGGATTTGCTTATCCTCTGCCCGAAGCTTACAAGGTCAAGATTGCGACGATTCCCCACGTCGTCGCCGTTGCTGGGCTCGTGATTTACGGCGGCATTTACCATGAGCCCAGCGATCAATTTCCAAGCGTTGCGACCGACGCGGAGGAAATTGACATGTGGGCCGATTGGGGTTTGACCGGCGTTGACCACTTCAAACAGATCAAGACCGCCTGCCTGGTGGCGGAGGGCACAATGCGCCGCTTCAATCTCCATGTTGGTCAGCAAATTCAACTCCGGGGAACCGTATATCCATTCAATGTCACGTTGACTATTGTCGGGACCATTGCCAAGGGACCAGTGCCCAGCTTCTTGATCTTCCGACGCGACTATTTTGAGGAAGCCGCGGGTAGGCCTGGAATCGCGCACGAATTTTGGGTTCAGGTGGATGACTCAAGGGTGGTTCCTGAAGTGTGTGCCGCGATTGATAACCAATTCGCCAATTCCTCGGCAGAAACCCGAAGCGCTTCGGAAGCAGCGGCCGTGGGCAGCATTCTGGGTCGCTATCGTATTTTCATGACCCTGGCCGAGTGTCTCGGCCTGGTGGCCGTCGTGGCAATTGGGCTCGTCGCGGCCAACACGGCGGCGATGTCCATTCGCGAGCGCCGGGGCGAAATCGCGGTCATGCGCTCTCTGGGATTTAGCTCGGGGGTGATCTTGAGTCTGCTGGTGGGTGAATCGTTGATTATTGCCTTATCGGGAGGCGCGATCGGTTGCGGGGTCGCGTTTGGACTGTTCAAAGTGTTCGCGCTCAACGCGGATGCCCTTGGCCCTTTTGTCTCATTGCATGTTCCTCCTTTTGTGTTGGCGGAGACCCTGGGCGTCGCGGCGCTCATCGGTTTGGTCAGCGCGTATGTCCCCGCACGTGCAGCCGCCAGACGCAGCATCGTTGAGACCCTCAGGCTTGTGGATTGACCATATGGCGATTCCCTTCAAATATAATCGCCGAAGCCTGCTCATCCGTCGCGTGTCCAATTCAATGACGGTGGGGGCCATTGCCATCGTCGTCGGCGTCTTCGTTGCCGCAATGGCGATTGTCGGAGGTCTCGACTCCGCGATCAAGGATAGCAGTTCGCCGGACACCATGATTCTTATCGGACCCGGGGCGGACTCCGAGGCCAATTCGTTCATCACGCTCGACCAGCTGGACGCCCTCAAGTTTCTACCGGCCATCAAACGCGATGACGCGGGAAATCCCCTCGTGTCGCCCGAACTCGCCGAACAGGTGTTTATGCCCGCCGGCGACACCTTGGACAACCTTCCCATTCGCGGTGTGCTGCCTGTGAGCGCCCAAATCCATGAAAGAGTGCGCATTATCGCCGGGCGAATGTTTG